>JACCDS010643470.1_pt1 | contig 75578 bp, 59 predicted proteins | sample 7446441 | NCBI WGS metagenome assembly JACCDS01 (sample SAMN15323445, study PRJNA562643) | freshwater metagenome | isolation source: river surface water | place: USA:Blue River Watershed | collected 2017-08-17
AAGGAACTATTTACTGAATTAAAAACCCTTGATCCGGCCAACGAAAAGGCAAAAGCTTACTTTAATCCACCTAAAGCAGCACCAGCACCCGCACCGACTAAAAAATAATTAGCATCTAAACGCTGGTTTGAAATTTAAACCACTCATTTCTGCGGATTTGAGTGGTTTAGTTTTTTATAGGGGCGGCTATTTCGAATAAAAATAGCGGAGCAACGATGGCAGCACTTAGTTTTACTGAGTTATGGAAGAACAAGTGTGCCGAATTGGGTTGACGCTGATTGACGGTGTGGGGGATGTGAGTGCAAAAGCCTTGCTGGCTTATTGTGGAAGTGCGCGTGACGTTTTCCATCAAAAAAAGGCCCATCTATTAAAAATTCCCGGAATAGGGCCCGCGCTCACGGCTTCGATATTAAAGAGCAAGTCCTTACTTAAACGAGCCGAAGAGGAGCTTGCTTTTATTGAAAAATACAACATCACTCCTTTATTTTTCACCGATGAAAAATACCCAATTCGCTTAAAACAATGCGATGATGGGCCGTTGATGTTGTATTTTAAAGGAAATACAGACTTAAACGCATCGAAGGTTATTGCCATTGTTGGCACCAGGTCGCCATCGGATTATGGCAAGGAAAAAACAGCTGAAATAGTATCGGACTTACAGTCTACCGGCGCCTTAATTATTAGCGGTTTGGCCTATGGTGTAGATACGCTGGCCCATAAAAGTGCGTTAGATGCAGGACTTGCGACGGTAGGAGTACTTGGCCATGGTTTAGATCGAATTTACCCTATGGCCAACAGTCGTTTAGCAAAACGAATGGTAGCACATGGTGGTTTGCTAACTGATTTTATGAGTGGCACCAAGCCCGATGGTGTTAATTTTCCGAAACGCAACCGCATTGTAGCTGGCATGTGTGATGCCTTGATTATGATAGAAAGTAGGCGCACTGGCGGGAGCCTCATAACCGCCACGATTGCCAACAGCTACAGTCGCGATGTGTTTGCCTTACCCGGCCGTGCCGGTGAAACCATGGCCGAAGGAGGAAATGGTTTGATAAAGCGCAATAGCGCTGCATTGATTGAATCGGCGGCCGATCTGATTGAGGCCATGCAGTGGCAGGAAAGCGCCGTTAAAAAGCGTGTCAGTCCGCAGCTTAAATTAGCCATCAACCTCAGCCATGAAGAGCGGTTGATACTTAGCCTACTATCGGGCAATGATGTGTTGCACATTGATGAAATTTGTGTTGCGGCGCAGATGCCCGTAAGTCGTGTAGCTGCTATTTTATTGCAATTAGAATTTTATCAATTGGTAAAAAGCAAGCCCGGTAAAATGTACGGGGTTTGACCCTTCGTCGTATGCCTGCGATGACCAAAGCAAGCAGAAGGATCGAGTAAGTCAATTTCAAGATATTTTGGTTTTATTCCATCCTTAAAAGTAATACCTTCGACGTATTGCAGGCACTTTCTATGCAAATTGATTTAGAAGCAGAACGTAAAGAAATTTTAAACCGTTACAGGAAACTCATAAAAGCCTGTAAACGCCGGTTAGAGAAAGGCGATAAGGACATTATCCGTAAGGCCTTTGAGGTTGCTGTTGAGGCGCACAAAGAAATGCGCCGCAAGAGTGGGGAGCCCTATATCTACCACCCCATTTCAGTTGCCCAAATTTGTGCTGAAGAAATTGGCTTAGGCACAACGGGCATTGTGTGTGCTTTGCTGCACGACACGGTAGAGGACACTGATTTAACGCTCGACGACATTAAAGGGTTGTTTGGCGAAAAAGTGGCACAGATTATTGATGGGTTAACCAAGATTTCGGGTGTGGTTGACCAATCGTCTTCTATGCAGGCGGAGAATTTCAGAAAAGTATTACTCACGATGAGTGAGGACATACGTGTTATTCTCATAAAAATAGCAGATCGTTTGCACAACATGCGCACACTGGAGCACATGAAGCGTGACAAACAAATAAAAATTGCCAGTGAAACACTTTTCCTTTATGCGCCATTAGCCCACCGTTTGGGGTTAAATGCTATCAAGACCGAATTGGAGAATCTGGGTTTAAAATACACTGATAGCGATTCATATCATGATATTGAAAATCGACTCAAGGAGAGCGAACCTGAGCGTAAGCGGTTTATTCAAAAATTTATTGAGCCGTTAAAAGAAATACTTTCAGAGCAGGGCTTTAAGTTTAAAATATTTGGAAGGCCTAAATCCATTTTCAGCATCTACAACAAGATGCGCACCAAGCAAGTGGCTTACGAAGAGATTTACGACCTTTTTGCTATTCGTATTGTAATTGATTCAACCGCAGAGAATGAAAAATCTGATTGTTGGAAAGTGTATTCTATCATAACCGATTTTTACCACCCTAGTCCCGACCGTTTACGCGATTGGATTTCGACGCCCAAGAGCAACGGTTACGAAAGTTTGCACACCACGGTTATGGGTCCACAGGGTAAGTGGGTAGAGGTGCAAATTCGCACCACCCGCATGGATGATTTAGCAGAGAATGGTTATGCGGCCCATTGGAAGTACAAGGACAGTGCGGCGGAGAAAGAAAATCAATTTGAAAACTGGATTAACCGTGTGCGTGAAATGTTGGAGAATCCCGACCCGAACGCGCTCGAGTTCATGGATGACTTCAAATTGAATTTATTTGCTGATGAGATGTTTGTGTTTACCCCGAAGGGGGACATGAAGAACTTGCCGGTGGGCGCCACGGCGTTAGATTTTGCATTTGAGATACATACCAAGGTAGGCGAGCATTGCATAGGCGCCAAGGTTAACCACAAATTAGTGCCGTTGAGTCATGAATTAGCCAGTGGGGATCAGGTAGAAATTTTAACCAGCAACAAGCAATCGCCAAAAGACGATTGGTTGAATTTTGTTATTACGGCGAAGGCTAAGTCCAAAATAAAAAGCAGTTTAAAAGAGCAGCGGAAAAAGATAGCGGAAGACGGCAAAGAAATTATGCAGCGCAAATTTGACCGGCACAAACTTGCGTTTGACAACAACACGATTAATGAGTTTTGTAATTTTCTAAAGCTTCCAAGTTCACAGGAATTGTTTTATCGTGCTTCGTTAGGGAATGTTGATGTTAAGGAGATAAAGGAATTTATTAAGCACCGACAAGAAGGGCCGAAACAACGGAAGCAAGAAGCTAAAATTGAACAACTTGTTACCAGTGCCCGTGGAAAAACAGACATGTTGGTAATAGGTGATGATATGCAGAAGCTTGATTACAATCTTGCGCCCTGCTGCAACCCCATTCCTGGTGACGACGTGTTTGGATTTATAACTGTAAGTGAAGGTATTAAGATTCACCGTGTCAACTGTCCCAATGCCATTAAATTGCTTTCTAACTACGCTTATCGAGTTGTAAAAGCGAAGTGGACCAACGATCAGCTCATTTCTTTCTTAGCCGGATTAAAAATTACGGGCACCGATGAAATTGGTATTGTAAATAATATTACAAAGGTGATTTCAAATGAAAACAACGTTAACATGCGGTCAATTAACTTCGATACCGATGATGGGTTGTTTGAGGGCACCATTATGGTTTTTGTGCATGATACCAAGCACTTGAACCATTTGATTGAAAATCTGAAAAAAGTAAAAGGTGTTGCGAAGGTTGAACGGATTGACCAAAAGTAACCTCAATCGTTTATTTCTCGCGTTCTCACCTTTGTAGCAGGATTGCCTTGGTAAATTGTATACGGTTCTAAAGACGATGTTGCGGTACTTCCGGCGGTAAGCAAACTGTGTGAACCAAGGCGAACACCCGGTGTTACAAGGCTTTTTGCGCCTACCCATGCTCCTTCGTCGAGATGAATTTCTTTTACAATTAAATCAAATGTTGATTTTTTATAATTGTGATTGCCACATAACAGCATGGCGCCTTGTGAAATACAACAATTACTTGCAATCGAAACATTGGCCAGGTTATCGATCCAAACGTGCTCGCCAATCCACACATGCTGGCCTATTGTTAACCGCCATGGGTACTTGATAGCTACGTGCGGCTTAATTACCACACCCTTACCCACCTTGGCACCGAATAGACGCAACAGAAACCGCTTCGGCGCATAAAATGGAAAAGCCGATTTAAAAAAAACAATGGACGTAAGGTACCATAGTCCCCTTTTGAAAGGAGAGCCCCCCGGTTTGTACCAGTTGTTTTTATAAACCGATAGGTCCGTTTTGTGCTGACTCATAAAACATTTCTTTGTATTGAGTGGCCACCTTATTATGGTCGGTGTTACTGCGAATATAGCTAATTGCGGCTTCTGAACGGGAGTCAAATGAACTCTGATTCAAACTCGCCAGCTCTTCAATAGCTGAAGTAAAGGCACTGTTGTTTGCTAATGTTAACGCATAACCGGCGCCTGTTGCCTGCAAATCTTGCCAAGGCGTTTGGTCGCTAATAATAACGGGACATCCAGAAAATAAACTTTCTACTATCGAGTGGCCAAAATTTTCATTACTAGTTGGTAATAACAAGGCATGGTATTTAGAAATTACGGACTGAACTTCTTCAAAGGACAATTGTCCTTTATACGTAACCGCAACATTTTCTGGCAAACGTTTAATTAGCGCTTCGCATTCATGCCAATACTGTTCATCTTCTAACGCACCAAAAATGTCGTATGTAATGCGCAACTGCGGATTCACGTTTTGTAAATACAGCAGCGCTAGGTGTAAATTTTTGACTGGCGACACTCGCGACAAATAAAAAAGACGAAGTGTGCCTGGTGATTTTATTCGTTGTGTGTGAATCGCGTTTGAGTAATTAACATTAGAAATGGCATAAACCTTGGCAGAGGGGAATACCTTTTTTACATCCAATACCTCTTGTTCATTGGTGGCGTGGAAATGAACAGTAGACATGGCCTTGGACCATTGCAAAATTTTGATTACCGCCTTTTTCTTCAACGGTTTTATAGACATGGCGCCCTTACCCAACATACCACGTGGTGCTAGAAGGATGGGTTTATTGATGGCGTTTTTCATTTGCACAATTTGCAAGGCAAAAGGAAACGACCAAAAACTATTGAGGTAAACCAAATCCACGTTGAGCTGTTTCAACAGAATGGTCATATTATCTTTATTTAACCGATCGTGGCTAAAATAATAATACCCCACTTCTGCTTTTTCAAAATACGCGTTGGGTGGAATATCTGAGTAAGGTTCATTACTCCCTAAATCAGTGTTACGGGTGATGATGGTGAAACGGATTTCGTTTTTAAGCAGCTGAATGAGTGAATGAATAGAACGAACAGGTCCGCCTGCATTCGTGCCGGGCAAAAACCAATCGGTAAGTATGGCAACATGTAGTTTATTCAACTGAGATTTGATTTTTATTTATCCAATCGCTCAGCGCCACGAGATGCCAAACTCTACCCCAATTAACCCCTTGTTTTCCTTTTTCGAAATTTTGCCAGAGTTGCTGAATCCCTTTTTCATTCGCAAACGGCATTTTAGAAATGGCATTTATGTTTTCTACACAGAAGCCCTTCAATTCCTTTTTCATCCAATGTTCCCACGGCAATGTGAATCCCATTTTAGGTCGGTGAATAATTTCTGATGGGAGTAATTCGCCTAAGCTGTCGGTCAACAATTTTTTAGGCGTATGTGGGAATTTCCATTTATCTGGAACGTTGAGCACATATTCAATGAGTTGATGATCGAGAAAGGGCTCGCGCACTTCAAGAGAAACGGCCATGCTCATTTGATCAGCATCGCGTAATAAAACGTTTTGAAGGTATGTTTTATATTCTGCTACACTAACAGCACTTAGTAAATGGTCGTTAACCTGTGGCACGGTATCCATAATAGCTCGCAACGTTGCTTTGTAATGCGACTCTTTTACTAAGGACCTCAGCAGTTTATCTGGAAAAAGCGCTCTGTTGAGAGGGTACGCACTTTCGAAATCAATAGTAGACAAACCGAGTAAGTCCGCTTTTCGACCTGCATTCACATCCGATTGCAGTGTTCTGTAAGAACAGGCTGCCAATTTCCTGAATGCCGCAGGTACACGACCAACCCATGATTTGGCTGCCAATTGGTTCATCCGTTTAAATACGTGGTACCCTGCGAACAACTCATCACCCCCCACGCCGCTCAGCGCCATGGTTATTCCAGCCTTACGGGCAGCGCGCGACACAATGTACGTATTGGGTCCATCGCCACCCGGATGATCAATGGCCGCAAGTGCTTCGGGTAATGATTCTAAAAAATACGATGGCGATAAAACGATTTCTTCATGAACGGTGTTGTACTTTTTCGCTATAAGTCGCGCGTATTGCGATTCTGAATATTCTGATTCATCAAAAGCGATATTGAATGTGCGAACACGTTCGGTTGAAGCCTGACTCATTAAGGCGACAATGGCACTGGAATCAATGCCGCCAGAAAGAAACGCCCCAAAGGGCACATCGGCATTCAGTCGTTTTGCAACAGCCCCATACAACAACTCATAAACACGGCGGCAGGTGGCTTCGTAGGTATCTTCTTTATTTGTGCCTATTTTGAACCGGTACCACGATGTTTTAGTTAACTCGCCATTTTTAATGGTTAGATAATGTCCAGGTTCGAGCAACTGTATTTGTTTGACAATAGTAGCGGGTGCATGAATGGTCTGGTACATAAAGTACTCCGCCATAGCCGCTTGGTTAAGTGTAAAATTTCCGAACCGACTTTTTAGTAGTGGCCGTAATTCACTGGCGAATACAAATCCTTCCTTGCCGAAATAATAATAGAGCGGTTTAACCCCGAAACGATCGCGCACCACAAAAAGTTCGCCTGTATCTTTGTCGTAGATTGCAAAGGCAAACATGCCTTGAAGGTATTGTAAACAGTCCTTGCCCCAGCGGAGATACGCCGCCATTAAAACCTCTGTATCGGAATTGGTTTTAAAAAAATAAGGTAAAGTGGGTGAACCATGCGGCGCGCGCTGCAGTTCAAGTTTGAGCTCTTTATAGTTATACAATTCGCCATTGTACACCATGATGTATCTTCCGCTCGGCTCATAAAATGGCTGGTTGCCATCGGCACTTAAATCGATAATGGAAAGGCGTCGGTGTCCTAAACAAACCTGTTCGTGTTGAAACAAATCATTATTGTCTGGTCCTCGATGAGCCATGTGGAGGTTCATAGTTGTCACCAGTTCCCGCTGTTTGTCGGGAGAATACGATGAGCTGTATAAACCACTGATGCCGCACATCAGACTAGGGAAGATAAAAATTTGTCGCTCTTCAACATTTTACGAATACCATCTTCTAGTGTGATTAACGGTTTTCCGAGAATCTCCTTCATTTTGGTATTGTCGGGTTGACGGCGGGTCATATCGCCTTCTTTAAGCGGGTCGAGGAAAATTATTTTTGACGACGAGCCGGTTAAACGAATAACCACTTCTGCTAAATCTTTAACACTCATCAACTCATCATTTCCGATGTTAATTACATCGTTCTTCATGAGTCCGTTTTCAAATATTTTATTGCAAACTTCTACCGTGTCATCAACATAGGTAAATGTTCGCGTTTGTGTGCCATCACCATAAATGGTAATATCTTGGCCACGCAGTGCAGCAGCTAAAAAGCGTGAAACGACGAAATCGGTACTTTGTCCGGGACCATAGGTATTAAAAAACCTGAAGATTGTGTATGGTAGGTTGTATACTTGCCAGTAGCTGCGGAAAAAACTTTCGCCCACATTTTTAACGACCGCATATGGTACGCGGCTATTTAATGGCGTAGTATGTTCGTGTTGCGGTAGCTGAACCGGTTCGCCATAAACTTCGGAGCTTGAAGAAAAATAGACGTGTTTTACCGATGAGTTTTTTGAAAGATTGAGAACATGCCGAAACCCTTCAATATCATTCAAAACAGCGATGGGGTTTGCCTGTGTACGAGCGACGCCAACTACAGCAGCAAAATGAAACACATAATCAAACTGTTGAGATTGCATAACAGCCGATATGTCAAGAAAATTATTCACGTCGGCGCGAATGAACTTCCAATTTGAATAGGCTGGATCTGGCAATTTGGTCATCATGCCGGTAGAAAGATCATCGACAATAACAATCTCATTTAAGTCACTTTGAACCAGTTTTGCTGCTAAGGCTCCTCCAACGTTTCCTGCGCCGCCGGTAATTAATATCTTTCTTTTATTTCCGAGAGTCATAAATTCTTTTGAGTGTGTTTGTCCAAAGGTCTGGATTAATTTTTTCAGCAAGGCGATGGCTTTCCTGAGCCATTAAAATTAGTTCTTCTGACGACAACTTTGCCATCTTTTTCATAGCCCCCTTGAGGTCATCAACATCCCCCGCTTTAAACTGAAACCCATTTTTTGCTTGCAGTAGAAATTGTTCTGACGAGCCAACGGCATCACTTAATATCAAGGGATAACCAGCCAGTGCGAATTCGTGCACCACCACTGCCCATGGCTCAAAGCGGCTAGGTAGAATAAAAACGCCCGTATTTTCAAGAAAAGGCTCTAGTTCGTGTGGTTGAACAAAGCCGAAGTGTCTAATTCCTTCCGAATTATCCGGTTCTATGTTCCCCTTCCCCAAACACCACAATTCCCAATCGAGACCTTCGCGTTTTAATTCTGAAAAGGCTTTCCAAAGTTCATTTACCCCTTTAAAATCATAATACCTTCCAACAAAGATGAACCGCTTTGGCAAGGTGGATCTATTTATTTTATGTTTACTATATATCGCATTAAATCGTTCATAATCGCAACAGTAAAAACCTGTATGAATTTGGTTCGCTGAAAACCCCAAGCGTTGAGCGTAAACCACTTGTCGTTGCCCCGGAACCCATGCGTGTGAAAAAAGGCGTTTTAAAAGGAGTTTTAGCGGAATCAACGCCAGGTTCTGCTTTAAATCCCCGCGCCATTGTGTGTCAAGCGTAATAACCGTGGGAATTTTAGTCCTGAATTTATTTACAACAGAGAGATATCCTTTGTCTATCCAGCCACTGCAAACGAGTATATCGGGATTGATCGATTTACTCAAGGCCAGCAAGGCCTTGGTGTCGTAAGATTCCCGATCATAGATTTTAAGGGCGTGTTCGTTAGTGAATTTAAAGGGGGCTTCGTTGTTGATGGGCCAGCGAACAATGTGTACTTCTGCAATAGCTGCCAATTTTTCACAGGCTTTTAAAAAATAGTCTGCTAGCTCTGTATATAAAAAAAGTACGCGCATCAAATGATATTCACTTCCCGCTCAAGTTCCACTCCGAATTTTTGTTGAACTGTTTGCAAAACGTAGGTTGATAATTCAAACACATCGCTGCCCTTGCATCCTTCCTTATTCACTAGCACCAGGGCCTGCCTGTCGTGCACCGCAGCGCCATTCTTGGTATAGCCCTTCAGCCCACATTGTTCTATTAGCCAGCCCGCTGCTAATTTGAAATTTCCATTTTCAAGCGGAAAGCCCACCAAATTTGGATAGTTGGCTTTTAAAGATTCATACTTAGAGGCTGGCACTTCAGGGTTTTTAAAGAAACTACCTGCGTTTCCCATAATAGCAGGGTCGGGAAGTTTGCTTTTTCTAATTTGAATAACAGCATTGGAAACATCGCGTATGCCTGGATGTTCAATTCCCATGGTTTGTAATTCGTTTTGAATTGCCCCGTAAGTGGTGCTGAGATGGTGTTCGTTTGACAAGGCAAACGTGACGGAGGTGATGAAGTACTGGTTTTTCAGTTTTCTTTTGAAAACACTTTCCCGATAGCCAAACTCACAGGCTTCGCGGCCAAAAACTTCCTTTTTCCCCGTCACCGTATGAATAGCTTCTAACGAAACAAAGAGGTCCTTAATTTCTACACCATAGGCGCCAATGTTTTGCATTGGTGACGCGCCTACGCATCCAGGAATTAAGGACAGGTTTTCGAGCCCTCCTAAGCCCTTGGCAATGGTCCACATTACAAAATCATGCCACACCTCACCCGCTGCGGCCTTAACATGAACGGTTTGATTGTTTGTGTTTACAATTTCAATTCCTTTAATGGCATTTTTGATCACAAGTCCTTTGAAATCCCCCGTTAACAACACATTACTACCGCCCCCTAAAATCAGCCGTTGTTGGTCTTGGTACGTTTTGTTTCCAATTAACGCTATAAACGCTTCTTCGGAAGAAATTTCTGTGAAATAGTCACAATAAACCTCCATTCCGAACGTATTAAAAGGTTTAAGATTAACGTGTTCTTTTATTGCGGGCATGTGGCTAAATTACCCAATATAGAGGCGCTTTATCTCTATCTTTATAGCAATTTCAACAAAGTTTGTGTTTAAAAACAAAACGGCTATTGTCAGCGTAATCAACGACCTAGTTTCCGACCAGCGGGTATTTAGAACCTGCTCGGTTTTGCGTGAGTTGGGTTATGACATTACCGTGGTTGGCCGACGACTCCCGCACTCCCCTGAACTTCCAGTGTGGCCTTGGCGAGCCCACCGCATGAAATTATGGATTACCAAGGGGCCGCTATTTTACTTGTTCTTCAATGTGCGACTGTTTTTCTACCTATTATTCAGTAAAAAAGCCTTGTTGTATGCCAATGACCTCGACACCTTACTTCCCAATTACCTGATTGCCAGAATTAAACGAATTCCGCTGGTTTACGACAGTCATGAATTGTTTTGTGATGTGCCCGAACTACAAAACAGTCCGCTTAAGCAAAGCATTTGGCGGTGGCTCGAAAAACAACTTGTACCACAGCTACATCATTGCATAACCGTTAACGAAAGCATCGCAGCGGTTTTAAAAGATCGCTATAATACCTCCTTTGCGGTTGTAAGAAACATCGGAAACGCGCCAGAAAATACGGTAACCATTGATAAATCAACACTTGGTATAAATACCGAATGGCCCTTGCTCATTTTGCAGGGGGCGGGCATCAATGTTGGAAGAGGCGCAGAAGAGTTGATACTGGCCATGCACCATTTAAAGGCGAGTTTGCTGATTGTAGGTGGTGGGGATCAATGGCAACACCTTGAAATGCTATTAAAAAAGGAAGGCTTGGGACATAAAATAAAAATGATTCCACGGGTTCCGCGCCACGAATTATTTGGGTATACCCAACTTGCGTCAATTGGTTTAAGCATCGACAAGCCTGTTGCTCTTAACTACCAATTAAGCTTGCCAAATAAACTGTTCGACTATATTCAGGCTGGAACGCCTGTATTAGCAAGTAATATGGTAGAAGTCGCTCGCATTGTTAATGAATACGGTGTAGGCGAGTGCATTGATCAGGTAAATCCTGATACCCTTGCCCGCACCATTGATAAAATGCTGTTACCAGAAAATCAACGTGTATACCGCACGGCTTGTTCAGTAGCAAGGAAGGTCCTAACCTGGGACCAGGAAAAACAACATCTAAAAGAAGTCCTCTTGAAGGCTACTGAAGCGCCTTCTTTTTAGTAATTTTGGAACCACACCTATGCAGTTCACAGCTAAACAAATTGCCACAATGCTCAATGGAACAGTTGATGGCGATGAAACAGTCGCCGTTAGTGGCGTTGCAAAAATAGAAGAAGGCGTTCCGGGTTCCTTGGCGTTCTTGGCAAATCCTGCTTACACCAATTATATTTACTCAACCGATGCAAGCATTGTTCTAGTTAACGAAGGCTTTAAGCCCGAGAAACCGCTAAAACCAACCTGTACACTTATTCGTGTGGCAAATGCTTACGAGGCTTTTGCTAAATTATTACAAGCTTACCAGCAAATTAAGGGACAAAAGTCAGGTATAGAACAGCCTTCCTATGTTTCGTCTGACGCTCAAATAGGCGACAACTGTTATATAGGGGCCTTTGCTTATGTAGGCGCCGGAGCCAAAATTGGCAACAACGTTAAAATTTACCCGCACGTATATGTTGGTGACAATGCCTCCATTGGCGATAATACCACCTTATTCTCTGGCGTAAAAGTTTACCACGAATGTGTGGTGGGAAAAGACTGTACCATACATGCCAATACGGTTGTTGGTAGCGATGGCTTTGGTTTCGCACCCAACTCAGAGGGACAAGCCTTTGTTAAAGTGCCACAGATTGGCAATGTTATTATTGAAGACAATGTGGAGGTAGGTTCCAACACGTCTATTGACCGCGCAACAATGGGGTCAACGGTATTAAAGAAAGGCGTTAAATTAGACAATTTGGTACAAATAGCTCACAATGTGGTGGTGGGCGAAAACACGGTAATAGCTGGATTAACCGGGGTTGCAGGATCTAGTAAAGTCGGCAAAAACTGCATGATTGGCGCCCAAGTAGGCGTAGCGGGGCATTTAAAGATTGCAGATAATGTTAAAGTAGCGGGTCAGTCAGGTGTTGGCAGCAATATAGATAAAGAAGGCGAAATCGTTCAAGGCTCTCCTGCTATCAGCATCGGCGACTTCAGAAGATCGTATGTGCTGTTTAGAAACTTGCCAAAAATGAATGATCGAATCTCTGAACTTACTCGTAATCAAAAGAACGCTGAATGAAAGTTGATATTCTCGCCATTGGTGTTCACCCAGATGATGTTGAATTAAGCTGCAGTGGCACTATTGCCAAACACATTGCAGAAGGTAAAAAAGTGGCTATGCTCGACCTCACCAAGGGTGAACTTGGCACACGCGGAAATGCAGCTCTTCGTACGGAAGAAGCAATGCGCTCAGCAAAAATAATGGGCTTAACTCATCGCGAACAATTGGACTTAAAGGATGGCTTCTTTCAAAACAACGAAGAAAGTTTGCGCCTTATTATTACACAAATTCGCCGTTTTCAACCTGAAATCGTTTTGTGTAATGCGATTAGTGACCGACATCCCGACCATGGTCGCTCCGCTCAATTAGAGGCAGATGCCTGTTTTTATAGTGGTCTTCGTCGCATTGAGACCTCTTTCGAAGGAGTAGAACAATCGGCATGGCGACCAAAAGCGGTTTACCATTATATTCAGGATGAGTTTTTGCATCCTGATTTTGTTATTGATGTCACTCCTTATATTGAGACTAAGAAAAACGCCATTTTAGCCTTTTCATCGCAGTTCTGGTCACCTAACTCTAAAGAACCCGCTACACCGATTTCAGGTGAAGATTTTATTGAAATTATTTTTGCGAAAATGCGCCTTTGGGGGCGCGCTATCAATGCGCCTTATGCAGAGGGGTACCAAGTTCGTCGCTACCCTGGAGTTAAAAACTTATTCGATCTTATTTAAGGAAACGCAAAATTTCTGAACAGACCTCGTCCACTTTCTCAAGATTGAGGGTATGCCCTGCGCTGCGTATCGTTTTAAATTGCGAACTAGGTATGCTTTCTGCCACAACACGCCCCAATTCTATTGGAAATAACCGGTCTAACTCGCCATGTAAAACCAAAACGGGTTTACGAATGCCCGCTAATTGCGACCGATAATCTTCTCTTTCCTTAGTTGCCCGCATGAGTTTAAATAGGGCTTCACTGCCTACACTCAAGTCCTTTCGATTTTGTTTCATTTGTTCGATTGGAATAACAGGATTTGAAAAATACTGCTCACTCAAAACCATTGGTAACATCACATCGAGCATTAATGAAAAGCCCCCTGTCTCTAGGGCGGCCCACCACGACTTTTCAATCGCTTCGTAGTAAGGCGTTTTATGGGCTATTCCCGACATTAGAACCGCTTTCTTAATTAAAGCCGGGTGATTCACCAACAAGTGCTGGGCGGCAATGGATCCGTAGGACAAGCCCACTACAATAACTGGCTCACCACACACTTTTTTTATTAGTCCAGCTACATCTGATGCATGCTGATTAAAGTTGCGCCATTCCGACTCCTTACTGCTCCGACCTTGAAACACAAAATCGAGCAATACAATGCGGTATTTTTTTTCAAAAAAAGGAACCACCAGGCCCCATGATAAAACAGATTGCGTGAGCCCATTTAAAAACACAATGGTCTCCGAAGCCGCGGCATTCCCGGCTAGTTCATAGTAGATTTCTTGTTTGTCTTGGGTTGTATAAATCATTGTTGGTATTCTAAGGTCCCCCCCATTTCGTTAACCGTGAGGGTGGCTGATTTTCCAAAATAAAGAGCCATGTTAGCATCAATATGGCCTGCTGGAAAATCAAAACAAACAGGATAAGAATAAGACTCCACGGCGTTTTTGATAATCTCTTCTGCAGAATAACCAAATGGAATAGCATTGTCCTTCATATCAGACATGCCGCCTACTACCAACCCTGCAAGGCGCTCTAACTTTCCCGCGCGTTTGAGTTGCATCATCATGCGGTCGATGTGGTAGAGGTATTCGTCCAAATCTTCAATAAACAGTATTTTGCCTTCCGTATCCGCCTCTGAAACACTGCCACTAATAGCATATAGTATCGACAGGTTTCCGCCGGTCACTTGTCCTGTAGCATTTCCAATTCTATTTAACGGATGAGCCGCTGTTTTATAGGCCATTGGCTTTCCTTGCAAGGCCGCCATCAAGCTTTCAACAGCACCAACGTGTTTTGAAAAATTAATAGGCATGGTGCAATGCAGGCTGGCCCAATGCATGCGATTTAAATGACTGTGCAAAACGGTAACATCGCTGTAACCACAAATCCACTTAGGCTGTTGAGAAAAGGCCTCAAAATTAACGCTATCAATAATCCTTACTGTTCCATACCCGCCACGTGCAATCAAAACCGCCTTAGCGGTTGGATGCGAAAGGGCCCATTGAAATGCTGCAGCCCGCTGCTCGTCGGTACCGGCAAACTGATGGTGAACCTCAAAAAGCCCTGGCGTGAAAAGTACCACCAGTCCTTGTGACTCCAAGTAATCAACTGCGGGCTTTAACTCCTCTAGGGTAATTTTTCGAGCCGTTGCCGCTATTATTACCTGATCTCCTTTTACCAAGTATGAAGGAATATGCATCATTTGTATTTTTACCTGTTTAGGAAGCCCTCTGTTTTAATGATATATGGCTACCTTTGTATAAAAGTAAGGATTTACTCTAATCGGTACGCCGGTAGTTAAGCCCTGAATGGTTTGATTTTATGAAGAAAGAATACAAAAGAACACTTGTTACAGCTGCACTGCCTTATGCTAACGGTCCGGTACACATTGGCCATATTGCCGGGTGTTACCTGCCGAGTGATATCTATTGCAGGTTCTTGAGGGGAAAAGGAGCGGATGTGAAATTCATCTGTGGGAGCGACGAACATGGTGTGCCAATCACCATAAAGGCTAAAAAAGAAAACACAACGCCTCAAGCTGTTGTAGATAAGTACCATAAAATGATGGGTGATGCTTTTAAAGAATTTGGCATTTCCTTTGATATTTATTCGCGGACTTCCTCAAAAACACATGCTGAAACGGCTAGCAGTATTTTCAGTGAACTTTATAAAAAAGGCCTATTCACCGAAAAAGAAACGGAACAGTACTACGATGAATCAGCAAAACAATTCTTAGCGGATCGATACATCACCGGTACCTGTCCGCGCTGCAGCAACCCAAATGCCTACGGCGATCAATGTGAAAAATGTGGCTCATCGCTCAATCCAACCGACCTTATTCAACCTAAATCTGCTCTCTCTGGTAGCACGCCTGTTTTAAGAAAAACTAAAAACTGGTTTCTGCCCCTAGATCAATTGCAGCCTAAAATTAAAGATTACATCAGCAGTCACAAGGAGTGGAAACCAAATGTGTATGGCCAATGCATGAGCTGGATGGAAAGTGGTGAGGGATTACAACCCCGCGCAATGACCCGTGACTTGGATTGGGGTATTCCTGTACCTGTAGAAGGCGCAGAAGGAAAAGTGCTTTACGTTTGGTTTGATGCGCCTATTGGTTATATCTCTGCCACCAAGGAACTTCTGCCTGATTCATGGGAAAAATATTGGAAAAGCGAGGACTCCCGTTTGATTCATTTTATTGGAAAAGACAACATTGTTTTTCATTGCATTATTTTTCCAAGTGTGTTAATGGAGCACGGTGGATTTGTTCTTCCCGACAATGTTCCTGCTAATGAATTTCTCAATCTTGAAGGCGATAAAATTTCTACTTCCCGAAACTGGGCAGTATGGTTACACGAATACCTCATCGACTTTAAAGACAAACAAGATGTATTACGTTACGTACTTTGTGCTAATGCGCCAGAAACAAAGGATAATGATTTTACTTGGAAGGATTTTCAAACACGTAATAATAGTGAATTAGTTGCCATCTATGGCAATTTCGTAAACCGTGCCTTAGTTCTAACACATAAGTTTTATAATGGTGCAGTTCCTGCGGCCGATATTTATACTAAGGAAGATTTATTGGTATTGGAAGAATTGGCCGCTGCGCCTGAAAAAATTGCTGCATCGATTGAGCAATTTCGTTTTAGGGAAGCGCTTTCTGAATTAATGAACGTGGCGCGATTAGGTAATAAGTACTTGGCAGAAACAGAGCCTTGGAAACTTATTAAAACAGACGCTACTCGCGTTAATACCATCATGAATGTGGCATTACAAATATGTGCCAACCTCGCCGTTCTCAGTGAACCCTTCCTGCCGTTTACGTCACAAAAACTAGCTGCCATGCTCAATTTAACAAGCCGCTCTTGGTCAAACGCCTCTAATACCGATAATTTATCGGCCGGTCATACAATTAATAAAGAGGAATTGTTGTTTGAGAAAATAGAAGATGCTGTTGTTGAAGCGCAAGTAGCTAAACTCAAAAAACCAGAGCCTGTTGTTGAACCAACCGCCCTGCCCGCAATAAAGACTGCTACTTCGTTCGATGAATTTACGAAGATGGATATCCGCACAGCAACAATTTTAGAGGCGGAAGTGGTGCCGAAAACAGACAAGCTATTAAAGCTATTGCTCGATACAGGTATTGATAAGCGAACAGTGGTAAGCGGAATTGCGCAGTACTACAAACCTGAAAACATTATCGGCCAAAAGGTGTGCCTACTCGCCAATTTAGAGCCTCGAAAAATTAAAGGCATTGAAAGCAAGGGCATGATTCTAATGGCTGAAAACGAGAAAGGCGAGTTGTGTTTTGTTTCACCGGTTACTTCTGATTTTACAAATGGTTCCTTGGTTAAATAAACTGTTATTAATTGCTGCATTGGCCGGCCTCCTTCCGGTTGCTTCTGCACAAACGCCTGATCAAAAAACAAGGGAATTAGATTATAAAGATGCTGATCAGTTTGCTCATTTCGCACGTCGTAGAAAAACGGTCTGCGCTTGGCAGGTTCATCAGCTACACAGTGGGGCATTAGTGGTGAAATTGCGAACGAATGCCGCGGCCATCTCCATTCTTCGTAAAGACGGACAAGCGGCACTCGCCGATCAAAAACTCTTGGAGACGGCTGCGATGAACAAAAACCTTATGCTGGCATTTTTAAAACGGTACAAGTTCAGCAAGGTGTATTTTATCTATAGCCACTCCAGTGATTCTTTGTTTAATGGCACTCGCTCAGGTATTTTTATAGACACCTCGCTTGCCGTAAACCCTGCTATAGTCATGAACGAGCCGTTTTACTTAATTGCTGAAACCGACCGAATCTATAATTCAACCATCGGTTTTGTTCCTGAAAGTATAGCGGCAAAACAAACAGAGAGAGGTAATCCAACAGGTGGTGATGCGCTTATTGTGATCAAAAACAAATATGGTCACCAACTCAAGCGACCTTTTCCTCACTCCGCTGGAGAGTCTATCGTTATTAAAAAAGTACCGCCAGAAATAAACCTGTTTTTATACGGCGCCTCCTTGACCTTTAATGTGGGTTCTGCTAATAAAATAGCCGGCGAAGAGGCTTATACAGAATTCAATGGCCACAAAATTAAGCTGCAGTTACCAAAGCTGTATTCACCTGAGGTTATCGAGACGGTTATTGCGATTTATAACGACGAGCTAGTTAGCTACTATAACAAATGCTCGCCGCCACCAGAAACGTCGCCATTGTACGCAGAAATGAAGCCTTTTTTCTATTAAATTAAAAGGGAGGCCTAAACCTCCCTTTTTCTTATTTACTTGGTTATGGTGAACTTTCCCTTTTCAAGTGTTTCATTCCCTTTTACCACGGTATAGTAATACACTCCGCTGGCTGAGGTCGTTAATCGAATAGTGTTGTTTCCGTTGTGTACAAATTGGGTGTGGACTTTCTGCCCGATAGCATTAACTATTATCAATTCTGCGTTCGAAATGTCACCACTTAATCGTAAGGTAAATTCGCCATTGGAAGGGTTCGGGAATAAGCGAACATGTTCTTGCTCTAAACCACCTACTCCAGCGCAGGTGCTAACCGAAACAGTTATCAAGGCAAATCCTTCACAACCATCGCCATTGGTGCCCGTTAAAGTATAGGTCTTTGTTGTTGTGGGATTAACTGTTGTTTGCGAAACTGCCGCTCCTGAACTCCACGAATAGGTGGTTAATCCACTGCCCGACAATATGGATTTTTCACCCTTACAAATCAAGGTAGTAGTAGCCGACACCGTAACGTTGGCTGGAGAAATAACAAGATTCATGGTCTTTTTCAAGTTTTGATACGGTGGGTTTTGTGGTATGGTGAGGGTGTACACCCCAGCAGTACTTGTTGTAAAAGAGGCGGTACTGGCTGTAAATCCAGATGGCCCACTCCACATGTAACTGTTTAAATTCGCGGGAGCTGATACAGTGGCTGTTGACATACAAGAGGTGTTTTTGGTTAACCCATTTACAAGCAACTCGGTAGATGCGCATTGTGAATCGAAATAAACATAACCAAAATGGCCGCCGGCTGTGCAATCTCCTGCTATTACGTCAATTTGAACTCCATGCCCCATAAAGGCCGATAAATCAATGTAATTCACATGCCACTTATTAAACATAATGGTTGTAGAGGATGAAGCTGGTGTGCCACTGTTCGCAGCATAATATTGTACGCCGTTGGTGTAACTACAGGCAGAACTCATACCCGCGGCTGAATAACTGGCAACTGTGATTACTGAATTCGTGGTTAAATCTTTTATGCGAATAAGCATGGCGCCTGCATCGCAACAGCCATGTCCTCCATACAATACTGATATAAAAGCAAAACAAAACAGATCATTTGATGCTGTTACACTGTAAGTCTTGGTTAATTGCTCTATACTGTAATTGCTCACGTTGCTGTTGAGTCGAATAAAGTTGTTCCCTCCCATACTGGCCGTTATCTGTGGGTTGGCAGCAGCTGCAGCAGTGCTGCTAGGTGTTGAACCAAAAACGGAATAAATAGGGTAAACCAATCCGATGTTCGGATCAACTAAACCGTTTGGCGCAACTACTAACGAGGCTTCTGATGGCGAGGACATGCAACAACCGGATAAATTACACAGGTTGTTTCCATTCATATTATTTCCGGCTAATACGGTCCAACCATTTATTTGTGTACTGGAAGTTATGGCGCCACCTGAAGAGGATTCAAAATCTTCATTCACACAGGCCGCTAAAACTACTTTGCCGGTGTAATAAACGGTTTCATCGAATCGTGCCAACTGGTATTTCTGTTTTATGTATTGCCGTTTTAGTTGATTAAGGTGCACAGATAACTCTGGCCCTCTAAAATCTTCTGCAAGAGAAGCGCGCGTTGCGGCTTGTTCATCGAAACCGGCAAGTGAATCCACCCGTTGGGCCTGTAATGTTAGTGCGCCCGCTATAGCAGTATACAAAGTAATTTTTTTAATCATGGTCTGCGTTTTAGAGTAAATGAAATTAGAAATCTTAGCTCTTAACTCTCAAACAGAATGCCAGAAAATGTTAATCCCATTATTTACTTCAACTGTTCGAACAACATAACGCTCGACAAAAAAAGGGTGACAGTTCACACATCGACCCTTTACCTCATTAGTTGGCGTGTGGCCGCTCTAAAAGTGTAGTTCATCAACTGGTTTTCTTTTTATATGCCTTTGTTATTGCGAAAGAATTTCTACTTTTATTGATATGAAAAAAGTATTACTCCTGCTTGCAGTCATCCTTTCTTTAAATATCAATGCTCAAACTTCGGCAGATGCTGCTGTGCAAATTACTGCCAGTGTGCAGCCGTCTCAAATAATTTTGTCTTGGCCTGCCTACACAGTCACGTCTCAATACCAAGTCTTTAGAAAATTAAAAACAGCTCAGTCGTGGGGAACAGCCATTGCTTCCCTCCCAGGTTCCGCCACAAGTTATACCGACGCAACGGTAACTGCGGGTGTGAGTTATGAATACCGCATTCAACGCACTATATCGCTTACTAATTTTTATGGCTACATCAACACGGGAATCAATGTGCCGGCTATTGAATACCGCGGTCGATTAATTCTTATCGTTGATTCCACTTTTTCTTCTTCACTTACTCCAGAAATAAAACGGCTTATCGCCGATATCGAAGGCGATGGTTGGGAGGTCTTTCGTCACGACGTTCTGCGCTCTGCTTCTGTTAACCATGTAAAAGACATTATTGTAAATGAATACCGAAACGATTCTCTTCCAACAACAGCGGTGTTTTTACTAGGACATGTACCTGTACCTTACAGCGGCTTCATTAATCCCGATGGTCACCCCGACCATTTTGGAGCATGGCCTGCCGATGTGTTCTATGGTGATATGAATGGCACGTGGACAGATACTCAAGGACCTGCTACTTCTACCGCCTCCCCCGCTCGCACAAAAAATATGCCGGGTGATGGTAAATTCGATCAATCGCTTGTACCAGGATTAATAGAACTGCAGGTTGGTCGAGTTGATCTTTCACGCATGAGTAATTTTTCGGCCTCCGAATTACAACTCATGAAAGATTATCTCGATAAAGACCACAACTACCGTAAAAAAATTTATGTGCCGCTTAAACGTGCTGTAATCGACGATAACTTTGGCTACTTCAGCAGCGAAGCATTCGCAGCAAGTGGGTATAAAAACTTTGCCCCGCTTGTAGGTTATAGCAATATTACTGCTGCTGACTATTTCACTACCATGACCGGTAATAGCTACCAATGGTCATATGGCTGCGGTGGTGGTTATTATAATTCAGCGAGTGGGGTTGGTACGACGGCTAATTTCGCTGCAGCTAATCTCGAAGGGGTGTTTACACTATTATTCGGCTCCTACTTTGGCGATTGGGATACAACCAACAGCTTCCTTCGTGCTCCATTAGCTCAAGGTAAAATGCTTACCTGTATTTGGTCCGGCCGCCCACATTACCAATTGCACCATATGGCGCTCGGTGAAAACATCGGGTATGGTGTGCTTCTAACTGAAAACAATGTCAACGGACTCTATTATGGCAGTCCTACCAACATCACTGGCCGCTGGGTGCATAACGCCCTTATGGGCGATCCAACGTTACGTAATGATATTGTGGCGCCAGTGGCTAATGTAGTGGCCACCCGCAATGGCTACAACTGCAACGTGAGCTGGAGCGCTTCTACTGAAACCACCTTGGTAGGCTACAACGTTTATCGAAAAAACGACTCGCTTAAAACCTATGTGCGCTGCAATGCAAATCCTATAACTGGAACTACTTTTGTCGACAGCTGCATGATTTATTCTGGCATCTATACTTATATGGTTAGGGCTATAAAACTAGAAAACACGCCTTCAGGCACTTATTACAACTTAAGTGAAGGTATTGCCGACACCGCTCTTTCTGTACAAAACATAAACTCACTCGCCACGTTCTCATACGCTATTAGCGGTAATACCGTTACGTTTACACGCACCAACCCCGTTGCTGCAACGTGTTTTTGGGACTTTGGTGACGGCAATGTCTCTACCCTACAAAACCCCGTCAACACTTACACGGCTAATTCAACTTATTTCGCTTACTTAATTGCAACTCATCCGTGCATTGAAGATACCGTGTGGGCTGGATTAGAAATTGATCAAGTAAGCCTTCCACAATTATCTGCTCCACGTCTCAGCGCCAGTCCCGTGCCGAGCGCCGAAAACATCCAACTGTCCGGCGTTCATCCAGGCACCATCGTGCGAGTGGTTTCTCAAGAGGGTAAATTACTCTACAATGCTGTGCTTCCAGAAAGCAACACCCTTTCTATGAAAGACTGGAGTAAGGGAATTTACTACGTGTCTTTTTCAAATAGCAAGGAAACGTTACGGGTAATAAAAGAATAACGATTAAATTTCACGACGCATCCTGCCTACAGGTATGTCCAGCTGCTCACGGTACTTGGCTACCGTTCTTCGGGCTATATTGTACCCTTTTTCGTTTAAAGCGGCGCACAATTCATCATCCGTTAGCGGGTGACGTTTATCTTCCTTGTCAATCAAGTCTTTTAAAATATTCTTGATCTCACGATTACTTACCTCTTCTCCACTTTCGGTACTCATGCTCTCCGAAAAGAAGGTCTTTAATAAAAACGTGCCATAAGGCGTTTGCACATACTTACTATTGGCCATGCGCGAAACAGTAGATAAATCTAACTCCACCTTTGCCGCAATGTCCTTTAATATCATCGGTTTTAATTTAGACTCATCACCAGTAGAAAAATAATCCGACTGGTAATCCATAATCGCTTGCATGCACAACAACATCGTTGTGTACCGCTGGTGCAAGGCATCAATAAACCAACTGGCACTCTCAATCTTGCTTTTAATAAATCCGGTGGCATCCTTGCTCGAGCGCTCCTTACTCCGCGAGTATTCCTTCAGCATCTCGGTGTATTCCTTGCTTATTTTTAAATCGGGTAAATTCCGGCCGTTAATACTTAACTCTGGCTTGCCATCAGCAACTGTAATAATAAAATCAGGCACCACAGCAGCATTCACCGCCTCACGCGAGTCGTTGTTTCCTGGCCGCGGATTTAAATGGGTTATTTCTACAATCACCCCTTTTAATTCCTCTCCGGTTATATCGAGTCGCTTCAAAATTTTATCGTAATGCTTTTTTGAAAACTCCTCCATGTAATCACGAATCACCGCTATGGCCAATTGCACTTCCCGCGTTTTCTCAACCTTGCGCTCCAATTGCAACAACAAACACTCTTGCAAATTACGCGCTCCTATACCCGGTGGATCAAACGATTGTACAATGTGTAAAACATGCAACACCTCGTCATGCGTCACCGATAAATTATAGTTGAACGCTAAATCATCCGAAATTAACTCCGTCTCACGGCGCAGGTAACCGTCTTCATCCAAGCAACCAATTATGTAATTGCCTATCGTAAACTCTGTTTCCGAAATATCGCGCAACCCTAATTGTTGCTCGAGAGTTTCCTTAAAATTAAACCCTTCTACTACAACAAACTCACGAGAGTCGTCATCGGGACCTTTATTAACAACCTCGTATTTATAGGAGTCCAACTCTTCGGCGTCCATGTAGTCCTCCATCTCCACATCATTGTCGGGCGCTACATTTTCCTCCTCCTTCAACTCCCCATTTTCATCAAACTCCTCAACATCTTCCGTTTCAGAATCTTCGTATTCGGGCTCTTCTTCTACCTCAGCATCGTTCTCCTCCAACGCCGGGTTCTCTTCTAGCTCCTCCTTAATTCGTTGTTCTAAAGCAAGCGTAGGCAGCTGCAACAACTTCATTAGTAAAATTTGTTGCGGCAATAGCTTCTGTGAAAGCTTTAAATTTTGGGTCTGTTTAAGTGCCATCTAGTTTATATAGCAGAGGTAGTACATTTTTTTACCCCGCTGAATTAATAGGTACTTTTCCTTTATCAACACATCGGTGCTATACACCTGGTCAATGCTGTCAACCTTTTGCTTGTTTACACTCACTCCACCGGCTTGTATTAATTTGCGAGCCTCTCCCTTACTTGGCAATATGGTGGTATGCACAGCTAACAAATCAATTATGCCAACACCAGTAGCAAGCGCATCCCGGCTAATTTCAAACGATGGTATGCCTTCAAATACATCTAAAAACAATTGCTCATCCATCGCCGCTAAATCATTTAAAGCGCCTTTAAATAACACGTCACTTGCAGCAACCGCGGCATCATAATCTTCGCGGCCATGCACCAACACCGTTACCTCTTCCGCCAAGCGTTTTTGTAACAACCGAGCACCTTTATCAGCACGGTGTTTTTCTATCAAGTCGTTGGTTGCTTCTTTCGACATAAATGTAAAGTACTTGATAAAGTTCTCAGCATCTTCATCCGAGGTGTTAATCCAGTACTGGTAAAATTTATATGGCGAGGTCTTGGTGCGGTCCAACCAAATATTCCCCCCCTCACTCTTACCAAATTTTGTGCCATCTGCCTTTTTAATCAACTGAGTTGTCAAAGCAAATGCTTCCTTGCCCGATTTTCTACGAATTAATTCCGTGCCACTGGTAATATTGCCCCATTGGTCCGATCCCCCCATTTGCAATTTGCAATTCATGGTTTCGTTCAAATGGTAAAAATCAAACCCTTGTAGCAATTGGTAACTGAATTCGGTAAAACTCATGCCTGTCTCAAGCCTGTTTTTAACCGAATCTTTAGCCATCATGTAGTTCACCGTCAAGTGCTTCCCTATATCCCGCACAAAGGCTATAAAACTATACGCCTTCATCCAGTCGTAATTGTTCACGAGTTGAGCACCCGTGTCCGTGTCAGAAAAATCAAGAAACCGCTCCAGCTGTGCACGAATGCCATCCACGTTCTTTTGCAGCTGTGCCTCATCTAACAGCGACCGTTCAGCCGTCTTTCCACTAGGGTCACCAATCATTCCCGTGGCGCCTCCAACAAGGGCTACGGGTATATGTCCTGCTCGCTGAAAACGCATCAACGTAAGTATCTGCGACAAACTGCCAATGTGCAGCGAGTCACTCGTCGGGTCAAAACCAATATAACCTACCACCTGCTCTTTATTGAGCAAGTCTTCGGTTTCAGGCATAATGTCGTGTAGCAATCCCCGCCAACGTAATTCTTCAACAAAATTGGTTTTCATGACCTGTAAATTTACGAAATATCCTACGGGCAATTAACAGTTTAATGCAGGATTATCACGAAATATCCCTTTAAAATCAAGCGGTTGCCGCGTCTTGTTCCTTATTTAAAATTTATTGTTGCAACACGCACCTTAGTCCGTAAATTGCAACATGTTTATTTACAACGTTACAGTTAATGTCGACGCCGCTATCAACGAGGCTTGGGTAGAATGGATGCGTCAAACACATATACCAGACGTTTTGCGCACCGGCTGCTTCACCTCCTGTAAAATGGTTAAAGTGCTCTTTGTAAATGAAGAAGGCTTTACATATTCGCTTCAATATAGCTTTAAAGAAATTAAGGACATTGAGACCTACCAAGGCACCTTTGCTAAAAAGCTGCAAGCCGAGCACGCTGAAAAATTCGGACAAGGCACCGTCGCTTTTCGCACCATGCTCGAAGTTATCGAGACGTTTGAATAAAAAGATGTTGGGCATGTCCCCGCACGTTTAATCGCTAATAATTCGTCCCGTGCGGGGTCGTGCTTTCACTGCAACCCGCTTCGCAGGGGCACGTCGTGCGGTGCTCCGCGGTCTTTTTTCAAAAGCCTGCTCGCTACACGCACGTCGTCCCCCTGCGCGCGCGGGGTTTCCGTTCAATCACTCATGCGCGTCCCCGCCCTTCGCTTGTCTCCATCCACTCTTTTATCAGTACACCCTCCCTGTTTTTAAAAACACACCTTCCTTCCTGGCCTAACTCGTCGGCATTTCAAGGCGCTTTTTATTGCGATAATGAAAATTTAAAAGCGCACCGCGGTTTTATGTCCACTCTACCTCACCGTTGTTTTGCATGGACTATCTTAATTAGAAGCAAGGACCTTTTTTAAAACAACAGTTTACTTGTAACAACTCTACCACAAAGTTGTTTTGTTTAAAAGGCTTAAGAACGAGGCGGATGGGGCCGGATAAACCGGAGTTGACTAATCGTAAATGTGGCGACAAAGTTGTTTTGCATTAAATGCCTTAATTCGAAGCAGGGACCTTTTTTATAAAACAGTTTACTAGTGTCAACGCTACGACAACGTTGTTTTGTTTAAAAGGCTTAAGGACGAGGCGGATCGGGCGGGATAAACCGGAGTTGACGAATCGTAAATACGGCGACAAAGTTATTTTGCATCAAATGCCTTAATTCGAAGCTGGGACTTTTTTCAAAAACCAGTTTACTTGTAACAACGCTACGACAACGATGTTTTGTTTAAAAGGCTTAAGGACGAGGCGGATGGGGCGGGATAAACCGGAGTTGACTAATCGTAAATACAGCGACAATGTTGTTTTGCATTAACTATCTTCATTCGAGACAGGGACCTTTTTTAAAACAACAGTTTACCTGTAACAACTCTACCACAAAGTTGTTTTGTTTAAAAGGCTTAAGGACGAGGCGGATGGGGCGGGATAAACCGGAGTTGACCAATCGTAAATACGGCACTAAACATCCAAAGAAGTTTTTATGACTGCTCTGCGTCAACGTTGTTTTGTTTAAAAGGCTTAAGGACGAGGCGGATGGGGCGGAATAAACCGGAGTTGACCAATCGTAAATACGGCGACAAAGTTGTTTTGCATTAAATGCCTTAATTCGAGGCAGGGATCTTTTTTTAAACCGCAGTTTACTGACGTAAATGAGGATTTAAAAAAAGGTCCCAACGAAGAAGTAAGACATTTAATGCAAAACAAAAGGGTGGGAACCACCCCACCCTCTTAACAAAGTAACCCCAAATTGTTTAACCCTTAACTATGACAATTGTGTTACTTATCTCTTAAAACAACCAACCACAACTAGTTCATTTTAAATGGCGGGATTTTTCCATCCTTCATCATTTGCAAACTCTTCTTCTTGTGTTCTTCAAAATTGCCAAACGCTAACGCGTCCAGCATGTCCTGACGAGACATATTAGGATTATTAAACTGCTTCTTGATTTCGTCTGAACAACGATCAACAAATTTTTCAAAACGATTCGGCGCCCACACATACTCCTTACGCACCGCGTCCTTATTCAACGAAAACTCTTTTGGTAAGGTGCCTTCAATCTTCGCTTTAATGTCCAACCCCTCATACGTCTTAGGTAACTGACGGTTGTCGAACATAAAGGGCTTGCTTACCAAAATCACATGTTTTTTGCGCTTCGGATCTATCATCGAAAGCCCTTCGATACGAAGACCTTTCTTTTTTAGCATGCCATACTTGCTTTCAAATTGTTTTAGTATCTCAAACATGATTCCGCCGATTAGGGCTTAAAAGTAGTCATAAAATTGTTAATAACTTATTTTTTTGCGGTTGCGAGGTCGTAAAAATATTTCAATACGTTTGCGCCCCCGTTCAAAACTGGTTTACAAGTGGGTTCGTAACCGGTTAATAGGCTACAAACCAATTAGTTAAGGGTGTTCGAAAATCGCCTAATCTTTTTTGTAAACCAATACATTAAATACGTAAGGGTTTATCTTCTTTATTTGATCAGGACGACGTAGCTGCCTGATCGACGATTTCTTGGTAGTTGATTTTAATAGGTCCGCTTTTAAGGCCTCACTGCCATTCTTTTCTACGCTGCTCAAAATTTGACTCATCTTCACCGCAAAGCCTGTGCCCTCTGCACTGCTCTCCTTGCCGCGAATAACGCCAATCACTTGGCCAAATTCGTCTAAAAGTGGGCTGCCACTGTTACCTGGATTTACTGGAATTGAAATCTGAAACATGGCGGTGTCGTTGCCATAACCGCTTAATGAACTGAGAGACCCCTCACCATATACCATGTCCTTTCGAGGATAACCCAAGGTAAACACCTTTTCACCGATATCAGGTGCTACTGAACGCACGTTATAGGGAATACGCCACGTGTTAATTACCGAGTCGCTCTTTAATTTTAGAATGGCCAAATCAATTGATGGGTCCGTATATACAACCTCCGCCGCTACTGGCTCCATGTTGCTGTTCCGTAAATAAATGCTATCAGCAGAACGTACGGCATGAAAACTGGTTAAGATGTACCCCTTGTTGTTAAGCGCAAAAGCACTGGCTTCTAAATTAGCTGGTGCATACGTGCGCTTCTTGCTACGGGTAATGCCTTCAACAATGCCTTCGTTACTTGCTCGCAACTCCCCAACCTTACGGTTAAGTTCGGTAATTTGATTGCTACGAGAAGTCAATAAATAACCACCCTTGCTTAGCACCAAAATGGTGCTCATTACTGCCACAAATGCTGTAGCTGCAGCAACCCCAGTGGTTCTTAAATAAAATAATCTGCCAGCATCCGACTTTGCGGGCATCACACGAGCGCGCGATGCTTTTACTTGTTCCTTAATAGCTAATCGCTTATTTAGTAAAACCAAATCCGCCACCAAAGCACGGTGTGCTTCAAATGCCCGTTTAAACAACTCCTCCTGCTCCAACCGCTCTTCAAAAGCAGCTCGCTCTTCTGAGTTCAGCGCGCCTTCTAAGTAAGCATCAAATAATTTTTCGTCCTTCATCGTTTATCCTTCGTCACAGGATTATACTCCTGTCATAATTTTTTTTAATCGCTGCAAACACTTGTATTTCTGGTTCTTCGCATTATCAGCATTGGTATAGCCAAACTTGTCTGCAATCGCCTCCATACTCATGCTCTTGGCATAGTAATCGTTTAATAACGTGGCACAGGGCTCTCCTAGTAACTGCATCCCCTCTTCCATCTGCCGTAATCGGCCTTCTTCCTCTTGGTACTTCTCAGCCACCAATCCTGCATCCTCACTCAAAAAATCGTGCTCCTCTCGCACCAACCCTTTTCTACCTTCGTCCCTCAAATGCTTTAACCACAATCGTCGACTAACCGAGTACAAAAAGGTAGATATGGCACAGTCTAACTTAAAGGCAGAATCGCCTACTTTTTCATAAAGCACTATTATGGCTTCCTGATAAATGTCTTGCGCCTCTTCCCTGCTACCACTATTGTTGACAATGAACTTCTGTACAAGACCAAAGTGCCGCTTGTACACAAGGTCCAGCGCCCAGCTCTCCCCGCTCCGCATCGCTTCTATGAGTTCTTCGTCGGTATACGACGTAGATTTTCGCATGGCCTTGTGTTATTAATACCGGTTTGTCGCCAAAGGTAACCCTTGAGCGGTGAATATTTTGAATTTTTATGGGGTAACCTTTAACTGGGCTAATTTTATTCGTCTGATTTTCAAGTAATTAAAAAATTATTGCAGTTTTTTTCGTTTTTTGTGGGTGACCTTTTACCCTGTTTGGGTATAAATCTTCAAACAATTAAAAAAAATGAAAAAAGTATTCTCAATCGTTGCTGTAGCTCTAGTAGCTTCATCATTCGTTGCTTGTGGTCCATCTGCTGACGAAAAAGCTAAAATGGAAGAGCGTGAAAAATTCATGAAAGATTCTATGGCTGCTGCTATCAACACTGAAATGGCTGCTCCTGCTGACACTACAGCTGCTGAAGCTGCTCCTGCTGAAGCTGCTGCTCCTGCTGAACAGCACGCTCACTAATAATATTTGTGTTTAGTTAGCTGAATGGCCTCAAAGCTTTGCTTTGGGGCTTTTCTGTTTTTTAAGTAGTTTTGTAAGACTGATCCAATTACTATGCGCAATTTATCTGCTATACTTTTTTTGTTCGTTGCTTTAATGTCTGCTTGTGGCCCAGCCAGCGAAGACCGTCAACTCATGCACGATCGTGCTAAACATGTGCAAGACTCAATTGCTGATTATATCCATGCCCGCATGGCTGAGGCAGAGGCGCCACCACAAATCGTTACGCCTGCTCCTTCTCCTACGCAAAGCTCAACTAACCAAGTGAGCCCCAACCCTAACAAATAGTTCTTACTATGGAGATTACAGCTGAACGCGTAATAGATGCGTTACGCTATGTCGATGATCCTGATCTTAAAAAAGATCTGGTCACACTAAATATGGTGAAAGATGTAGCTGTTGATGGAAATAACGTTTCATTCACCGTGGTGTTAACTACACCGGCTTGTCCCATGAAGGACATGATTCACAACGCCTGTGTAAACGCCATTCTGCACTTTGTCTCCAAAGAGGCGGTTGTTAAGGTCAACATGACCTCTAACGTGACGTCCAAAAAAGAAAAAGATGAAACCACCCTGCGGGGTGTGAAAAATATAATCGCTGTCGCCAGCGGCAAGGGTGGCGTGGGTAAAAGCACCATCGCTGCCAACCTCGCTGTGGGCCTCGCCCGCATGGGCGCAAAAACAGGTATTGTAGATGCCGATATCTACGGCCCCTCTCAACACATTATGTTTGGGGTAGAAAATGAAACACCCGGCTCTGCCGACTTCGACGGCCAACGAAAAATGGCGCCTGTCGAAAGTCTAGGGGTGAAAATTAACTCGATTGGTTTCCTCGCAGGACCCAATCAAGCCATCGCCTTGCGGGGACCCATGGCCACCAAGGCACTCTCACAATTATTTTACGATACGGTTTGGGGCGACCTCGACTACCTCATCGTTGACCTTCCTCCTGGCACCGGCGACATTCAAATTTCATTGTGCTCACAAGTGCCAGTAACAGGGGCAATTGTGGTGTGTACACCGCAAGACGTGGCCATCGCCGATGCGCGCAAAGGCATTGCGCTGTTCACCCTACCACAGGTTAACGTGCCGGTACTCGGACTTGTTGAAAACATGGCCTGGTTTACACCGGCAGAACTGCCCGAAAACAAGTATTACATTTTTGGTAAAGACGGAGTAAAACACTTAGCCGAAGAAATGCAATTGCCGTTGTTGGCCCAAATTCCATTGGTACAAAGCGTGCGCGAAGCTTCCGACGCCGGTCGCCCAGCCGTGCTGCAACAACACACCCCACAAGCCCTCACACTTATGGAAATGGTGCAAAACGTGGCACAGCAAATTGCGATTCATAACGCTGCGTTGCAAACAGCGTAATTGTCACCAAGCAATTACATGTTACAATTTCTTTGAATACCGGTAGAATAATTACACCGCCTTCACCTGCATTTCCTTCAGGTTCACGAGCATGTTCTCTACCAAGCCTTTCAAATCGTACTGCTCCTTCCAGCCCCAATCGGTGCGGGCATGGGCGTCGTCAATGCTTTGTGGCCAACTGTCGGCAATGGCTTGACGAAAATCGGGATTGTAGCTTATTTTAAATTCAGGGATGTGTTTCTTAATCTCTTCGGCTATTTCAGCTGGATTAAAGCTCATGCCAGATACGTTGTAACTGCCCTTGATTTTTATTTGTTCGGCCGGGGCATGCATTATTTCAATAGTGGCACGAATGGCATCGTCCATATGCATCATAGGCAAGGCCGTTTTCTCCGAAAGAAAACTTTCGTAGGTGCCGTGTTTCAATGCATCATGAAATATGTGTACGGCATAATCGGTGGTGCCCCCGCCCGGTGCGGTTTTCCAACCAATCAACCCTGGGTAACGTAAACTTCTTACATCTACTCCAAATTTTTTAAAGTACCACTCACACCAACGTTCTCCGGCTTGTTTACTAATGCCATAAATCGTCGATGGCTCCATTACCGTGTACTGCGGGGTGTTGAGGCGCGGGGTCGTGGGACCAAAAACGGCAATGGAACTTGGCCAGTAAATACGGCTCACGTGTTTTTCTTTTCCTAAATCCAACACATGAAAAAGACTTTCCATGTTGAGCTTCCAAGCAAACATCGGGTTTTGTTCACCCGTAGCCGACAACAAGGCGGCCAAATGATACACCTGGGTAACCCCGTGTTTCTTCACCAAATCAAATAAAGCTGTGCGGTCGAGTGCATCAAGTTTCTCAAAACGATACGGCGCTAACCCCGGCGATTCGCGCAAATCAGAAGCAATCACATGATCACGACCGTATAGGCCGGCCAATCGTTCTGTCAATTCAACGCCTATCTGTCCGCCTGCGCCGATGATAAGGATAGTGTCTGCTTTATTGGTCATGATGAAGTAATAGAAAAGTTAATTGTATCTTTGCAAACCTACTTAAAATCAGACGTATTTAAAAGTAAACAACATATAATTCACCGGTCCAACTCCGATGTTCAACTGATACAATAACCTGCAATTATTCTTATCAAAACAACATGGCTCAATTAGCTAACCGCATTAATAAGGACGTGCTTAAGCAACGCCTTCGCGAAGAAACCTTCACCCGAAAAACAATTTCTTTTTACCGGTATGTCTCTATTGCCGATCCACATGCGCTGCGCGATCGCCTGTTTTTAGAATGGTCGGCCCTCGACTGTTTTGGCCGTATTTATCTTGCCCACGAAGGCATCAATGCACAAATGAGCGTGCCAGAGCACCAATGGGAAAACTTTACTGCTCAACTCGCTTCAATTCCTGAATTCAGCGGCGTGCCTTTCAAACACGCTGTGGATGGTAATGGTAAATCCTTTTACAAACTCATTATCAAGGTGCGCGAAAAAATTGTTGCCGATGGCATCGTTGATCCGTCCTTCAACCCCTCCAATACTGGCAAGTACCTCAATGCTGATGAGTTTAATGCGGCGATTGAAAATCCCGACACCATTGTTATCGACATGCGCAACCACTATGAAAGTGAAGTGGGCCGCTTCGACCGAGCTTACTGTCCTGATGCAGACACCTTCCGTGAAGAATTGCCAGAAGTGATTGAACATTTAAAAGGGCAAGAAGACAAGCCGGTCATCATGTACTGCACGGGTGGTATCCGTTGCGAAAAAGCAAGTGCTTATTTAAAACACAAGGGGTTTACCAATGTCGGGCATTTGCAAGGGGGCATCATCCAGTACGCGAAAGAAGTGCGTGAAAAAAACTTAGAAAGCAAATTTAGAGGGGTCAACTTTGTGTTTGATGAGCGTATTGGTGAGCGTATTACCGAAGACGTTATTTCTACCTGCCACCAATGTGGTGAACCGTGCGACCACCACGTAAATTGCGCTAACAACGATTGCCACTTGCTATTTATTCAATGCGATGCGTGTGCTCAGAAAATGCAAGGCTGCTGCACCCCAGAATGTGTTCGAATTATTGGTTTACCAGAAGAAGAACAACGTCAACTTCGTAAGGGCCGCGTAAAAAATGGTCCCGAATGCCTCGCCGTTTACAAAAGCCGTCTCCGCCCTAACCTGCGCGAGATATTAAAAAACCAGCTATCTTTAGGAGAAATTTAATCCCATGAGAATCATTAAATCCTTACTCACACTTTCAATGGTGGCGCTATTTTGGAGTTGCGATAAAACAACCGAAGAAGTTAATAAACTCACCGAGTTTGACATGAGCTATTCTTCTGAATCAGCCGTACCTGCTACCACCTACACGGCCAATGTGCCAGTGGATATTACCACACCAGAAATTCCGAGTAATTCATCGAGTCGCTTTAGCACAGAAAACACCGCCGTCAACTTAATTGATGAAATTAAATTAACGCGCTTCAACATCACGGCGCTTTCAGGTAATCTCGACTTCTTAAAATCCTTTACCATTTTCATTAAAACCTCTGCAGGAGAAACGCAAGTGGCATCTAAAACAAGCATCCCAGCAGGAGCAACATCGGTAGCCGCCGATTTGAGTGGCACCAATATTAAGGACCATTTAACGAAGGATAAAATCTCTTTCCGCATCAGTGCTATTTTCACTACTGGTACTTCGCAGGAAATAAAAATTAAAACCGACCAAACCGTACACGTTAAAGCTACCTTGCTCAATTAATCTATGCCGATCTATCACAAACTCGGAAAATTTCCCCAAAAACGTCACGTTGTCTTTCAACAAGACAATGGCCGCCATTACTATGAACAGCTGTTTGGCACCGAAGGATTTAGTGGCATGTCGTCGCTATTGTACCACGTGGCTCGTCCTACTCAAGTAAAGGAAATTCTCCGCAGTTACAGTGTCACACCCGAAATCGCAATAGATAAAAACATCAAGGCCTTGTTGCTAAAAGGATTCGAAGTGCCAGCAACAGACGATTTTCTAGAAAGCCGCAAAACCTTATTGGTGAACAACGATTGCGCTATTGGTTTGGCTGCGCCTAAAAAAAGTCTTACTTCTTATTTTTACAAAAACGCCGATGCCGACGAAATGCTTTTCGTTCACAAAGGCAGCGGCGTGTTGCGCACCTTCATGGGCAACATTCCGTTTGAATACGGTGACTACCTTATCATTCCGCGTGGAATGATTTGGCAAATCTCATTTGATACTGACGACAATCGTTTGTTGTTTTGTGAAAGCACCTCACCGTATTACACACCGTTACGGTATAAAAATTCACAGGGACAATTATTAGAACACGCTCCTTTTTGCGAACGTGATTACAAATTACCCGAAGCCATTGAGACCTACGATCAAAAAGGCGAGTTCCTTATGAAAATCAAGAAGGAAGGCATGATGCACGAAGTAGTGTTTGCTACCCATCCTTTTGATGTCGTTGGTTGGGATGGATACAATTACCCGTGGAGCTTTTCTATCCATAATTTTGAACCCATTACAGGGCGCGTGCACCAACCACCTCCAGTGCACCAAACATTTGAAACCGCAGGTTTTGTGGTGTGCAGTTTTTGTCCACGCCTCTATGATTACCACCCACAAGCAATCCCTGCACCTTATAATCACAGCAATATTGATAGTGATGAGGTATTGTATTATGTTGATGGGGACTTTATGAGCCGCAACAATATTGAACAGGGACACATTACGCTACATCCCAAAGGCATTCCTCATGGTCCAGCACCTGGTGCCATGGAGCGCAGTATTGGCCAAAAAGAAACAGCTGAATTAGCCGTCATGATCGACACGTTTAAGCCGCTTAAAGTAACCAAGGAAGCGATGGCTATTGATGATGGCAAGTACTACAAAAGCTGGGTGGAATAATTCCAACTTAACCACGCGTGTCGTTTACCGTTAGTGAGACAACAGTTACCGCTCGTTGTTTATACGTGAATTTTATTTAACTTGCAGTATAATTCATCAACATGAAGACACGTCTATTTTTATTTGCAATCGTTTCGCTTTCCCTCTTTTCTTGTAAGAAAACTGAAATTGAAGCGCCTTCCCAAACAATAGCAGCTTCTGGTGATTTCAGCAACGGTGTGCCTTCTGAAAAAATCAACGGCTACTTGTACGCCTGCGATAATAATTATAACAACTTTGGGTACCTAACTAATTATGCCGTGTTTAGCGATCCCGCGCGGATGCTCTATTACAATTATAACCACCGCGAAGAAAGCACGGTAACAACAGGGACAGATAATATTGGTAATGTCAGTGTTGGCTCCTTACAATTCAGCGGCTACAACCAATACTCCTACTACCAAGGATCCAATACGCTCTCTTATTATTATTCTAACAACATCTATTATCAAAACCTCACGCTTTCAACGGCATGGCTCTCTGAAGGAAATAAATCCTTTGCCCCCATCAATGTAACTGTACCACGCGGGTTTCCCATCTTAAAAGACAGCCTCATTCTGAGCTCTGCCAATAGAACCATTAATGTCCAAAATGGCTATAACATTGTCATGAATCAGTTTATTGGCAACTACGACTCGTTGTATGTGAAGATAAGCAACAACAACGGCAGCTTTACTCAAAAAATGTTTACCAATTCCCAAGCCCCTTCATTCAGTTCAGACGAATTGAAAACCATTTTCTCTGGCAGTGGTATTACCAACGGTTTTGTAGAAATTGCGGCGTTCAATTATTCTAACAAATTAATTTCAGGCAAGCGTTTTGTGTTTGAGCTAGCCAAACGGCGCGAGAACATCATAGTAACAGTAAATAGATAATTCTGTTATTAAAGTAATTCAATAGAGGGCGATATGGTCAGCCATAACACGCAGTTGTTCAGCTAAAAGCATCCCCTGCGCTACACCCAATTGTACCTTAAAAAAAGGGGGCTGTTTCAAAAGTAAAATGAAGCCGCTTAGACTCGTTTAAACGAATTTCAACCTAGACAGGTACCCAAATAAAAAGGGGCTATCTCAACTTTTGAGACAGCCCCTTTTCTTTTAGAATCCTTTTACTTAGTTAGCAAATGGGTTGCTATAACGTTGATCAGTAAAGATTTTATTGTCTGATAAGGTTTTCAAGAAAGCAACCAAGTCCGCTTTATCTGCATCAGTAAGATTTAATTTCTTTGGCTGCCCATTGAAATCACGCAGTCTGAAATCTAAATTCGGGTGATTCTGAATTTTGCTGTTATAATGTTCTACTACTTCCTCCAATGTTTTGAAACGACCATCGTGCATATAAGGCGCTGTGTATTCTACATTTAATAAAACTGGCACCATAAATTTACCATTGTCCGATCCACGACCGGTTACCTTTCCTCTACCTTGATCCTTGTAGCTAGCATCTAAACCAATATTAGCTTCAGTGTCAGCCACACCATAGCCATTGCCGGTTGAGCCATTATCGTCGATATGGTGGCACTGTGCACAAAGTGCTTCGCCAAAGAACAAATCCTTACCATGATTCTCTTGCGATGTTAACACCGCCTTACCTGATTTACTCTTATTGAACTTGGTATCAGAGAACGTGAAGTTGTTCACAAAAGCAGCAAGCGCTTCGCGTATCCGAACACTGTCAATTTTAGACGAGCCAAACGCGTTTTTAAATAATAGCGGATAGTAGTCAAGTGAAGACAACCGGTTACACAACGCCGGAAGGTCTGAGAAGTCCATCTCTACTGGGTTTTTAACCGGACCAAGGGCTAAATCGCTTGAGTTTCCTGCACGACCATCCCAAAACATTCTTCCAACTTTCGAAAAAATACTGGGTGTATTCCGATCGGTCAAGCGCTGGTGCGTTCCGGTAGAGAATTGCATGTTATCACAAAAGGCATTCTCTTGCTTGTGGCAACTACCACAAGAAACACCGTTATTGATGGAAAGGTTTTTATCGTAAAATAAAACCCGCCCGAGTGTCGCCTTATTATCGTCGCCATTCGGATAATCGTATACTTTTTCAGGCAATACGGGACCTGTTATGTTTTGCGAAGGCGTCGCATTGGTAATGCCTTTGTTTTGGCAATTCCAAAGCAGTGCTGTACTTAACAGCCCTGTTGCCATGAGAATGAGTTTTGATTTCATTGTATCAGGATTAGAATCTAAAGGTTAAATAAACGGTGGCGGGCAGTAGAATATTGCTATTCCACCCCTTAGAATCGGAAAATGATTTTACATCGGTAGCACCCGTTTCCGAAACAAGTGATTCTGAATGGGATTTAGTCAACGTCATCATGAGCGGTAATTCTGCGTACAAACTCAGTTGCTTGTAGAGTTTTACTTTCACACCCATGCCAATGGCTAAACCATTTGAAAGACTCTTAGATTCATTCATCGAATAGCGCGTCACAATTGGGTTCGGAAAAGATTGAACTGTAAGGCTAGACACCGTTTGATAATAAAAATTGCTAAATGTATAATCAACATAACCGTTCAAGGTCACGCGTCCTGTTGTGCAATAATTATAATTGAATCCCAATCTGAAATCCATTTGTCGTTGCGTCGTTGAGGCCGGCACCGTTTGAGTAGAGGTGCTTGATTCGGTATAGCTATTGAAAATTCCAGCTCCTGCACGAACACCATACTTGTTTTTATACCAACCATTATAAATCACCGCCCATGGCAACTGATTGGTATTGGTTAAATCGAAAACAGTTACTTGTCTTAGAACCGTCATGGTATTAAAACCAAGTTCATGGGTAATTGTCTTTGTACTGTCTTGACCATTCATCAAAACTACATTCAAAAACAAAACAGCAAGTAAAAACAGTTTCCTCATAATTGAAATCAAAGCTAGTAAAATTTCTTTTACTAATTACCATTTATAACGGAACAGATAGTCTATTTTACAAGTGGCAGTTTTTCGTCACCCGCTTGGTAAGGCATGAACGTGTACATCAGCTGAAACATCTCTTCGCTGGTTTTCATGCTTTCATTGCCGTTGCCCTGTGTTATGATGCGAGGGGGCACGAAGGGGTTGTTGGGATTGGCAGACGTGTTGTCAAACGTCCCAATCGCGTAGATTACCGAGCCAGCGAGTATTTTAACCGGATTTTTGAATGTATAATAATACTGCCAACGGAAATCCCATTTATTAATTCGAATTAAATGGATGGTGTCGCCAAATGGTGTTACGGCAAAACTCACAAACGACTTACCAATGAGGTGCATGTGGGGATTGAGTGAGAGAATAGAAATGGCATTGGCAACACGATAGTTGGTCGTAAAGGTCTTAATGGTATTAGCGGGAATGATAAATTCAGGTGCAATAGCCGACACACCAAACGTGCCTAACTGGTTTTCGCTAACCGCACGTGTTACAGGGTCTTTTCTAAAAAACACATTGATGTAACTGCTGTCGTAGGTGTCTTTTGAAGACGGTCCGTAATGAATATTATTAATTAGAAAGAGGCCGTTCTTTTTTAGGTAGTACCCCCCAATTCCATTTGGGTAAGCCGGTGGTTCATAGCCTGGCAGGTAATATACCGTGTTAGGCGTCAACATTGGAAATTGCGGCACCTTCCCATCGGTATAAGGCACGTGCATTTGCTCATAAATCGTCATCATTTTTGAACGCTCATCGGTGGTCTGACTTAAGCCGCTCTCATAATTAAACATTCGCTTTTCGTCGTACGATACCAGGTGGCCATTGACATGGTGCACCAGCTTACGTTGATTAGGAACAAACTCAACAAAGTCAACAATTGTATCGCGACTGATTTTATAGGGATACTTTAAAACATAAAACGCGTCGGTACCATTGCCAACTATTTTCATGGGGTGTTGGGGACGAATAACCAAATCGGGCTTACGAAATACAGAGCCCTTGTAGAACACGGGTTGAGGTGGTTCCTGAGCACTATCGCCCCTAAGGGTTCCTTGTTCGACCCACCGACTAATAAGCGCAATTTCATTCTCCGATAATACCCGTTCATTAATAAAATGCGAATAGGTGGGGTCGGCCGGCCAAGGCGGCATGTAGCGAGTGGTTGTAACAAACCGAATTAACCGCGCCCGCTTAACAGCGTCACGGTAGGAGAGCAAATTAAATCCCCCGGCTTCACCTGGACGGTGGCAGGGGGAACAGTTTTTAAAAATAATCGGGGCAATGTCTTCGCTCCATACAGGCCCCTCTTTTAGCTGCGAAGGTTCCGTTGAATTGCACGCTGCCAATAGCAACAAACAGCTCAAACGAAACAAAAATTTCATTAGAAATTGTAATAAGGCGAAATCATCAAGTACACCAGTACACCCGTAATGGTTACATACAACCAAATCGGATAACTGAAACGCGTTATTTTCCGGTGTTTATCGCGTTGATCTGTTAATCCATAATGAAACGATAACAAAACCAACGGCAGAACTATAACGGCAAACAATATGTGCGACAAGAGCAAAACCAAGTACACCGGCTTAATGCCGCTTACTGCTAGTTTTTCAGCATCGCTCATCACCCCATCGTGATTCACATCACCGTACAACGTATCGGGAATGAAGTAATGGGCCGTTACATACGACACCAAGAACAACGCACTTAACACAAAGGCAGTCAAATTAAGTCCCCGGTGTAGCCGAATATTTCCCTTCTTAATCGCTAATAACGACGCTATCAACAACACACTACACGTCCCATTTAACATGGCATTCAAAGCAGGGAGCCGATACACAAAACTAGGGGCTTCTGGATGGGGAATCCATTTTTGATTCAGCGCCACCACCACCAAACAAATAACAGCTGTTAGGCCGTACACCACGTTACGCGCCTTTTTATCACTAACAGAGAGAAGCAGTTTCGTCACGTTTACTCTTATTTCATTGCGTCCAATTGTTCCATACTCACCCCGGTATTAGAATATCCACCGTCATGAAACAGGTTTTGCATGGTTACCATGCGGGTCATGTCGCTAAACATAGCAATGCAATAATTAGCACAATCTTCTGCTGTTGCGTTACCTAATGGTGATTGTAAGTTGGCAAAATCATAGAACTCGTTAAAGCCCTTGATACCACTACCGGCTGTAGTTTTAGTCGGCGATTGAGAAATCGTATTCACCCTAACCTTATTACGCTTACCATAATGGTAACCAAATGTGCGCGCAATACTTTCTAGCATGGCTTTAAAATCGGCCATGTCCGTATAAAATGGATACGCCTTTTGTGCAGCGATGTATGAAAGAGCCACTACACTTCCCCAATCATTCATAGCGTCTAACTTCCATGCGCTAGCAAGCATTTTGTGAAACGACAAGGCCGACACGTCAAACCCTTTGTTCACAAAATCATAATTCAATTCTGTATACGGGATGTTTTTCCGAATGTTAACACTCATACCAATTGAATGTAACATAAAGTCAAATTTACCACCCAAGTGGTCCATGCCTTCGGTTAAAAGTTTATTCAAATCATCAACGCTTGTTGCGTCAGCGGGAATTATTTTCGAATTGGTTTGTTCGGCCAACTTATTGATTTCTCCCATTCGCATAGCAATTGGAGCGTTGCTCAACACAAAAGTAGCACCTTCTTCGTGAGCGCGTAACGCTACTTTCCATGCGATCGAATTTTCATCCAGCGCACCGGTAATGATGCCACGTTTTCCTTTTAAAATTGTATTAGCCATAATCGGTTTTTATCGGTACAAATATAAGTAATATGACTGTTAGAGTTGCTGCCGTGCTATTTGTGTGAGAATAGGCTCTACGCCAGCATTTTCAACCCCTGTAATGCCTTATTGCCCTAGAGCGAGCAATTCAGCGGCATTTTTCAGGGCTGTTGCAGATGGTTTTCCAGCACTTAGCATTTTTGCGATTTCTTCCTTTCGCTCTTCCTTTTTCAACTCACGCATGCACGAGGTGGTTTCATCGCCTTCAACCAGTTTGTAAACGTACAAGTGGTGCTTTCCTTTCGAGGCTAATTGGGGCAGGTGGGTAATCGCTATGACCTGCATCTTTTTTCCAGAATCCGCCAACAACCGTCCAATTTGCTCTGCTACTAATCCACTTACACCGGTATCGATTTCATCAAAAATAATAGTGGGCAATTTGGCGCTCTCGGCAAGTATGGATTTTAAGCACAACATCAGTCGTGAAAGCTCACCACCACTGGCTGTTTTGCGTATATCACTCAATGGAAGGCCTTTGTTAGCACTGAATAAGAAGGTCACTTGATCCACCCCATCACTACTTGGCACCTCTGTTTTGTGCAATTGCACTTCAAAGGCCGCGTTTTCAAGCGATAATTCTTTCAAAAGGCGCAACACTTCCTTATTTAATCCAACGGTTGCTTGGTGTCTTTTTTCAGATAGAACAGCTGCTTGGGCCAACGTTTTCTGGTACAATTCTTCCGACGTTTTCGACAACCGCTTAATATCCGAAGCCACCGACAAGTACGAGCTGAGTTTTTCTTCAAAATCATCTCGTAACTGCATCAATGCCTCCTCGTCCTTTACGCCGTGTTTCTTGAGAATGCGATTAAGTAAGTCTAGCTGATTCGATAATTCCAACAACCGCTTATCATTGGTCTGAATACGCGTTTCTTCCTGTTCAGCCGTGTTCACAAGATCCTTTAATTCCACTACCGCCGCCTGAAGGCGCTCGGCAATTTCATTGTACTGCTGGCCATACTTAGCAATGGACTGCAGTTGTTGCTTTAGCCGCGTTAATTGGTGCAAAACGGCCGAATCGTGTCCATTGCATTGATACACGGTGGTGGTCAAAATTTCTCGTATCGTTTCTGCATTCCCCAATGCCGCAACCTCTTCTTCAAGCTGTAGCAAGAGCCCTTTCTTTAACTTAAGTTCGTTGAGTTCGTTCAGCTGGAATTGTATGTAGTCTTGTTCTTTTAACGATTGTGTTTCAAGCGCTCGAAGGGCTGCCAACGACGCCTCGGTCTGCTGCCATTCTTTAAATGTTTTACGGTAGTCGTTTAATCGGGTCGTGTTTTTTGCAAACGCATCCAACAAATTAATTTGAAACGCCGACTGGTTGAGCAATAAGGTTTGGTGCTGCGAGTGTATATCTACTAACCGTTCGCCAAATTTTTTTAATACGGAAAGGTTCACCAAGGCATCATTGATAAAGCAACGGGATTTTCCGTCGGGCGATAATTCCCTTCGCATCACCAAATGTTGGTCCGCCTCTATATCAGCAGCCGCAAACAAGGCGTCCAGGCCCAACCCTTCCACAAAAAACTCAGCTTCTACAATGCATTTTTTTGCGCCTTTTCGAATGGAGGCGGAATCGGCCCGTTGGCCTAATACCAAGGAAAATGCTTCAATAAAAATGGACTTCCCCGCCCCCGTCTCCCCAGTTATTACCGATAGCTCGCCAGGAAAGGAAATGTCCAGCTTTTCAATAAGCGCGAAATTGCTAATCTGTAACCGTTTTAACACATCCGAAATTTCGCAGATTTTTGGGTTGCCACCATGGTCATTTTCTACTAAAACAGCGTATTGTTTTCAACAGCCGTTTACTCAGTCAAACAGGGCATTCATTGCTTAATACCGACCGTTGACTAAAACATTCCCCCTACCCCCAACGTTTGCCCCACTCTCATCGTATTTATTAAAAACGCCTAAATACCATGAGACAGTTAAAGATTTCCAAGCAAATAACCAATCGCGAAACCGCGTCGTTGGACATGTATTTGCAAGACATCGGTCGTGTTGAACTGATTAGTGCACAAGATGAAGTAGAATTAGCCAAGCGAATTCGCAGTGGTGATCAACGCGCCTTAGACAAATTGGTTAAAGCCAACTTACGTTTTGTGGTATCGGTGAGTAAGCAATACCAGAACCAAGGGTTATCGCTTCCCGACTTAATTAACGAGGGAAATTTAGGCCTCATTAAGGCAGCACAACGTTTTGATGAAACCCGTGGTTTCAAGTTCATTTCATACGCCGTATGGTGGATTCGCCAAAGTATTCTTCAGGCGTTGGCCGAACAAAGCCGCATTGTGCGCCTTCCGCTAAATAAAATTGGCGCCATCAATAAAATTAACAAAACGGCTTCGCGGTTAGAGCAGGAGTTGGAGCGCGAGCCCAGCTATCAAGAAATCAGTGAGGCCATTGAAATGATGCCTGAAGAAATTTCAGACACCATGCGCAACAACAACCGTCACTTAAGTATGGACGCCCCTCTATCGGCTAATGACGACGGAGGAACCATGTATGATTTATTAAGCAACGAAGCGTCTCAAAATCCTGATAAAGGGTTAATGGGAGAAAGTCTTCAAATGGAAATTTACAGAGCCCTTGGTACGCTTTCTGAAAGAGAGGCCGATGTAATCAAACTCTATTTTGGTATCGGGGGAAAACACCCTCACTCTATGGAAGAAATAGCCGAGAAATTTGATCTGACCCGTGAAAGGGTACGGCAAATCAAGGAAAAAGCGGTGCGTAGACTAAAACATGGATCGCGCAGCAGATTGCTCAAGGCCTATCTCGGTTAAAACAAAGGACCCCCATGACGAACGTGGGGGTCTTTTATTAAGTTTTATTTGTTCAGAAGATTCTCTTTCACCGCATTCTATCCCCAGCACTTTCCCTACTTTTAATGTTGCATGCGGCTTATTGCTATTTTTTTATTTCTAAGCTTCGGTGTTTACGCTCAAGATACCGTAAAAGTGGCTACCGCTGCGGGTTTACAGCTCGACCGTGCCTACGCTACAGGTATCACTGCCCTGCAAAACAAACAGTACCCACTAGCCGATAGTATTTTCAGTGCAATTATTGGTTCGCAACCCGAACAAGACAAGGCTTACTCATTACGCGCCGTAACACGTGTTAAGATGGGAAGGCGTACAGAAGGCTTGTCAGATATTTCCCTTGCTATTCAAAAAAATCCCAATAACCCCGAAAACTGGTTCAACAAAAGCTTGATACACCTCGCTGCTAATCAAGTTGACAGTCAAAAGGTAGCGCTCGACCGGTGTCTGTCATTAAAAGCCGACCACGCTGAAGCTGCCTATTACAAAGGGGTTTGGCACTATAGCCGAGGAGAATTTGAAAAGGCTATTCAATTTTATACCATAGCCACCGACGCACGACGTGATTACACGTTTGCCTACAATGATCGTGCTAGTTGTAAACGAGCGTTAAATGATTTGCCTGGCGCTATTGCCGATTATGAACGGGCACTTATTACCGATAGTAGCAGCGCCGTTATCATCAATAATTTAGCGTCTGCTCTGCGGCTCAACAAAAGCTATGACAAAGCGCTTGCTTACTATTCCATGGCCCTTCGTAAGGACCCAAAATACGTCCCTGCCTACTTAAACAGGGGCGTAACGTATGAACAAAGCGGGGCTATTGATAAAGCAAAGGCTGATTTTGAACGGGTAATTACACTTGACCCTAGAAATGCAGCGGCTTACAATAACCTGGCAGCTATAGCCATTAAACAAAACGATTTTAAAAAGGCGAAAGAATTCGCCAATAAATCCCTTGAATTCGATGCCAAAAACGGCGCCGCTTTCTATAACCGGGGAATCGCCAATCAAATGCTTCGTGAAGAGGCAGATTGTTGCTCGGATTGGAAAAAGGCGGCAGAACTTGGCATAGAATCTGCTAAAACATTAATGTACGCTTCATGTCATTGATACAACGACTCACCCTCATTCTGCTCTGTTTTGTGTTTGTTTCAAACGCCCAAAACGGTAATGTTGAATTTGATAAAAACTTATTTCAAGATAAAAAAGATGGTCTCCGCGATGTAATGCGCAAGTTGGAGCAAGGGCGTGGATTTTTTGAAGCGGGACGAAAAGCTGTTCTAGAAGCCCGTCGCCAATACTTGCTGCAACACCGCCATTACCAAATCAGCCTTTACGATTATTCAAAAGCTGGTTTCGACCTATTCAAACAAGCTATTCCGCTTCTTATGGAAGCACAACGCATCAATCCCAATAACGCCCGCCTTAATTACGAACTAGGGTTCAGTAACTTTTTCACGAACCTGGTTGCCAAGGAGTCGATGGAGTTTCTTGAAAAAGCGCATTTTCTTGGTGCCGTTAACTGCCCAACTGATCTTTATTATTGGTTGGGCTGGTCGTGCCAACTAAGCAGTCAATGGCCCAAAGCAATGGACTATTATACGGTTCATTTAAAAAGTATTCAGGTCGGACAACGGCCACAGCCCACCTTAATTGAAGAGGTTAAAAAACGGATGGTTGAAACAGAAAGCGGCAAACAATTAAGTCTTAAACCTGAACGTGTATTTGTCGATAACCTTGGTGTGAATGTGAACAGCAGCTTTCCTGAATACGGCGCATCCATTACGGCCGACGAATCCACCATCATCTTTACCGCACGCCGACCGAATTCAACGGGAGGCAAAAAGCTGGAGTCTGACGGTGGCTATTTTGAAGATGTCTATATTTCCTACAAACAAAACGGTAAATGGCAGTCTGCAAAATCTATTAGCAAAAGTGTAAATACCGATAGCCACGACGCTGCGGCCGGCCTTTCACCCGATGGCTCCAAATTATTTATATACCGCCACTCTGGTACAGATGGTGGCGATTTGTACCAATCAGTCCTGAATGGCTCTGAGTGGGAAGTTCCTGTACACATGAACAAAAACATCAATACTCGATGGCACGAATCGAGCGTGAGTTTAAGTTACGACGGAAAGCGCTTGTACTTTATTAGCGACCGCGAATCGGGTTATGGCGATCGAGATATTTATTGTTGTGAACTCGATGCAAATGGCGAATGGGGGCCTGCGAGAAACCTTGGTCCTGAAATTAACACCAAGTACGCTGAAGAGGCGGTATTCATGCACCCTGATGGTGTAACCATGTACTTCAGTAGTAAGGGGCATAATTCAATGGGCGGTTACGATGTGTTTAAGTCCACATTGGTCAATGGAAAATGGTCCCGCCCAGTAAATCTTGGTTTCCCCATCAACGGTCCAGATGACGATGTGTTTTTCGTTGTTAGCGGCAGTGGTAACCACGCCTACTTTGCCTCAGCAAAACAAGATGGCCATGGCGAAAAAGACCTATATAAAATAACGTTCCTCGGTCCTGAAAAAGAACCCTTGCTAAATACCCAGGACCATTTGATAGTTACTAATAACGACCCGGTAACCGATTTAAAAGTTGAGAAAGCGCCCGAAGCCACACTATCAAAACTAACCCTTTTAAAAGGCATTGTTGTTGAAGATAAAACGGGCAAACCCATCCGAGCTACGATTGAATTAATCGATAATGAGAAGAACGCCGTAATAGCCATTTTCCAATCGAACAGCTCAACCGGTAAGTACTTGGTTACGCTGCCAAGTGGTAAGAATTATGGTATAGCGGTAAAGGCTGATGGCTACTTGTTTCACTCAGAAAACTTCGTTTTACCTGAAAGTGCTGATTATCAAGAGTTTGAGTTAAACATTGGACTTAAAGGCCTGGATATCGGCAGTGTGGTTGTTTTGAAGAATATTTTCTATGATGTTGGTAAGGCCACTATTCGTCCTGAATCAGAAAACGAATTAGCACGCCTTGTTGCCCTGCTTAAGGATCACCCCGGCATGAAGATTCAGATTGCCTCGCACACCGATAATGTGGGAGGTACCGACTACAATTCAAAACTCAGCGAAAGCCGCTCACAAGCTGTAGTTGCTTACCTGGTAGAGCGGGGCATTCCGGCTTCTCGTTTAACCTTCAAAGGGTTTGGTGAATCACAACCAATTGCACCCAATGATAGTGAAGACGGAAGACAAAAAAACCGGCGAACCGAGTTTACGGTTATTTCGCGTTAGGGAAGCATTGCTTTTTTCATACGCCAAGTTTTTGCGCCAAGTGTTATTCCAATTGTGATTTTATTTATGGGTGGTACATCATGCCATCACGGCGTTCTTGCTTGCAATAGTTCCTGTTTAATTTCTGACCTCTTCTAATTGAGTTGGGCGTGCCCCAGGCAACAAATGGGTATTCATTAAAAATACGCCCTCCCATTTGTGCGGGGTCGGGCCACTACAGGCTCCGCTTCGCTGCGGTTTTCTCGTCCCAGCTGCAAAAGGGCCAACTACCGATTTACACCGCCCTTTCGCACCTAGGCCGAGAAGAACCAAGCCTTTCGTGTCCCTCACGCGCTTTTACGCTTATTCCGCCACCGCTCTCTTGGCGACCCCTTCCTACTTCATTCTAGCAATCCATTCGCTCCCCTCCTGCTCCTCTACTGCTGCACTCTCTTTTGTACTGGTGCGTATAGTCTCCCGCCCTAAGTAGTCCTTGATGATGGAGCAGATCTTTCAGCAGGGCATTACCAAATAAGACTTATCTCATAAAGAACCAGTCCTTCCTATTTACACAAACGGAAACTTTTGTAAACATCCGCGACTTCCCTTCCTACAGGCACTTTTTGCTAGCTTTTTGTAGTTTGATTGATTAGGGACTTCCTAACCAAGTTCTATTCCTGTCAATTTGGAGACTTAAAAAATTTTATTCCATAGGATTATTAAATTTCAAAAATTCTTCTGAAATACACGTTATTTCTTTATTGCAAGATTATTTTATAAAGTTCCACGTGGAACAATTACTCCTGAATCAACCATAAAACGTTTCACGTGAAACATAAAAACAAACAGCGCAAAATATTATCCCAACAAACCTAAAGGGATCGTCTTAGATACGTAGATAGAGGAATTATAAGAATGCGAACAATAGCCGCTACAGGTAAAACCAATGCAGACGAAATAAACAAACACAAAAAAACCCATGGCTTTTAACCATGGGTCTATCAGTGTAAGGTCCCTTTTAGGGCTTTTTGAAAATGTAAATTAGACTAGAATATTCGCCTGAAGTCCGTGCTCTTGAATTGGACTGCCACCCAGATTTGAACGCTTTAAACAAGCTTGGTTTTTGTCCTGTTTTATATTGCTCGCTAAGAATGCTAACATAGAAGCTATCGAACTTCATGGGTAACGTTTGCTTCCAAAGAAATCCAACACCGGTTACCAAGCGCTTCATAGAGTTCTGATCAAAATGGCTTAGGTGTCTTGGTACGTCATAAGCTGCCCAATGTGCTCCATAATATTCTCCATCGAAGGACTTATAATTAGGCACAGCAACAAATAAACAGCCGCCTGATTTCAACAAATGAAATAACTTCTGTACCTTTTCTTGAAGATCAGGAATGTGCTCCATAACATGCCAAAGCGTAATGGCATCAAAAGTCCCTTCTTTTACCTTTAAACTATCGAAATCACCAACAGCTTCTACGTGTCGAGTAAGGGCAATTTTCCTGGCATCATTGTCTGGTTCGTACCCAACAACTTCCCATCCGGACTTTAAACAGACCTCTGCAAAGGCACCTGTTCCGCAACCATAATCCAAAATAGTTCCACGTGAAACATTACTTTCAACGAGACGTAGCTTTCCTTTTAGTGCATACCAACGGACTGCATGGTACAACTTAGAGACAATTCCTTTCCTGGTGTCCGAGTGAGAAATGTAGTTCTCGCTCTTATAGTAAAGTCCCAATTTGGAGTCGATAGGACGTGGATTGGTAAACTTAAAGCCACAGCCGACACAAGCAACAATATTAAAATCCTGCTTGCTGACAGTATAATCTTTAACTGTGAGGAAGGGTTGGAATTCGGGCTGTCCGCAAACCGGGCAATTAGTAAGTGTTTTCATACTATTATCGTCCCAAATAAACCAGTAGAATCGAAACGTCGGATGGATTAATTCCAGAAATACGACTAGCCTGTCCTATGGTCATTGGTTTAAATTTCTTCAGCTTTTCACACGCTTCGAGTCCTAACCCGCCAACCCCGTCGTAAACGAAATCAGCAGGAATCTTTACACTTTCTAGTCGAACCAGTTTTTCAGCGTTCTCCTTTTCCCGCTCAATGTACCCTTCATACTTCATCAAGATCTCTGATTGCTCAACCGTTTCTTGATCGTAGTTAGCCAGATATTCAGCTAGTAGAGGGTCCCGTTGTTTAAGTCGTTCGATGTTTAAGTCGGGACGGGAGAGTATATTAAAATAGCGAGTCTTTTGAATAAGCGGAGCTGAGTTAAGTTCTGTTAGAAGGCTATTCACCACCTCTGGATCCCCGCTATTGTTTTTGAAGAAATGTATAATTGAATTAGCGTTCTCTACCTTTTCATTGATGCGACGCATTCGTTCGTCAGATGCCAATCCAATAGCATGGCCAATAGGGGTTAGACGTGCATCCGCGTTATCTTGACGCAACAACAAACGGTACTCGGCGCGGGAGGTGAACATACGGTAAGGTTCGTCGGTTCCCTTATTAACCAAATCATCAATCAAAACTCCTATGTAGGCATCGTACCGGTTAAGAATTAAAGGGTCTTTTTCATTCACCTTTAAATGCGCATTTATTCCAGCCATCAACCCTTGACAAGCAGCCTCTTCGTAACCCGTCGTTCCATTAATTTGGCCAGCAAAATAAAGTCCTTCTACTAACCGAGTTTCTAAAGTTAAGGCCAGTTGGGTAGGAGGGAAGTAATCGTATTCAATGGCGTAACCAGGACGAAACATCTTGGCTTGTTCTAACCCTGGAATTTGATTCAATGCTTTTTGTTGAACCTCTTCAGGTAGAGATGAAGAAAACCCATTCAAGTATACCTCCACCGTGTTCCATCCCTCCGGTTCAACAAATAACTGGTGACGTTCTCTTTCAGAAAACCGAGTAATCTTATCTTCAATACTTGGGCAGTAACGAGGACCCAATCCTTGAATCCTACCCTGAAACATGGGACTCTTTTCGAAACCCGTGCGTAAAATGTCGTGCGATTGTGGATTGGTATAAGTAATATGACAAGCTCGTTGTTTAAAAGAACGGTCATTCCTGAAAGGTGAAGTGTTAGGTAGGAAGGAGAAAGTATCTACAACTTCATCCCCTTCTTGCCGTTCCATTTTATCATAATCAATAGAACGACCATCGATTCGTGGAGGCGTGCCCGTTTTCATTCGACCGGCTTCAAACCCTAATTGGACTAATTGTTCCGTTATACCCCTACTTGAAGGCTCACCAGTACGACCACCGCCCAATTGTTTTTCGCCGATATGAATAATGCCATTAAGAAATGTACCATTAGTTAGAACAACTGCTTTCGCATGGAAAGTCATTCCCATACCAGTAATTACGCCACACACTGATTTATTATCAGAGGTAAGAAACAATTCTCTTACCATATCCTGCCAAAAATCAACATTGGGTGTTTGTTCTAACATTTCGCGCCAAGTAGCAGCGAAAAGCATCCGATCGTTTTGCGTTCGTGGGCTCCACATGGCCGGTCCCTTACTTCTGTTCAGCATTCGAAATTGAATAGCCGATTTATCAGACACAATACCACTGTAGCCACCAAGAGCATCAATCTCTCTTACAATTTGTCCCTTTGCAATACCCCCCATAGCTGGATTACAGCTCATTTGGGCAATTGTTTGCATATTCATTGTAATGAGCAACACTTTAGAGCCCATATTTGCGGCCGCTGCAGCTGCTTCACAACCAGCATGTCCAGCACCCACTACAATAATATCGTATGAATTTTTCAGAAGGACAAAGATACATCAAAAAGCCCTTGTCCCAATAAACCCAAACTTAACCTAGTACCTTATATATAGGTTAACAGTTGAAATCAATTTTAGCAATCCGTTGAGCATGACGTCCACCTTCGAAACCGGTAGTTAAGAACACCTTTACACATGCGATGGCCTCCTCTTCCGTAATAAAACGAGCTGGTAATACGAGTATATTAGCATCGTTATGAAGCCTAGCTAATTCGGCCAATTCTCTGTTCCAGCAGATAGCTGCCCGAATACCTTGGTGTTTATTAGCAGACATGGCTATACCATTACCACTTCCGCATAATAAAATACCTAGACGAGCGTCCTCTTTACTAATACTTGTCGCCACAGCATGCGCATAATCAGGATAATCAGCCCGTTCTTCAGAATAGCATCCTTGGTCATTTACCTGATAACCAGCACCATTTAACCAGTTAATGATTACTTCCTTTAGTTTAAAACCAGCATGATCCGATCCGATAGGCACCAATTGAGACATAGACAATAAATAGATTGTTCAAAAATAGTAATGAACGTTAATACACACTAATAAATTAACCCCTTGATAATGAACAATTTTTAACCATGACATACTAACACTCACCCTGTGTATAAAACAATTTACCGTTAACTAAAATTCAGGAAAAGGTTTGGAAAACGTTACCAATTTTATAAAGCAAAACAATATGTCAACTAGCCTAAGAAACCTATTGAAAATTATGAGGTCCTTTTCAGACCATTCGCCTATTTACTGACAATATGAATCGAGCCCTAGTTATCACCACTCATAACACATAACAATTGTTAATTGCTATTAGCCTGCACATAATCAAGTATTTAAAAGTCCGTTATTGTTTAAATCATGTGTACAAAGGTTAATAACCCAAATAAGCAAACAAAACAAACCCAAGTACTCAACAGTATGAACAAGCTATATACAGTAATACATATTCTTTCTTTTAAAATAAAAAGGATATATTATATATGATGAAGAATCATAAGTCGTAATTGGACTTCAAATTTTTTAATCTCTATCTTTATACCTGATGCGTTTCCTAGTTCTCATATTTTTCACGTGGCTTTCAATGGCGGTTGGCGCCCAAAATTCGGCAAACGGGTACAATAAATTTTATTACGAAAACGGCAAGATTAGCAGTGAAGGGAGGATGAAGGATGGTAAACCAGATGGTTACTGGAAAAACTATTACAAAAACGGCTTAATCAAAATTGAGGGTAACCGTAAAAACTTTCTTTTAGACAGCATTTGGAAGTTTTATGATGAAAAAGGACGAATTACTAAATCGATCGAGTACAAAGTTGGCAAGAAGGATGGAAGTACCATTCAGTACGATACATTGGGCAGGATTGTAATGGTAGAATCGTTTAAAAACGATATCAAAAATGGTGAAACAAGAACCTTTCACAAGAATGGAAAAACCAAGAGCATTGTCAATTTTGAAAACAATAAAATGGAGGGGGTTTCTTACGAGTACGCCAATGATTCTACAATTATAGCTATAGCCCAGTATAAAACGGGTATTTTGCAGAGTTATGAGCGAATAAATCAGCGGGACGAGAACAATAAAAAGCAAGGCATTTGGAAGGAATTTCATCCTAACATGGAAGTAAAGAAGGAGATGAAATTTAACGATGATTCCCTTGATGGCTATGTAAAAGAATACGACGTAACTGGCAATTTACTTAAGACTTTGAAATTTAATAATGGCAAACGGGTGATGCGAGCACCAGAAATTGCTAATGTAGAAGTTTACAGAGAAGTTTATGAAGATGGTACACTAAAGTACGAGGGTGTATACAGTGATGGATTACCAGTTGGGACTCATTACCGTTATAAACAGAAATACCAATGCGATAGTAGTTTGTTTTTGAAGGAAGATACTGTATTAAAAACATCGTATTATGCCAATCGTTTAGTTTGCAGAAACGTCCCCGTACCAGATAGTGCCATTGAATATTTTGATGGCACCTTGGTTGCTAAGGGAGCTGTAGATAGTGTTCGAAATCGTCAGGGTTTATGGTATGAATTTCATCATACAGGAGAATTTCGAGCAAAGGGTATATACAAGGATAACAATAGAACAGGTGAGTGGTTGTTTTTATATGCATCAGGGCAGACCGAACAAAAAGGCAAGTACGATAAAAAGGGTAGGGCACAAGGTTTGTGGCAATGGTATTATGAAAGCGGCCAATTGATGCGAGAAGAACATTATGTGAATGGAAACCGTGAAGGGGAAATTAAGGATTATGATGAAGAAGGGCATGTTATATTAACAGGCCAATATGTCGATAATAAAAAAGAAGGTATTTGGAAACTGCAGCTTAAAGATTACATGGAAGTTGGTTTGTATGTTAATGATGAACCAGACAGTTTGTGGAAAAGTTATTACATGCCATCTAAAACTAAATTTTTTGAAGGCGCTTTCCAATCAGGAGTTCCCGTTGGTGTTCATGTAGCTTATCATCCAAACGGACAGAAGAAATACGTAGGTGGTTATGCAGGTGGTATGCGTGATGGAGATTGGAAATTCTACAATGAAGAAGGGTATAATTATCTAACGATTTTTTACAAAAACGACATAGAGATCAAATGGCAGGGTGAAAAAATTTATCCCACCTATGAAGAGAGTCTTCGTACCTACAATATCAAGCTGAATGATAATAAAACACAGCGGGTGCGTAGTAAGTAATTGCCAATAAAAAAGAACATAACACCAGGTTTTGATTCAATTAGTGTATTGAATGAATTACCCTATGCTGTTTATGTATTTTCAGGAAAAAAGATAGCATTTATCAACCGCTTAGCTCAAAAATTAAGCGGAAACATTACAACGCTTGATGCTTTTTTGAAGCAGCTTGGCAAGGATGAGGGAATTGTATTAAGGCAGTTTATTACCACTCTTTCAAAAAAGCGCCTAAAACCCTTTACCGTAAGAATAAAAAAAGGAAGTGGAGTACTAGCGTACAGAATGCATTTACGCAAAAACGGTGCTTTAACACGTGTAATTGTTAAAAAACTGGCGTTAAAAAAAGCAACGGTAGAAAAGGGTGTTTATTTGGAGTACACCCTGGGTAAGGAATGCACCTTGGATCGTATTAGTGGTGAAAATACCCGCTTACTTGGTTCTAAAGCAGCTGGGTTCAAGGCAGGTCGAATTGATACCCTTGCTAAAGGAAAAGCAGCAAGTAACCTCGTAAACCTATTAAAATCGTTTAAAAAGAACACCGACGCCCTGCAAATACCTTTTCAACTTACGGTTAAAAAGTCCGCCCATCCTATTTGGCTAAGGTATAAACGAACAGTTTGTGAAGTAACAGGATTGGTGCGAATAAAGGCACACTTGTATGAAAACGATGTTAACCGAACGATTGCTGATTTAAGAGAGGAAGCCCATCATAAGCTCGAATTGGTTTTAAACAACAGTAATGAAGTAATAACCTTTTATACCTTTTTACCGCAAGAAAAGTACTTGTATGTTAGTCCAAATATTGAGAAGATACTTGGGTTCAGTGCAGACCAATTGCTAACCTCGCATAATTTTTTTGAGAAGCGTTTACAAAGCGATTTAAAACAATACCAAGCAGAAGTCAAGCAATTAAATAAAAACCAGCAGCAATCTATTTTTGAAAATCGGCAATTTGATTTCAAAATACGAACGAGTAAGTCCCAAGAAATATGGATTGAAAACAGTTTGGTGCCCATACGCAGTAACACCGGTAAAATTGATTTTTACATGAATATTATCCGCGATATTACTGCCAAAAAAGAGGCAGCGATTGCGGCAGAAATTCAGAACACGAATTATAGAAATTTACTGGACAACTCCCCTGTAGCCTATCTCATACACGATATGGGTGTTTGTGTTTATGTGAACAACGCCTTCTTACAATTGTTTAAAATTGAACACTCGGAAGAGGTACATGGAAAATTTCTACTCGACTTTTTGCCACCGCATGAGCGCAAAGTTGCCATTGAGCGGTTACAGCGATTATACAAGAAGAAGTCGCGCTTGTCGCATACATTCAACTTAAGCATTCCCGACTCTAAGCACGATTTTTTACAGGTGGAGATAAGTTCGGTTTTGATAAAATTCAATAATCGGGACTGTGTATTGAGTTTAATCAACAATATTGGTGAGCAGCAAGAAAGAGAAGCAGAGCGGTTAAAGAATTTAGCCACTGAAATAACCAACAAAAAGTTAAAACACGAAATACGCGAGCGTCAGGAAGTAGAAAAGATTCTGAAGGACAAAACAGCGCATTTATCGGCCATTTTAGAGAGTTCAACCCATTTGGTATGGACGGTTGATGACCAGTACCGCATTACGTCCTTTAACAAGAACTTTGCTGATGTGGTAAAACTGCAACGCGGTTTAACCCTATTACCCGGCATGCGTATTGATGAACATTTAGACGCTGCCAGTGAAGCCTATTCTAATTACTGGTATCCATTGTACGCACGGGCTTTTAATGGCAGTAAATTAGAATTTGAGAAAGAAGACCTGATTAATGGAAGATTAGTTTACCGCCGGGTTTTCGTTAATCCCATACACACGGCAGAAGGTGTAATTAGTGAGTTGAGTTGCATAGCCAACGACATTACCGAATCAAAGAACAATGAGCAGCGCTTATTAATGCAGACGAGCAAACTCAGCGCTATTTTTGATAGCTCACATCATTATATTTGGTCAATTGATCGCGAAGGCCATCTTACCTCCTTCAATCGTAATTATTTTGATTTAGTTTCAGCGCTCTACAACACCATTCCTTATGTGGGGTTTAAATTAGATAGGGGGGTGTTATCGCAAAACAAGGAGTACAACGACGAACTGGTTACGCACTATGAACTGGCCTTCAATGGCAAGGCGACTAATTTTGAGATACAGACGAAGGATAGGGACAATCAAACCATTTTTCTCGACATTTTTCTGAACCCCATTTATGAGAAATCAGAAGTTGTGGAAGTAAGTGGTATTGCCCATAACATTACCGATAAAAAGCAGGTGCAGCAGAAGATGGAAGTATCCCTAAAAGAGAAGGAGATACTGTTGCGAGAAGTTCATCATCGGGTAAAGAACAACATGCAGGTCATAAGTAGCATTTTGAATCTACAATCTTCTTACGTTAGCGACGAATACGCCCTCATGTTATTGCAAGAAAGTCAAAACAGGATTAAAACAATGGCATACATACATGAAAGTTTGTACCAGAATAAATCCTTCACTTCTGTTAATTTTACAGAGTATGCCAGGACCCTTGTAAGAAATATCATACAATCGTATTCGTATTCTTCCGACAAAATTGGATTAGTAGCCGACACTGAACACGTTGTATTATCGCTAGACAATTCAATTCCAGTAGGGTTGATACTAAACGAGCTTATTACCAACGCAATAAAACACGCCTTTCCCGGCAACAGAAAAGGAACCGTGTTTTTTAGGCTTTACAACGTAGAAAGTTTTGTATATTTAGAGGTAAAAGACGACGGCGTGGGCTTTGCGCCGGGAGTAGACGTACTCAATAGCCAATCGCTTGGGTTTCAGTTGGTGCAAACCTTAACGGAGCAAGTAGATGGGGAATTAAAGTACGATTCAAAGCCAGGAGAGACAGTTATTTCAGTACGGTTCAGAAAATAGCGAGGATATGGACAGATTGAATATTTTTATTGTTGAAGACGAGAGCATTGTAGCGAAGGATATTCAACACAGCTTAACCAAATTGGGTTATAATGTAGTGGGCATTGCCAATAATGGCAACGATGCTATTGATAAAATAACAGAGTTGGTTCCCGATTTGGTGTTGATGGATATAATGATAAAGGGGCCATTAACTGGAATTGAAGTCACCGAAAAAATAAAGGAGAAGATGAATGTGCCAGTGATTTTTTTAACGGCTTATGCCGATGAGGGAACATTGTCACGCGCGAAGGTTATGGAGCCATACGGTTACATTCTTAAACCGTTTAAAGAAATTGATTTGCATTCAACCATAGAAATGGCGGTGTATAAACACCAAAAGGATGCGGCATTAATGAAGGAACGGGACTTCCTCTACTCCTTAGTGGAAAATAAAGAAGAGCGGTCGCGGGATATTATTTTCGTTAAGTCCAATAACCGGATTGTCAAGATTAACCTTAAGGACGTCTACTATATTGAAACGGTAAAGGATTACATGGCCATTAACACGGCCACATTGAAATACATGGTGCATATCAGCATGCGTGATTTTGAACAACGGCTTGATGATCGAGAATTTGTAAGGATCCACCGGCAATACATAGCTCGAATAGATAAAATTCAGAGCATTGACACGCAGAACGTGGTTCTCGAAAATCACCTAAAGGTCATTCCAATAGGAGGGATGTATAAAGACGATTTGATGAAGCGGTTGAATTTGCTGTAACGTGTCGAAATCAAAAACTACTTTTTTCTGCCAGAACTGTGGCGTATCGTCGGCCAAGTGGATTGGCCATTGTCCGAGTTGTGGACAATGGAACACCTATGTTGAAGAAGTTGTTCAGAAGGAAACGAAGAACTCGCGGTTACGATTATTTACAGGCGGGAAGGGCGGCGAAACGGCCAATAAACCGGTATTGCTGCAGGATATAGGATTGCAGGACTATCCGCGCATTGCAGTACCAGGAAGAGAACTAGCACGTGTATTAGGTGGAGGTATTGTACCGGGCAGCATTACATTATTTGGAGGAGAACCAGGAATAGGCAAATCGACCTTGATGTTGCAATTAGCTTTGCGATTAAAGAATTTGAAAATTCTCTATGTCAGCGGTGAGGAAAGCGAGCAGCAAATAAAAATGCGAGCAGAGCGCATAGGCGTTACAACCGATTCGTGTTTTATTTTACAAGAGAGCAGTACTACACAGATTTTTCAGCGCATACAAGAGATTCAACCCGGATTAGTAATTATTGATTCTATTCAAACGTTGTATACCGATGCTGCAGAAAGTTCGCCGGGCAGTGTAACACAAGTACGGGAGTGTACAGCTGAATTACTAAGGTTTGCAAAGGAAACGGGCGTTCCGGTTTTTATGATTGGTCACATAACAAAAGACGGTGCAATTGCTGGTCCGAAGGTGCTTGAGCACATGGTAGACACGGTTTTACAATTTGAAGGCGACCGCAATCATATTTATCGTTTATTGAGGGCCACCAAGAATCGTTTTGGGAATACTAGCGAAATGGGTATTTACGAGATGCAGGGAGAAGGCTTGAAGGAAGTACTAAACCCCTCTGAAATACTTATTACGCAAAGAGAACAGCCCACCAGTGGAGTGGCAATTGCCGCGACAATGGAAGGAAACCGGCCGATATTAATTGAAACCCAAGCCTTAGTTAGCACGGCGGCATATGGCACACCTCAGCGCTCGGCTACGGGGTACGATTTGCGCCGATTATCGATGTTATTAGCGGTACTTGAAAAGCGTTGTGGTTTTCGTTTAGGCATGAAGGATGTTTTTATTAATCTTGCCGGCGGTTTGCGTGTTGAAGATCCAGCGACAGATTTGGCCTTGGTGTCGGCGATTTTAAGCAGCAATGAAGACATGTCCATTCCACAACGCGTTTGTTTTGCAGCTGAAGTTGGACTGACTGGCGAAATTCGTCCCGTTACCCACATTGATCAACGAATAGGAGAAGCAGAGAAGTTGGGGTTTGAAAAAATCTTCATTTCCTCTTTCAATAAAAGAGGGTACAACCACAAGGGCACAATTGAGATAGTTGCGTGCAGTCGAATTGAAGAAGTGTTCTCGGCCCTTTTCGGCTAATTATTGGTTGAGAGCCGCCTTCGCTTCTTGAATGGTAATGCGTTCACCGTTTTTAAAGGCCACAACAAAACAATCCTTAAAACCCTTTGTGCGCAACTCATTCTGATGTTCAACCGCCTCTTTTGGGGTATTGAATTTCCCAGAGGTGTATTTTAACACATTACCTGATTTATAGAAGGCGGCATCTTTAACACCAGTGTATTTTTCTTCTGTTAAATTGATAGGTGCTTCACTGCTGGCGAACTGGACCTTAAACACAATGCCCTCTGCGCTGTTATTGGCAGGCACCACCGTGAGCTTGCCTCGTTCATCTGCAGGCTTAGTAGCAGGTGGCTTTGGCGCAGGTGTAATTGTTTTAGTTGGAGCCGGTTCTTTTTCTTTTTTAAAGGCCTGTGCAATGGCGGCAGCTGAAACTGCTGTGTCGGCAGGCTCTTCATTGGTTTTTGTGATGGGGGCTTCGGGCTCTGTTTTAGGTGCTACTTCAACAGGAGGATCTATTTTAGCGGGCTCTTCGTCTTTTTCATTTACCACATTATCTGGTTGCGCGTCGGTAGGAGGAGTGGGGTTTTCGGCCACTTCTTCATCGGGGTCTTTTTTGCTGTTGGGCGAATTACCCGCTTTTAAGTTCTCATTTTCAAGCGGTGTTATTGTTTCAAAAGCATCGGTGTAATCGCGTTTAACCCCATCAACTTCGTCTCGGTATTTTCTCACCGCTGAGAACAAACATTTGGCAAGGTATTCTTGTCCCGTTTCACTACCCAAGAACGTTTCTTCCAATGGATTGGTGAGGTAACCTAATTCGGTAAGAATGCTGGGCATGGAGGTGCGCCAGAGTACCCAAATAGATTGGCGGTGCACCCCTTTGTCAATACGTCCCGCTTTTTTACCATACTCCTGTTGAATTTTGAGTGCGAGGTTGGCACTTTGTACCACATAAGCAGATGTGTAATTGCTCATGATGATGTAACTCTCTTCACTTTCTGGGTCGAAGCCGCTATAGGTGCTTTCGTAATTATCTTCAAGTAACATGGCTGCATTTTCGCGCGCCGCCACCTTCATTTTTCCTTCTTCGTTTTTAAGACCCATTACGTATGTTTCAGAACCAAAGGGTACTGGGTTGGTAGTTTCAACTGGCACCATTTTCCCCTTTTTGTTTTTACGCATTTTGGGACGATTTTTTCCAGTTTTTGGGTCCTTAATCATCACCACTTTCCCAGCTGCATTACAATGGATGGAAATGAATAAGTCGGCCTTTGCCCGGTTGGCGATCATCGCCCGCTCTTCAAGTTCTACAAAAACATCCGTAGTTCGGGTATAGATTACCTTTACACCCGGTAGGTTCTGTTCAATGAATTTACCGAGTTTCAAGGCCACCGACAGTGCCACGTCTTTTTCACGGTGAATGGCTCCTTGGCAGCCAGGATCTTTTCCTCCATGTCCGGCATCAATTACAATGGTTTTGATTTTGGAAGTGCTTGCGCTTTGTGGGATAAAGGACGAGCACGCCAGCGCCAAAAGCCAGAGCAGGGTGAGGTATTGTAATTTTTTAACCATAAGAAACAACAAATTGGACATCACTGAGTTAACTTATTGTAGTTTTGTAAACCTCAAGAAATCCTTGTAAGTAAAATTACCGTCTGTCGCTTGACCAATTGGCTACATAACAATAAAATTTTCTTCGTATTCATGTTAATATCTGTGGTAAGTACTACAGTATATGGTCAAGATGGCAAAAAGGATTCGTTAAAAACCGTTAGCAAGGTTGACACATTGCCTCAGGAGCCGGACGAGCTGGAGGCGGAAGTCAATTACAGTGCGGAGGACAGCGTTGTGGTGGATCGCTTAACGGGTAGGGTTTATTTGTATGGAAAGTCCAAAGTGAACTATGGCGGAATGAACATGGAGGCGTCGATTATTGAGATTGACTACACTAATAATACCATTTTGGCCTATGGGTTACGGGATTCTACAGGAAAAATGATTGGGGCGCCAGTATATAAAGACGGCAGCGAGACCATGGAGGCTGAAAAAATCCTTTACAATCTTAAAACCAAGAAGGGTAAAATATACAACGCCATGACCCGTCAAGGGCAAATGCTGGTAATTGGGAATGAAATTAAGAAGGATAGTAACAATGTGATTTACATGCGGGATATGCGCTGTATTCCCTGCGATGAGAAGGATGCCCGCACCATGTTCAGGGCCACCAAGGCAAAAATTATTCCGAACGACAAAATTGTAACCGGTCCCATGTACCTGCAAGTGGGTGGCGTACCAACACCGCTTGGTGTTCCGTTTGGTTATTTTCCTAACACAAGGAAGGCACACAATGGTATTTTGATTCCGAATCCGGCGTTTTCGCAGACACAGGGGTTTTATCTGCGAAATGCAGGCGTTTATTTTGCAATCAATGATATGACCGATGTGGTAATTAAGGGCGATGTTTATACCAACGGGAGTTTTGTGGCCGATTTGCGCAACAATTACAATGTGCGCTACAAGGCGTCAGGGTATACTCAGTTTCGGTATACCCAGTACAATTTAGGCGATAAGGATGTGCCCACCAGCTTCAGTAAAAATAAATCGTTAGAGGCACATTGGATTTACAACCAAGACAGTCGAAGCAACCCTACACAGCGATTTTCGGCGAATGTGAATTATGTTAGCAACCAAAACGTGAGTCGCTTTTCGTCATCGAACTCGAATCAGTTTTTACAAAACGCTTTTCAATCCAATATTAACTTTAGCAAAACCTACAAAAACAGTGCCTTGGCGGTGGCGGCTACATTGGACCAAGCCAGCCAGACACGGCTGTTAACGGCCTCCTTGCCTAACATTGTTTACAGCGTTAACCGGTTTTTTCCTTTCAAAAGAGAAAATGCGGTAAATCAAAACGTGCTCGATAAAATAGGCATGAACTACGTGGTGAATGCTAAAAACACACTCTCAGGATACGATACCACCATATTCAAGACGAACTTGGCTGATAGCATGAAGTATGGAATACAGCATTCGTTGCCGATATCAACCAACTTCAATTTATTTAAGTATATAACGGTAACACCGGGTTTAAATTTGTCGGCAGTGATGTTAACTCGCGCCATTGAAAAAACATACGATGCTGAAACCAACCAGGTGTTGACCAAACGCACCAATACCTTTGTTACTACGTACGACGCTTATTTTAGTACATCGGTGAACACAAAATTGTATTTCGATTATCAGTTTTTAAAGGGCAATCTAAAACAAATTCGACACGTGATGATTCCGACCATCTCGTACAATTACCGTCCCGATTTAGGTTACGAAAAAACGGGTATTTGGAAGCAAGTGCAAAAAGATTCATTAGGCAATACCGCATGGTACTCAGTTGCAGAAGGGGCTTTGTTTTCGGGACCAGCAATGGGTAAACAAAACACCATGGCGTTTAGTCTCCAAAACAATATTCAAGCAAAACTAAAACAGAAATCAGACACAGGGGTATCGTATAAAAAAGTAACGTTGTTACAAGGCCTAACATTGAATGGCAATTACAATTTCGCGAAAGACAGTATGCGTATGAGCGGTATTACCATGAGTGCCAATAATTTCTTTTTTAATAAATTAATAAGTGTGGTTACCACGGCCTCTTACAGTCCTTACCGGTACGATAAAGTTTTAGGACGAGAAGTAAAAACGTACTTAATAGAAACCGGGCAACTAGCGCGAATGACCTATGCTGACATTAAAGTAACGGGTTCAATTGGAAATAGTTTAGTGGAGTCGCTTTGGCGGTCGATGCATGGTGATATGACCAATGCGGCTGAAAATGGGTCGAATAAATCACTTGAAGAAAACGGAAAACTTCCATGGAATGTATCAATGGCGTATTCGCTTTCTTTCTACAACAAAGATGCCCGTAAATTACAACCCTCGCACAATGTGACCATGACAGCTGACATTATGCCAACAAAGTTTTGGAAGTTGGGTGTAACAACGGGCTTTGACGTCCCTACACAGCGCTTTACCTATTCTCGTTTTACCCTTTATCGCGATTTAAAATGTTGGGAAGCGCATATAGACTGGATTCCATTTGGCATAAACAAAAGTTACACCCTTACCATTAACTTAAAAAGTGCGATGTTGAGGGACGCTAATTTGAAGCGCACGAAGCAGTTCTTCGATAATTTTAACCAGTAATTTTTTTAATAATTGTGGTGGTGGAATAACCATCTAAAAAATGGATGGTCGTTACTTTTCCTCCGCGTGCAGTTACGATGTCGTAACCCACAATTTTCTCAGGGGCGTAATCACTACCCTTCACTAAAACATCGGGTTGCACGGCTTTAATTAATTCAATCGGCGTGTCCTCGTTGAAGAGAACAATTTTATCAATACACGCAAGTGCTGCCAACACAAGGCCTCTGGCGGTTTCGCTATTTATTGGTCGGTTGGCCCCTTTTTCTAATCGGCGAACCGAATCGTCTGTATTTAAACCAAGCACCAAGGCATCGCCTAAATCGCGGGCTTGTGAAAGGTAGTCAACATGACCTGGGTGCAGGAGGTCGAAACAACCGTTTGTGAACACAATTTTTTTGCCTTGTGCCTGTAGCGCTTGAGCGAAGGAAGCGGCCTCTTCACGTGTAACGAGTTTGTTATGCAGTTGGCTGTGAAAGCTCATCTTTTTTATTCTTGTTATAAAGCGGCAGTACAATTAAGCTAATCGTTCCAAGTGCAACTACTAAGGCAAATTGTCCAGTCCACGATAGCCATGGCAGGGCAAACGCATCGGCTTTTCCTACACCATAGGAAGCCATGAGGATGCCCCCTAAAATAGCCGGATAGGCCCCTAAACCACCAGCAGAGAACATAACGCCCAATGTGCCAAATAGCAAAAGCGCGAGGGCCACCGATTGGCCTAAATTTGCAGTACCGGGAATAGCGAGCATACAAATGTAGAGCGAGTAAAAATAACACAGCCAAATACCAAGACTCATCAAGATGAAGGCGCCAGGGCGTTTCAATTTCATAATAGAGCTCAACCCATCGAGGATGCCCTTGATCATTCCACCTATTTTTCCAGTGAGCAGGTTATTGATTTTTTTGCGCAACATGAATAGGCCTATCACTCCACCAACCAGCACTAAAATCAGCACCACAAGCAATACGGGGTTGTGGGTGAGTGTCGCGAACCGTTTAATCATTGGTTCGAATACGTATTCGTTAGCTAGTGCGCCGAGTTTTTGGAATTGGAAGAAAAGAGTTAATAGAAAAATGATAAAGAACAACAGCAGGTCGACAATGCGTTCGGTGATGACTGTTCCAAGTCCGACTTCAAACGGTACTTTATCGTATTTAGCGGCCAATGTGCAGCGGGATATTTCACCCATGCGGGGGATGCCGTAATTGGCGAAGTAACCGATGAGCACATGACAAAGTGCATTAAGGCGTTTTGTTGAATGGCCGGAGGGTTCGAGTAATAAATTCCATCGCCATGCCCGTAAAAAGTGACTAAGAAAGGAAACGCCTAGGGAGATGCCGACCCAAAAATAATCGGCTGATTTAAGAGCGCTGATGATGGATGTTTTTTCTTCTTCCGTAATATCTTTAAAACTAAACCAGATGAACGCCACGCCAATACCCAGTAACAATACAAATTGCAATAGGGGCTTAAGGCGCTTTTTATTCATGTTATTTTAGTTTGTTGGTAGGGGTATCGGGGAAAACCACCCAAGGGCGAAATGTTTTAGCGAGTTCAAAATCCATGTTGGCATAAGAAATCACGATTACCACGTCGCCAAGGCGCACTTTAAGCGCTGCTGGGCCATTTAGGCAAATAACGCCACTGCCGCGTTCGCCCTTGAGCACGTAGGTAATGAAACGTTCACCGTTGTTTTTATTAAGAACATGAACCTGTTCGTTTTCGATCAGATTGGCAGCATCCATTAAGTCTTCATCAATGGTGATTGAGCCAATGTAATCCAGCTCGGCTTGAGTAACCGTTACGCCGTGAAGCTTGGATTTTAGCACCTGAATTTGCATGAGGCACAAATTTAGCCTTTTTTATTCGACGATAAACCAGCGATTGACCCGCCAATTCAATAACTTTACGCAATTTAACGCCTGAATATTCGTTTTTATAGTCGGTTGAGGCCCATTTGGACCATAATTCTGGTTTTTTACCTGTTTTCTGCCCATTCTCAGGAAAGTGATGGCTATGGTGTGAACCTTCCCCGCTTTTACAAACAAAAGGTTCATTTTGGATTTACCATTGCCGGCAATGAGTCTGATTTTCGCCTTAATCCGAAACCGAATTCGCAATTACCCGATACGGTTATTGGTAAATCGCGTTATCGCGTCAATACCGTTTACTCACAAGCGGTGAAGGGGTTTGCCATCGGACTCGTTTCAGATGCCCGATTGGGCGAATATGTTCGGTTAAGGTTTACCCCCAGCATTAGCTTTGCAACGCGACGGATTAATTACACATTGGCTACGGCTGACCGCGATAGCTTCAAGGTTTTTCAGAAATCAGTTGAGTCGGTGTTTTTGCTTTTTCCACTAGAGACCAAGATACAATCGAAGCGATCAGGAAATTTTAGTGCCTATGTTATAGGAGGTGGGGGGTATTCGATGGACTTATCTGCTCGCAAAAAGGCCGGAACGGCAACCAGCACCGGGCCTAATCAACTCGACGAAAATGTGCGGCTGTACCGCGATGATTTTTATTATAGCGCAGGGGCGGGCACAGATTTTTATTTGCAGTATTTCAAGCTTGGACTTGAAATGAAGCTGCTTGTTGGCTCACGTAATTTGATGCAGCCGGTGAGCAGTGTGTTTACCAATAGCCTGGATAAGATACGCTCGCGTATGGTAGTGTTTACGATAACCTTTGAAGGGTGATGGAGGGACAAATACAATTACAAGTTTCTCCCTCAACGGCAGCCGACGAACAAGCCGTTAAAGAATTGGTGCGCAACGAAGTTGGTATTCCTCTTGACCAACCGTTTTACATTCAAGTGCGCAAGCGCAGCATTGATGCGAGGGGACGTAAAGTGCGCATTAATCTCACGGTGTGGTACGCCGATGCGCCGTTTGAAGAAGCCCTGTGGGAGCCGGCTTATCAAGCGGTACACGAATCCCACAAAAATTGCCACATCGTTGGTGCTGGTCCAGCAGGATTATTTGCAGCACTCAGGTGCCTAGAATTAGGCATTAAACCGATAGTGATTGAAAGAGGAAAGGATGTGCGTGCCCGGCGTCGCGATTTAGCTGCGATTAATAAGGACCAAATAGTAAATCCTGATAGCAATTATTGCTTTGGTGAAGGAGGAGCGGGGACTTACAGTGACGGCAAACTATACACCCGATCTGGGAAACGCGGCGATATTGATAAGGTGCTGCACACCTTGGTTTATCATGGCGCTAGCAAGGAAATATTAATTGATGCGCACCCACACATTGGGACAAATAAATTACCCGGACTCATTCAAAACATTCGAGAAACGCTTTTAAAGTTTGGTGGTGAAATTCACTTCAATACTAAACTAATCGATTTAAAAGTTAAGGCAGATCAAGTTACCTCCATTGTCGTGGAGCAGGCCGGCGAAGCCCGTGAATGGCCCATACAGCAATTGATTTTAGCAACGGGACATTCGGCGCGGGACATTTATTACCTGCTGCATGAACGGGGTATTTTAGTAGAAGCCAAGCCCTTTGCGATGGGTGTACGGGCCGAACATTCACAAGATTTAGTAGACAGCATTCAATACCATTGCGCGAATAAAGGGGAACTAGAAGCAGCGCGCGAATTTTTACCAGCTGCGAGTTACTCACTGGTGCATCAAGTAAAGGGCCACGGGGTGTATTCGTTTTGTATGTGTCCCGGTGGCATCATAGCCCCTTGCGCTACAGCACAAGAAGAAGTGGTGACGAATGGATGGAGTCCCAGTAAACGCAATAACCCATACGCCAATAGCGGCATTGTAGTAGGATTGGAGTTGGCCGATTTTGCGCCGTATGCAAAACATGGGCCGTTTGCCGGACTTGTTTTTCAGCAGACCTTAGAAAGGAATGCTTGGGTAGCCGGTGGTAAAACCCAAAGAGCGCCGGCACAGCGATTACTAGATTTTACAAAAGGAAGTAGAAGTTCGACCTTGCCCGACTGCAGTTACCAGCCAGGTATTGTTTCGGCCGATGTACACAAGGTGTTAATGCCCTTAATAGGCGATTCGTTGCGAGAAGGCTTTAAAGCCTTTGGCGGCAAAATGCGCGGGTACCTGTCTAACGAGGCCGTAGTGGTTGGTGTAGAGTCCCGAACCTCCACCCCGGTGCGCATTCCCCGTGATCGCGATACCTTGCAGCACCCACAATACAAAAATCTATTTCCCTGTGGTGAGGGGGCGGGTTATGCCGGAGGCATCGTCAGTGCAGCCATGGATGGTGAAAGGTGTGCGGATAGCATTCGCGATTAAGCCTTACATTTGTACCATGTCACGTATTCTTACAGGTATTCAGGCTACGAATATTCCCCATCTCGGAAATATTTTAGGAGCCATTCAACCGGCGCTTGAAATGAGCAGACAGCCCGGTAACGACAGTTTATTTTTTATAGCGGATTTACACACTCTAACGAGTGTTAAGGATGCAGCGTTTGTTCGCCAGAGCACGCGCGCAGTGGCTGCCACGTGGTTAGCCTTTGGGTTGGACACTTCTAAAACTCTTTTCTATCGTCAGAGTCGTGTACCAGAAGTTTCTGAGCTAACGTGGTATTTGAATTGTTTCACCCCATTTCCGATGTTGGCCAATGCCCATTCGTTTAAAGATAAGAGCAGTAACCTGAGCGATGTGAATGCGGGTTTGTTTACTTATCCCGTGTTGATGGCAGCCGACATTTTATTGTACGATGCAGAGTTTGTTCCAGTAGGAAAAGATCAAATTCAACATTTAGAAATTACAGCAGACATTGCTAAGTCATTTAATCACCGCACCAGTTCAGAAACCTTTGTCATTCCCCAAGCCAAGACCGACGACCGCGTGATGATTGTGCCTGGTATTGATGGCAGGAAAATGAGTAAGTCGTATAAAAACTTCATTGATATTTTTCTTCCTGAAAAAGAGTTGAAGAAAGTGGTGATGTCGGTAGTCACTGATAGTAAGGCCTTAGAAGATCCGAAAGATCCAGATACCGATCATGTATTTGCGCTGTACCGTTTGTTGGCCACCGAAGCACAAACAGCCACCATGCGCGATAACTATTTAAAAGGTGGGTTTGGTTATGGCCACGCTAAGACGGCTTTGTATGAACTCTTACTTGAAAAATTTGCGCACGAGCGGAAGGAGTACAATCGGTTAATTTCAGATAATGATTTATTGGAGAAAGAATTAGTGGCAGGAGAAAAGCGAGCGCACGCAATGGCAATGGCCAAGTTGAAGCAGGTGCGTGAAGTGTTGGGGTATTCTTAATTAAGGCGCAGAGGGGCAGCCCTGAAGCAGAAAGAAATTGGTTAACGAGACTGATTCTGACTTTCGCCACAGGGCAGGGACGCAAAGGACGCAGAGTAGCAAAGGGCACAAAGAGGCAGCCCATGAAGTAGCCCATAAAGTATAAAGAGTGTGGTGAATGAAAATGCATGCGACATTTGCTTGAGGATACGGACGCAAAGGACGCCAAGGAGCAAAGGCCACAAAGGGTAAGCCCATAAAGTATAAAGAGTGTGGTGAATGAAAATGCACGCGACATTTGCTTGAGGATACGGACGCAAAGGACGCCAAGGAGCAAAGGCCACAAAGGGAAAGCCCATGAAGCAGAAAGAGTGTGGTGAGTGAAAATACATGCGATTTTTGCTTGAGGGCATTTACGAAAAGGAGAAACCCGCTCTCGCTCTCACTCTCGCTCTGTTCTTGGGTGCCTGCCTGCGCACAGCTACAGCCTGCAGCCGTTGGCGCACGTTTAACTTGAGAAAGTAACGCCAGATTTCTTGAATGATTAACGAGAAGTTAACCCTTTTTGACTTTATGTACTACTACAAATAGTCTTCGCCACATAAATAAAATTGCCATAAATGAAATAAGGTGGCGTTGTATGGTATAAACCGTTACGGATAAAATCCGTTGTTTTTGCGTCTATCATTTGAAAAACGAGTACCTTCATTTTGAAATCACTGTTGAATTAATCAAAAATAGATGAGAAAGGCAGTCCTGGCATTACTTTTTATATGCCCCTTATTTCTTTTGGCAGATGGGGATACTGTTCCCGCTATTGCTGTGGTTGGTGCCTTTGGCGCTATTGCTGCAATAGTTTTAATGGTGGCGTTGGGCGTTGCAATGTTGTTTAGAAACCTGACACAAGCTTATCGTCACGAACAAAGAACACACGTGTGGTGGATGGTGCTAGGTTTGATAGTGGTACCGGGACTTTTTTACTATCTATCGTATTATTTTATTGGTGTTTTTGAGGGCCTGTTGGGTTACGTTGGCGGACGGACCGTCAACATCGTAATTCTTCTTGGAAGTGTACCAGCTGGTTTTTATGCAGGGTATTTTTTAACTGGTGTAAAAGCAAAAGCAGTTGAGCCAGATGAGAAAAAAGACGCCAAGTTTATTTTGAGATTAGCTTGGGTGGTTTGCTTGGTAGCGTTGTTCGCCCTCATGATGAAACCGGTTTTGGAAACCGGAGCCATATTTGCAGCGAATGATGCGATGGCAGAAAAGCAGACAGCAGAAGCCATGAAATTTATAGAACCGCGGTTGTTGTCGGAATTTAAAGGGGTTAAATGGGACGAGAAGAATAAATGGTATAACGCTCACACAAAAACGGACCTAGCTGTAGACGTGGGTTATTATCAGGAGTACAACCAATATTTTCTTCGTATAAAAATGTTTGAACCGCGTGCAGGAGATACGTTGGCCTGGAAGCGCACTGTTGAACTAATTTATCCACTAACAACAGAGAAACAGCGGCAAAAAATTGATGCTAATATAAAACGCGGCCGCTATGCCTTGGGCTTAAAACACGATGAGCCCTCGTTTTATGTGCAACTTGAAATGGGCACATGTGTGTTGACCTACGATCAAGAAAAAAGATGGATGGAGGCGACGTGGACAGCGGAGTATTAGTTATAGAATTTCAGTTTAATCACTTCGCACTCTTCCCCTTAGCCACAGGGGTGGCGTTTAACGGGTCGTCGGGCCAGGCGTGCTTGGGGTAACGGCGCTGCAATTCTTTTTTAACTTCGAAGTAGAGGTTGTTCCAAAAACTTTTTAAGTCGGTGGTGACTTGCACGGGTTTGTAACCGGGCGAGAGCAGGTGCATAACGACACGCATTTTGCCATTGTTTACAGTGGGGGTGTCGAGCAGGCCAAATACTTCTTGTAAACGGACTTTCATGATGGGGGCATGTCCGCCTGCTTGGTAGTCTATTACAATATTAGAACCAGTAGGGGCCTTGATGCGTGCAGGTGCTAGTACATCGAGCTGTTGTTGTTGTTCCCAACTCAAAGCCGAGGTATAAGCCTGTACTAAATCGATTTGTTTGAGATCGCTTGTTTTGCGCACAGTGTTGAGGTACGGCGCTAACCATTGGGTGTTGCGTTGAAGGGCTGTTTCTAATGTGTCGTTGGGCCATTCGCCATCTGGATGCCACACCGATAAACTACTACAGCGTTGTAACAGTTGTTCGAATGCGGGGGTGATATCAAGTAAGGAGAGTCCCTCGCTAACAATAGCAGCGCAAATAGCAGGTATCATTTTTTCTTGTGGCACTTGCTTCAATGGTTTGGATTGAAGAACGAGTCCACCCAACCGCAACTCGCTTTCAGCAACGATGCCGCCTTTGCGTGAATCCCATTTCACCGTTTCGGTTTCTTTCACCAAGTGCTGAAGGTCACGTGGATTCAGTGGCGCAGCCATGAATATTTTTCCCATGCCGTCTCTTAAATCCATTAACGCGACAGCGAGCCAGGGTTCGTGTGCAAGATCATCGGTGTGACCGGCCATGGCTATTTTACCGTTGCTTAATTGAAACTGCGCGTTGTTACCGGTACGGGCGCAGGCAATGCGTTCAGGATACGCGTAGGCCAACAAAAGACCTGCATCGTGGTTGTCGAAGGGACCATTGTCTGCTTCTAATTTTAACATGCGGCGGTAGGCTTGTGCATTTTTTTCGATGCGGCCATATTTTCCGCCTCCCGGGCGACTTCTGAAGGTTCTTAGTGCTTCAATGCGTTTGCCAATATCAATACCTGCGTCACGTCCCATTACATCGCGCTCTTCGAGAATAGCAGCGATGTCGGTTCCCAATAGTTTCATGGCATCACCCTCGGCGAGCAAGAGCATGTGTGCGATGCGTGGGTGGCACGGTAGTTTCTGAATCTCTTTACCATGTGCTGTAATTTTATTGTTATCAATAGCGCCCAGTTGTAGCAAGATGTCGCGGGCTTGTGCTAAATGCGCCGGCGGCGGGGGCGTAAGCCATGTAAGTTGTTCAGGCGTTTCTACTCCCCATTGGGCCAGGTCGAGTAGGAGCGATGCCAAATCGGCTTCTGCTACTTCAGGCGTGCGGTGCGCGTTGAGTCGAGCGTGTGTAGCGGGCGTCCACATGCGGTAACAGGTGCCCGGTGACAATCGTCCCGCGCGCCCCGCTCTTTGATCGGCCGCATCTAACGTAATGCGTTGTGTGTCTAACTTCGACAAGCCTGAAGCAGGGTCGAATTTCGGTTTGCGGGTAAAACCACTGTCTACCACAACGGTAACCCCTTCGATGGTTAAACTGGTTTCGGCAATGGATGTGGCCAGTACAATTTTTCGTCTACCCGCAGGTGAAGGAGTTATGGCGAGGTGTTGGTCGCGTGGCGACAATTGGCCGTATAACGGATACATATCAGCCCCATCGATTTGGTTATTTAATAGTTCTGCACATTTTTTAATTTCACCTTCACCGGGAAGAAACACCAGTACATCGCCTTTGTTTTCGGAAACCGCTTTAAACACCACCCGGGCGGTGAGCTCAGGGAGTAAGAAGGGGTCGGCCTCACCCGTATATCGAATATCGACTGGAAACATTTTTCCTGCCGACTCCACTACCGGTGCTTTTAATAGTTGACTGAGTTGCGGGATGTTTAGGGTAGCGGACATCACCAAAATTTTTAGGTCGGGCCTTAGAATTTGTTGTGCTTCGCGGCAGAGCGCAAGGGCAAGGTCGGCGTGGAGGTTGCGCTCGTGAAACTCGTCAAAAATAACTAGGCCTACTTTTTCAAGAGCATTGTCGTTTTGTAGCATGCGGGTGAGAATACCTTCGGTGACCACTTCGAGTTGCGTGTTTTTACCAATGCACGTTTCGAAGCGGATGCGGTAGCCAACGGTTTCGCCCGGCTGTTCGCCCAGCATATCGGCCATGCGAGCCGATATGGCCCGTGCAGCAATACGACGCGGCTCGAGCAGGATAATCTTTTTGTTTTCGAGCCAGGGTTCGTTTAATAAAGCGAGCGGAAGCAAGGTGCTTTTTCCTGCACCAGGAGGCGCCGATAATACTACCGTATTACTGTTGAGCAGTTGTTGTTTAAGTTGGGGGATGATGGTCCCCACTGGCAGTGCGGCTATGTAATTATTGAGGTTCAGGGCGCAAAGGAACACAAAGTAAGCAAGTTGACCAATAGAAAACGAGGTGAAGGCTGTTTGTGTTTTTCAAGAAACAGGAAGAGTTCGCCCAGTGAGCGGTGGAGAAATAAGCGAAAACGCGCGTGAGGGGTACGCAGGGCTTGGTTCTTCTCGGACTCCGCACAAAAGGGCGGATGCATTGTTCGAAAAAGGCCCTTTTGTGGGGGGGCCGAGAAAACCGGAGCGGAGCGGAGCCCGGAGGAGCCCGACCCCTGCACAAATGGGCGCTCGCATTTTTAAATAACCGCCCATTTGTTGCGAGGGGGCACGCCCAAAAGCAAAAAGTGCAAAACTAGATGTAAGAAATACAAAAATAGCACCGTGTAATAAAATCACCACATTTGTCCAATTTCTGGAACGACGCTACAGTCGATTTCGTTGGCTAAAATCACTTATTAGTCCACAAGTTGCAGATATACAATACAATAGCGTATAACTAGTTGAGGAGTGCGAAAAATAGCGACCTTTGTTAAAGTTCAGAAGGCGGTTGATTTCTTACATTAAATTAACCTTAATTTGAATCGCAGTAAGTTATTTTTGCGGATAATACTTTGTACATGGCACTAAGAGGATACCGGGAAACAGGCCTTATTTTATTTAAGCGACGATGCTTGACCGCGGTAATGGTGTTTTTGTTTGCTGTTTTAACTGCCCAGGTTACTTATTATTCTAAGAGCAGTGGCAACCTCAACGCATTGGCCACCTGGGGCAGCAATGTGGATGGTTCGGGAGCTTCGCCGGCAAACTTTACCACGCCCAATGTTACTTATGTGATTGTAAACAATGCCGCAGCAACCATAGCTGCAGCGTGGAATGTGAGCGGTTTAAATTCAAAAGTCGTAGTAGGAGATGGCGTTGCAGCTATTGCCTTTAGCATACCCTCAACAGCCGCCTTTACTGGCACCGTATTAGTAACCAATAACAGTACGTTGAACATAGGTAATGTTACCAATCCCACATTAGGCAGATTATCGGCCGGCAGTACTGTGAATTATTCACGAGCTGGCACCCAAACGGTGTTAAATGCCGCTTATTATAATTTGGTGACCAGTGGGTCGGGACAGAAATCGATGGCATCTACTACCAACGCCAGTATTTCAAACAGTTTTGTAATAGGCAGTGGCACCACCTTTCGTTTTCCCACGGCCAACACGGTAACCACCACCATTACAGGAAGTTTATCGGGCAGTGGGACTCTACTTGGAAATGGCAATTCTGTTCTCGCCATTGGCGGCAGTGGCGCATTTGGCACCCTGACCTTTGCTTCTAACTTTAACCTGTATCGCTTATCGGTAGCACGCACATCAGGAACGGTGACCTTGGGCAGTAATTTAACAGTAGGCAATTCATTTGAACATACCGCAGGAGTAGTAGATTTAAACGGCTTCTTAATGACCTTTAATGGCAGCATTACCTTTCCAACAAGCAGCGCTAATGGATCGTTTAAAGGCTCTACGACCTCTTCGATTAGCATAGCCACTAGTGCCTCAACCATTACCAACGCCCTCTTATTCAATCAAACGAGCACAAACGATCGCACCTTGGCTTATTTTTCATTGAACCGGGCCTCTCAGACATTGGTATTGGGTAATTCGCTAGTTATTGCTTCGCGGCTGTTGCATTCTAACGGTAATATCAATCTTAACGGTCAATCGTTAACAGCAGGAGGTATATTGACATTTCCTGCAGCTGCCAGTAACGGTGTTTACATTGGCTCAAGTACTTCAACATTAGTGGTTGGAGGCGCAGGAACCATTAGCAACTCTTTGCGGTTAGATCAAACCAATGCAACTACACGCAGCCTGCATACATTTAGTTTAAACCATACTGGGGGTAATTTAACACTTGGAGCCAGTTTAGTTTGCACCACTCTTTTTGCACAAACCACAGGCACTTTAGTTTTAGGCACCACTTCTTTAACCCTTCAAGGTCAAATTGTTTTTCCGGCTTCAGCTGCAAGTGGCAGTATAACCGGAAGTAGCACTTCGTCGTTAGCCATACAAGGCAGCGGATCAATAACCAACGCGTTAATTATGAGTCAGGCCAATACAGCGGGACGCACATTAAACAGTTTGGTACTCGATCGAGTTGGCGAAACGTTAACCATGGGAAATTCACTTATCGTTAATGCCTACACACAAAGCAATGGAAATTTAAGCATTGGCGCTTCGTCGTTATCATTGAACGGGGCTATAGTTTTTCCTGTGAGCACATCGAATGGTGTATTTATGGGCTCCACATCGGCCTCACTTTCTATTGGCGCCAACGCATCGTCCATTACTAATTCGTTGAAGTTTTCGCAAGCATCGACTACAGTTCGGTCATTAAGCAGAATGGCGATAAACCGGGTAGGGCAGACGATTACATTAGGCTCTAATCTGGAAGTGGTCAACAATTTTGTGAACACCGCTTCAATAATTGATTTAGCAGCACAATCGCTAACCGTTGGTGGTATTGTTACCCTACCAACCACCACCACTAACGGGTACTTTATTGGCTCTAACAGCGCTTCACTTTCTATAACGGGGAGTGGTGCCATTACCAACGCCTTGAGGTTTTCTACATCTAGCACATCTGCTAGTAGTTTAAGTCAGTTTAGAATGGACCATACGGTTGGTGCCATTACGTTAGGTAGTCCGTTGACTTGCACCGGCGCCTTTATACACAACAATGGCTCTATCGTTATTAGCAACAATTCACTCACCCTTAGCGGAAGCATTACACTGCCCGTAGCCGCGAGCAATGGCAGCATGACTGGCGCAGCGACCTCTACATTAATAATTAATGGAAGTGGCGCTATAAGTAATAGTTTGTTTATGTCGCAAGCGAGCAATGCGGCACGGACGTTTAATTTGTTTCAGTTTAGTAGGGCCTCACAAACACTCACTTTAGGAAATGCCTTTATTGCCACTACCTACCAGCACACAGCAGGCACCATTCGCTTAAACGACATATTACTAACACTTAATGGGGCCATTACCTTTCCAACGAATGCAAGTGCGGGGTCGATAGCCGGTTCTTTAAACTCGTCGTTAACCATTGCCGGAAGTGGCGCTATTACTAATAGTTTGTGGATGGATCAATCAACCAGCACAAGCCGTTCGCTCTACGATTTGCTTCTTAGTCGGAGTACGTCGGTTTTAACCTTAGGTAATTCACTTGATATAATCAATTCTATTCGTCCCGCTACCGGAACAATTACCGCTGGTAGTTTTGTGACTTTAAAAGCCGATGCAGTGCGCTCGGGGTATCTTGGACAGATAACCGGCGGGTTCACTGGCACGTTAACGTGTGAATCGTATATGGCGGGAGGTTTGACCGGTTGGACCAACATTGGTGCGCCAGGTATAAGTGGCATAAAAATTTCGGATATGGAAAGTCAAATTCCGATGACGTGTCCCCTTTGCCCTTACGATGAATATTCACTTGGCAGTTATTTTGTTTCGGTGCAATCGTTTGATGAAACCATTTCTGGTTCTGCTGCCTATGTACCGCTTAGTTATACCAGTTCAGTGGCGCAAGGCAACGGTATTTGGTGTTATCTAGGCAATGGCTCACCGTCAACCACCGCCATTTCTTATTCACTAACAGGACCTGCCATTACTGGTAATTTTGTTAAGGCATTAACCAAGACCAATAATCAAGGAAAGAACTTAATTGCCAATCCCTATGCGGCCCCAATTGATTGGGATTTAGTAGCAGCAGATGCGTCAAATGCTAATGTGAGTGGTTCGGTTTACTTTTTTAATCCCGATATAAATCAAACAATTACTTACGCAGCGGGCGCTTCTAGTCC
>JACCDS011344644.1_pt1 | contig 75320 bp, 68 predicted proteins | sample 7446441 | NCBI WGS metagenome assembly JACCDS01 (sample SAMN15323445, study PRJNA562643) | freshwater metagenome | isolation source: river surface water | place: USA:Blue River Watershed | collected 2017-08-17
CGCCTGCGCTCGTCTCTTACGGCACTTGCGATTGTCTTGGCTTTTTCAGTCATTGTGTTTGTGCTGTGGATGGGCGCGCGTCAGGTGTCATCAAACGAGATGTCTCTTGGGGAGCTGACCCAGTTTGTGATGTATGCCGTGTTGATTGCAGGATCAATCGGTGCCTTATCAGAAGTCTGGGGTGATCTTCAGCGCGCTGCAGGCGCGACGGAACGTCTGGTAGAGCTGATGCAGGCTGAGCCGCAGCTCAAGTCGAGCGTTAGTTCATCATCGGATGAAGCTGAACTAACAAAGCTGACTCCCCAGTCGCATGGTTCAGGCATTGCATTCAAGGCGCTGACCTTTGCCTATCCATCGCGGCCCAGTGTGAATGCGATTGATAGCATGTCGCTTGAAATTCCTGTCGGCGCACGCGTTGCATTAGTCGGCCCATCTGGAGCGGGAAAGACAACAATTTTTGGATTGCTACTTCGCTTTTATGAACCGACTTCTGGTGCGATCGAGATCTTTGGGCGTGACATGCGGCAATGGCCAGTGGATTTATTGCGTGCAGAGATCGGACTTGTGCCACAAGAGCCGGTGATCTTTGCGGCATCGGCAATGGATAACATTCGCTATGGCCGACTGGACGCGACGGATGAAGAGGTGATCGCCGCAGCAAAGACGGCGCACGCCGATGGCTTTATTTCGGTATTACCCGACGGCTATAAGAGTTTTCTGGGGGAGCGGGGGGTACGGTTATCTGGGGGACAGAAGCAGCGCATCTCGATTGCGCGGGCGATTCTAAAAAATCCACCGATCTTGTTGTTAGACGAAGCAACGTCTTCACTCGATGCAGAGTCCGAGCGCGAGGTCCAGCGTGCCTTAGATGAGGTTCTTCCTGGAAGAACCTCGCTCACGATTGCTCACCGGCTCGCCACCGTACTTCGTGCCGACTTAATCGTGGTGATGGAAAACGGGAAGATCGTAGAGCAGGGCACGCACGCAGAACTCCTTGTGAAAGCCGGACTATATGCCCGGCTTGCCAAGCTGCAGTTCGCCTAAGCGCGGATTCGCCAGCCGATCGAGATCAGGCGAAGGGTGAGCAGCGCGAGCCCAATCGCGAAGCCACCAGAGATCGATAGGCTTAGCCACGGGCTTACGTCAGATACGCCATGAACACCGTAACGAAAGCCATCAATCAGATAAAAAAATGGATTTAAGTGACTAATCGTCTGCCAGACCGGTGGCAGCTGATGCACGGAATAGAACACGCCTGCTAAAAACGTGAGCGGATTGATCAGAAAGTTTTGAAAGGCGGAGACATGGTCCCATTTCTCGGCCCACTGTCCTGCGATAAACCCAAGGGTGCCCAGCACCACGCAGCCAAGTAGTGCAAACATAAGCGTCCAGATCGGTGCATGGATTGAGAGTGGCACAAACACAAGTGCTGCCAGCCAGACCCCGACCCCACAGGCAAGCCCGCGAAGGACAGCACCACCGATATAGCCCACAAACCACTCCCACGGCCGCATGGGGGATAGGAGTAGAAAGACCAGGTTACCGGTGATTTTGCTCTGGGTCAGGCTTGAGCTGCTATTTGCAAAGGCATTCTGCTGCAGGGTCATCATGATGAGCCCAGGGATCAGAAAGCTGGTGTAGCTCATGCCCGGATGGGGTTCGACTCGACCTTCTAATAGGTACGAAAAGATCAGAAGAAACAGAAGGCTTGAGACAACCGGCGCAAGGATTGTCTGCACCGCCACTTTTAAAAAACGAGTGGTCTCTTTCTGAAGTAACGCCCAGGCGCCCGAGGTGTTGGGCATGACTGCTGAAAGTGTTGCGATATTAGAGGGCTGCATTAATGTCGTCTCGGGTCTGTTGTGCAACCTTTGCGGCGGACTGCTGCCACTGATCGGTCGCATCGGCATAAAGAATGGCGCGTGACGAATTGATCAGCATGCCGCCATCTGCGTTCTTTCCCGCTTTCACAGTCGCAATCAGATCGCCCCCTTGGGCGCCGATCCCCGGGATCAGAAAGGGAAGGGTCTTGGCCACGTTGCGCACTGATTCGATTTCTCTTGGGTAGGTCGCCCCCACCACCAGGCCCACCTGTTCGTGTGCGTTCCAGCGTTCTGCGGCCTGACGTGCGACTTCTAAATACAGGGGTCGATGCTCGGTTTTGAGCATCTGGAAATCATCCCCACCCGCGTTAGATGTGCGACAGAGAACGAAGATGCCGCGGCTTTCATATTTCAGATAGGGCGCCAGGCTATCGGTCCCCATGTAGGGGCTGACGGTCACCGCGTCGGCCTTGTACCGGTCATAGGCTTCTTTGGCGTAGTGTTCGGCGGTGCTGCCGATATCGCCCCGTTTGGCATCTAGTAGCCAAATGTGGTGTGGGAATCGGTCTCGGGCGATCTCCGATAGCCGCTCAAGCGCAGCTTCGGCGCGGCTAGAGGCAAAGTAGGCAATCTGTGGTTTAAAGGCTGAGCAGAACGGCGCGGTGGCCTCCATGATGCCCAGGCAGAAAGTTTCGATCGCTTGTACCGGATTTTCCTCGGCGAGTGCGGCGAGTGGCGCAGGGAATCGTGTGGGATCCGGGTCTAGGCCAACGCAGAGAAGCGACTGTTGGTGCTGCCAGGCGTGATGAAGGCGTTGAAAAAAGTTCATAGCCGACATCATAAAGAAAAAGCCCCGCACGAGGGCGGGGCAAAGAGTCGCAAGGAGACAACCATGGATTCAGAGTCAACGTTAAGTTGAAAGTTCCCTGGTTTCTCCTCGTCTCTTGTGGGTTTCCGAACGTGGCAATTACATGCCCATGTCGCCCATACCGCCCATGCCACCCATGCCGCCCATACCACCAGGCATACCGCCGCCTGCTTTGTCGTCTGCGGGGGCTTCTGCCACCATGCAGTCGGTGGTGAGCATCAGGGACGCAACGGAGGCTGCGTTCTGCAGGGCTGTGCGGGTCACCTTGGTGGGGTCAACAACACCCATGGCCAGCATGTCGCCGAACTCGCCAGTACCAGCGTTATAGCCGGTGCTGCCTTTGCCCTCGAGCACCTTGTTCACGACCACGCTGGGCTCTTCACCACAGTTGGCCACGATCTGGCGCAGGGGCTCTTCGACTGCACGCATGACGATCTTGATACCTGCGTCCTGGTCGGGGTTGCTGCCCTTGACTGAGACGGCAGCACGTGCACGCAGCAGTGCGACGCCACCACCAGCAACGATACCCTCTTCAACAGCGGCACGAGTTGCATGGAGTGCGTCTTCAACGCGAGCCTTCTTCTCTTTCATCTCAACTTCGGTTGCAGCACCAACGCGGATCACCGCAACACCGCCTGCCAGCTTGGCAACGCGCTCTTGCAGCTTCTCACGATCGTAGTCGCTGGTCGCTTCTTCGATCTGAACACGGATCTGCTTGACACGTGCCTCGATGTTTTTCGTATCGCCAGCGCCGTCGATGATCGTGGTGTTCTCTTTGCCGATCTCAACACGCTTTGCACGGCCCAGCTCTTGCAGTGTGGCCTTCTCGAGCGTCATGCCGGTCTCTTCCGAGATCACGGTACCGCCGGTCAGGATAGCCATATCTTCGAGCATGGCCTTGCGACGATCGCCAAAGCCGGGCGCCTTTACAGCGACGGTCTTTAGGATGCCGCGCATGTTGTTAACCACTAGAGTCGCCAGAGCTTCGCCTTCGACGTCTTCTGCAACGATCAGCAGCGGACGGCCAGACTTGGCGACCTGCTCGAGTACGGGCAGCAGATCACGGATGTTCGAGATCTTCTTGTCGTAGAGAAGAACAAAAGGATCGTCGAGCAGTGCGCTCTGCTTTTCAGGGTTGTTGATGAAGTAGGGGGAGAGATAGCCACGGTCAAACTGCATGCCCTCAACGACATCCAGCTCGTTGTTCAGTGACTTGCCGTCTTCGACGGTGATCACGCCTTCCTTGCCAACTTTTTCCATCGCCTGGGAAATAATGTCGCCAATTTCCTGATCGGAGTTGGCGGAAATCGCGCCCACCTGGGCGATTTCTTTGGAAGTGGTGCATGGTTTGCTGATCTTCTTGAGTTCTTCGGTGATGGCAGCAACGGCTTTATCGATACCGCGCTTCAGATCCATCGGGTTCATACCAGCAGCAACGTACTTCATGCCTTCGCGAACGATGGCCTGCGCCAGCACGGTTGCTGTGGTGGTGCCGTCACCGGCGGTGTCGGAGGTCTTGGAAGCGACTTCCTTGACCATCTGTGCGCCCATATTCTCGAACTTGTCTTTGAGTTCGATTTCTTTGGCAACAGATACACCGTCTTTAGTGACGGTGGGCGAGCCGAAGGAGCGCTCGAGCACAACGTTACGGCCTTTGGGGCCTAAGGTAACTTTGACCGCATTGGCCAGAATATTCACACCTGCCACCATCTTGTGGCGGGCATCATCACTAAACAGGACTTGCTTGGCAGCCATTATTTGGACTCCATTAAAAATTCGTTATCAAAAAATTAAGCGATGACGGCCATCACGTCGTCTTCGCGCAGCACCAGCAGCTCTTCGCCGTCGACCTTCACGGTCTGGCCGGAGTACTTGCCAAAGAGCACCTTGTCGCCGACTTTGACGTCGAGGGCGCGGACTTTGCCGTCTTCCAGGATCTTTCCGTTGCCAACAGCCAGCACTTCACCCTGGTCGGGCTTTTCAGCGGCGTTGTCGGGGATCACGATGCCAGAGGCGGTTTTGCGCTCGTTGTCGAGACGTTTGACCACGAGGCGGTCGTGTAAGGGACGCAATTTCATACCAAAAGCTCCATTCCATTAAAGACAGGTTAGATACGGGTTTCGAGCGTGCGGTTTTGTTAGCACTCGCAGCTCTTGAGTGCTAATGGTAGGGTCAAAGACGCCCGTTTTCAAGGGCACACCTTGAAAAATTTAGGGTTAACCCTAGTTTTACGTGGGTAAGGGTCGGCTGGGTTTAGCCACCGAAGAACTTGGTCTTCTGCTCTTTCAGAGACTGGCACTCAATACAGCGGATCTTGCCGAGCTTGAGCCGGGCGGCGGGGATCTTCTCGCCGCACTCGATGCAGTGTTTGCCGTCGAAGTCGGGGCTTGTCTCTGGCGCTGTGCGGCGACGCGCTTCTTCGAGTGCGTCCTCGTTGAACTGGGCTTCGATAGCCGAGGCGCGATCCGAGTCGTCCGTCAGCTCAAAGTAGTTCTCATTTTTTTCTAGCGCCATGGCTTTATGTCCCCTAATTCTGTTTAATGGCTTCCGAGGCGACAATCTCCTTGATGCTCGGACAACCTGTTTGGCCAAAATATCTCACGAAGTGATTAAGAACGCACGTCTCCTGCTGTTTTTACTAATCGGGTTTCACCCGGGACTCTCGCTGGCGCAGTCGGCCCCATCTTTACGGGTGGGCGTACTTCCGGCCGAGGCAAAGCAGGTGATCGCCAGCGCAGGCCTGGCGGAGTCAGCCTGGAGTGTGGCGGTGGTGCCGCTGCCGCCGATCGTATTGCTAGGCCCCGTTGTGCAGGGCGTGGGCCTAAATGCGGATCGCGCCTTTAATCCTGCCTCGGTCATGAAGCTGGTGACGACCCGTGCTGCTCTGGGGGTATTGGGGCCCAACTATCGTCACCAGACCCGGATTGCGACGACCGGTCAGCTGCAGGCCGGAGTGCTGAAGGGGGATCTCTATTTTCAAGGGGGAGGGGATCCCAAGCTGGTGGTGGAAGATTTAGAGGAGATCACCCGTCGCCTTCGGGCGATGGGCATCGATCGTATCGAGGGAAAGCTGATCGTCGATGGAACGCGCTTCGATGAGCCCGAGACCGATCCAGGCCAGTTCGATCAGCGACCTTATTCCACCTATAACGTGGGGCCGCACGCGGCCATGGTGAATTTCAAGTCGGTACGCATCTCGGTCTGGCCGGAGCTTGGCAGGAAGGTAAGGCTGATGACCCAGCCGAGTCTTCCAAACGCTGACATCACGAATCGCGTGCAGATGGTGGAGGGGAGCTGTCTGCGGTCTCGTGTGTCTGCGCAGATGGATCGCAATGGAAAGTTGCTCGTGACGGGGCAGCTTGGCAAGCGTTGTGATGGCGTGGATTTCTATGTGAGTGTCTTTGATCACGCGCGATTTGCACTGAATGCATTTCGTTCTGCGTGGGAGTCTGTCGGAGGTGAAATCAAGGTTGAACTCGTCTCGGGCGGAACGCCAGCGCACGCGAGAACGCTGGTTCAATGGGAGTCACCACGACCGCTGATTGAGCTCGTCTCTGACATCAACAAGATGAGTAATAACCCAATGACGCGACAGCTTTTTCTGAATCTCTCGGCGAAAGAAGGGCAGGCGGCCACACGTGATCGTTCCCGAAAGATCGTGCAGGAATATCTGGCATCGCGTGGCATGTATTTTCCTGAACTGGTGATGGATAACGGGTCGGGTCTCAGCAGGGCAGAGCGTATCTCCGCGGGAAGTCTTGCGCGTCTTCTGGCAGATGCACTGCTGGGATCGGATGCAGAGGCGTGGGTGAATACACTGCCCATGGTGGGCATTGAAGGCACCGTCAAGAATCGCATGCGAAACAGTGTTCTTGAGGGCCGGGCCTGGCTAAAAACCGGGACGCTAAATGATGTCCGGGCGCTTGCAGGCTATGTTCGCTCTGCGGAGGGTCGGTGGGTGGTCTTTGTCGCGATGGTCAATCATCCAGAGGCAAGTCGATCAAAAATCGCTATGGATAGCCTGGTGAAGTGGGCTTACACTAGCTACTGACATGACTGATCCAAATCACACCAGCCCCACGGTGATGCAGGGCTGGGAATCCCTGAAGCAGCAGACCACGACAATCATTGTGATTGGCCTGCTTGCGCTATCAACTCTGCTGACGCCAGCAGGGCGCGACCGGCTGTCTGCGTGGGCAGGTCTTGCTGCAGAAGCACTTTCCCCAAGGCAGATGAATTCCGTCTACACGGTACTGCCGACGAATCTGACAGTGGAGCAGCGGCGGGTTGCACGTTGGATTGCAAATCGACATCGCGTGGCCATGGGGGCTGTTGAGCAACTCGTTGGGGCAAGTTTTGAGACCGCGGGAAGCTATCGTCTTGACCCTTATCTGCTTTTGGCAGTGATCTCGATTGAGTCCGGATTTAATCCGCTCGCCGAGAGTACCGTTGGCGCGCTCGGGCTGATGCAGATCATGCCCAACGTCCATGCAGAAAAATTAAAGTCTTTCGGTGGTGCGCGTCAGGCCTTAGATCCCTGGGTCAATATGCAGGTCGGTGCACAGATTCTTCGTGAGTACATCGACCGCTTTGGCTCAGAGCCGGCCGCCCTTCGGGCGTACGTCGGGGTGGCAGCAGATCAGCCGACAGACTATCCAGAGCGCGTCATGCAGATTCGAGATCGGTTGTTGGCGGTTGCAATTGGTCGGGTACTCGCCTAAGTCCGTTAGTCGTCGTGCATTTTTATCGGGTGGTCTGAAGCCATCTGAGCCTCGCAGTCCACTTGAAGAACGTCTGCGCAAAGAGATGCAAGGCGAGGTCTTTCTCGATCCCGCGGCGAAGCAGGCGTATGCAGAAGATTTGGCAGGCCATCAGGGGATGCCCGTCGCGGTGGCGGTCCCTCGGTCTTTGCTTGATCAGCAGATCGCCCTTGAGATTGCGAGAGACCTGAATGTCCCAGTCATTTCGCGTGGCGCGGGAACTTCTTTGCGTGGGCAGTCTGTGGGCGAAGGCCTGGTGATCGATACGCGTCGCTATCTACACAGGATTCTTCAGCTTGATCGCACCGCGATGACGGTAAAGGTCGAGCCTGGGATTTCGCTTGCTGCACTGAATACGGCCTTGGCACCGAACGATCTGTGGTTTGCCGCAGATCTTCCATTAGCGGAAGAGGTCACGATCGGGGGGATGGTCGGGAATAACGCAGTGGGATATTCCGCGTTGCGTTATGGCGATACTGCGAAGGCCGTCAAGGCCATGGATCTGATTCTGGCCAATGGTACTCAGGCGCTCTTCGGATCTTTTGGCGATGGTGGTGAGATGGTGCTCTCAAACGCACGACTAAATCGTCTGATTCCAGAGCTCTTTCAGATCGCTGACACTTTGGCCGTCAAAAACCAGGCATTAGGTGTGTCCTCACGGTTTTCCAATACTTCGGGCCTGGTTAACTTTGCTCAGTGGCTCGTTGGTGCAGAGGGCGCGTTAGCGACCATGCAGTCTGTGACATTAAAGCTTGCAAGGCGGCCTCGATACCGACTGTCGGCGGTAGTCGTGTTTTCTGATCTTGCGCAGATGGCGTCGCAGATCTCTGCAATCTCGTCGCTTGGGCCGGCAGCGGTTGTGCTGACTCAAGCCACGACGAAAGGATGCGTATCAGTGTCCATCGCGTTCGATGGGGACGATGAGCGTTCGCTGCGGCTGGCGTTGCGCGACCTGGAGACGATTGTTGTGGACCTTGGTCTAGCGCCTCCAGTAGTCTCGGTTGATGGGGCGATAGTCGACCCGGTGTCACGCCAAGATCTGTGTTTCGCAGACTGTCTTGTCCCAGCCCCTTTGCTGCTGGATGTGATTGGGCAGATGGACCAGATCTTCGCGCGCTTAGGACTGCAATGTCTCTGGCGCGGTCATCTCGTGTCAGGGGCGTTTTATCTGCGGCCGACGCTTGCCCGAACGGGGATTGCCCCCACTCGGCTTCAAGACATACAAGCTGCGGTGGGGGAGTTTGTGATGCGGTTTCGGCAGCAGAGCGATCCTCCCAAGGTTGCAGCACAGATCAAGGCGGCATTCGATCCACAGAACCTGTTGAAACCGGGACGGACTGCAGTCCTGACGCGGTAAAACCCCATCTTTTTGCCTGTTGAAGGCGTGTGATAATTCGGCCTTCTCTCACCTCTGAGGCCATTCATGGACCCGCATTTTCGAAAGCAGGCACTGGACTATCACGAGAAAGGCAGTCCGGGAAAGATCTCCGTTACCCCAACTAAGCAGCTTGTTAACCAGCGTGATCTCGCGCTTGCGTATTCACCAGGGGTGGCCGCAGCCTGTGAGGAGATTGTTGCGGACCCGGTCAATGCCTATCGATACACGGCCCGAGGAAATCTGGTTGCGGTAATCACGAACGGCACCGCCGTGCTTGGACTCGGCAACATTGGTCCGTTAGCAGCCAAGCCGGTGATGGAAGGCAAGGCAGTACTGTTTAAGAAGTTTGCGGGTATCGATGTGTTTGACATTGAAGTCAATGAGCTCGATGTCGATCGACTCGTCGAGGTCATTGCCGCGTTAGAGCCTACCTTTGGGGGCATCAACTTAGAAGACATCAAGGCACCGGACTGTTTCTACGTTGAGCGCAAGCTGCGCGATCGGATGAAGATCCCCGTCTTTCACGATGACCAGCATGGCACAGCAATCGTGGTGGGCGCTGCGGTTGTCAATGGACTGAAGGTCGTCAATAAAGACATCAAGAAGATCAAGATGGTGGTCTCGGGCGCCGGTGCTGCTGCACTCGCGTGCCTCGATCTGCTGCTCGACCTTGGTCTTCCCAAAGAAAACATCTGGGTCACGGACCTTGAAGGCGTGGTCTACGAGGGTCGCAAGGAATTGATGGATCCTGAGAAAGAACGGTTTGCCCAGAAGACCAATGCGAGAAAGCTTGCGGAAGTCATTGAAGGTGCGGATATCTTCCTTGGGCTTTCAGCGGGCGGCGTACTCAAGCAAGAGATGGTGGCGAAGATGGCGCCGAATCCGTTAATTTTTGCGCTGGCCAATCCGAATCCCGAGATCCTGCCGGAAGATGTCAACGCGGTTCGTGACGATGCCATCGTGGCGACAGGACGCACGGATTATCCGAACCAGGTAAATAACGTTCTGTGTTTCCCCTTTATCTTTCGTGGCGCGCTGGATTCGGGGGCTACGACAATCACGCGCCAGATGGAGCTGGCTGCGGTACACGCAGTAGCCGAACTTGCGCGCGCAGAGCAGAGCGAAGTGGTCTCGGCTGCTTATGGCTCTGGCGCGCTTGCGTTCGGCCCCGAGTACCTGATTCCGAAGCCGTTCGACCCGCGACTGATCGTGAAGATTGCGCCTGCCGTGGCGAAGGCGGCGATGGAAAGCGGGGTTGCTACACGCCCCATCAAAGACTTCGATGCCTATGTGGATCGGCTCCAAGAGTTTGTCTATCACTCGGGCAACTTCATGAAGCCCATCTTCGCTGCGGCAAAGCGGGCGTCCCCACGGCGTATTGTCTATGCCGAGGGTGAAGAAGAGCGCGTGTTGCGTGCGGTACAGGTAGTGGCAGATGAGCATCTGGCAATCCCGATTCTCATTGGACGGCCGGCGGTCTTGGAGCAGCGGATTGAACGTTACGGACTACGGTTACGACCAGGGGTTGATTTTGAGGTGGTGAACCCAGAGTCTGATGCGCGTTACCGGCAGTACTGGGAGACGTACCATCAGATGATGGAGCGCAGGGGCGTGACTGAGCAGTACGCAAAGCTCGAGATGCGTCGTCGTCATACGCTGATTGGCGCCATGATGATTCACTTTGGTGAGGCAGACGGCATGGTCTGCGGTACTTTTGGAAGCCACTCGCTGCATCTGCATTACGTGGACCAGATTCTGGGTCGTCAGCCGGGCGTGAATACCTATGCGGCGATGAACCTGCTGATCCTGCCCAATCGATCAGTCGCCCTGGTAGATACCCACGTTAATCCTGATCCGAACGCTGAGCAGATCGCAGAGATTACGCTGATGGCTGCCGATGAAATGCGCCGCATTGGCATCGAACCCCGGGTTGCGCTACTGTCGCATTCAAATTTCGGTAGCAGTGATTCTGTGTCTTCCGAGAAGATGCGACGTGCACTCGAGATGGTTCGTGAGCGTAGGCCTGAGCTCAATATTGACGGAGAGATGCATGGCGATGTGGCGCTCGACCCGGCGCTGCGCAAGGCGATCATGCCGCGCTCCACACTGACCGGCGAGGCAAATCTGTTGGTTCTGCCGACGATCGATGCTGCCAATATTTCATACAACCTGTTGAAGGTCGCTGCCGGCAACGGCATTGCGATTGGCCCTGTTCTGCTCGGTTGTGCCGGGTCTGTGGCAATTCTTACATCGTCGGCGACCGTGCGACGGATTGTGAATATGACAGCGCTTACGGTGTTGGATGCGAATTCCAAACGCTAATCAGGTGGACTAGCGCTTTTTTAATGCAGTCTTCTGGTCAATCCGTGCGGGTCAACGGTCCGCGATCCAACTGGGATCTGTTCTGGACCTTTAACCGAATGGCGCTTCGCGGTTTCGGTGGGGTCTTGCCAGTGGTTGAGCGATCGCTCGTGCATGAGCGTAACTGGCTGACCCCCAAAGAGTTTGTTGAATCACTTGCTATCGCCCAGGCGCTGCCAGGCCCCAACGTCATGAATATGGCGGTGATGGTGGGGGATCGCTACAGTGGGCTGAAGGGTTCTCTTGCTGCGGTCGCCGGCATGATCACCATTCCGATGTTGATCGTCTTGTCGCTGACATCGGTTTATCAGTATTACGCGGAGCTCGCGGTGACCCAGGGTATTCTGCGTGGCATGACCGCAGTCTCGGTTGGGCTCATTATCGGGATTGGTCTTCGGCTCGCCCTGACACAGGGCGACTACCGAATCGGCTGGATCTTTGGGCTGCTTGTCTTCGTGCTGATTGGCTTTCTGCATGCGCCACTGGCGCTAGTGATTCTGGGGCTGGGGCTTCCTGCCTGTCTGATCCGCTGGTTTCAGATCACAAGGAAATCTCGTGATTGAATGGATCGTCCCATCGGTGTCGCTCTGGGTGCTCGGCGATATCTTTCTGGAGTTTTTGATGCTCTCGCTTCTGGCGACGGGAGGCGTCTTATCGCTTGCGCCGGCCATGCACCAATACTTTGTTGTTGAGATGGCGTTATTGACGGATGCCCAGTTCACCACCGCGTTTGCGATTGCCCAGTCAGCACCAGGACCCAATATTCTGATTGTCACGGTCTTGGGCTGGCAGGTCGCTGGTGTCTGGGGGGCAATCGCGACAACGGTGGGGGTGGCCTTACCTTCTGCAGTGCTTGCGCTCACGGTGTTTCGGATAAGTCATCGACGTGCGAACCTGGCCTGGGTACGTGCGATTCGGGAAGGGCTTGCCCCGGTAGTCATTGGGCTGATGCTTGCGACCGCGTGGATTCTGTCGGAGCCGTGGTTCGGCGATTACAAGATTCTGGCCTTGGTATTGATCGCGGGGTTGATCAGTGGTTTTACACGCGTCACACCGGTTGCGTTGATTGCTGCTGGTGCATTGATTGGCGGATTTGGTCTTTTGAGTTGACGCGAATGCTCAGCGCCATTTTGGGGTGGTGAGCGGGGCGTTTAGAACTCACCCAGTTTGACGGCAACCGCGGCAAGTAAGGCCGCAGCAGCGGTCTCTGTGCGCAGAATTCTGGGGCCGCATCGGATACCCACAAAGCCCGCAGCTTTTGCCTGCGTTTCTTCAGCATCTGTCCAGCCTGCCTCTGGTCCCACCAGAATGATGAGTGGCCCTTCAATCAATGACTGCCCAAGAGAGGTTGTCGCAAAAGGGTCCAGGCACCAACCTGTGATGGGCCTGGGCTGGTCGCGCCACCATTGGGTCATTTCGGCGAAGGACTTCACGGGCGTGATTTCGGGCTGTTGGGTTCTTCCTGACTGGGCAGTCGACGCCTGTGCGATGCCGCGCCAATGCGAGACACGTTTTTCCATTCGGCTGCCATCAAGCTTTAAGACACTTCGATCTGCTGATAGTGGGATGACGCGGGTAGCGCCCAGTTCCGTTGCTTTTTGCACGACCCAGTCCATTTTGTCGCCCGTACAAAGAGACTGCACGACGGTGATCTCAATCGGCGATTCGCGGTTGATCGCAACAGGGGGCTGGGCGGTCACTCTTACGAGCGCTCGGTCCGTGGTGTCGATGACGGCCTGTGCCTCGTGACCTTTTCCATCGAACAGGGTGATCGTGTCCCCCGGACGAAGGCGCAGCACCTTTCCAAGATGGTGGCTCGCGTCTGGGTCCAGATCGAGCGGCCCTTCGGTCAGCCCTGGAGCGTAGATTCGGGGTTGCATGCGCGGGTCTTGGGGTCAGGTCGAAGGGGTCGTTTGGGGGTTAAAATCAGAGTTTCCCCGATCTGGGCGAGGGAGTCGTGTTTTCGCTGCTTTTAGGGATCTTGTTAAGTACGGCTTATGTGTTGAATCAACAATAGTGACTTTAACTTAAGTATCAATAACCCTAAAGTGAGTCGGGTGTTTCTCCCGATAGATCTCACAGGCGGACAAATCTCTATGCAATATCAAGCGACTGAACTCTCCCCCCAGATCACCACGATGGCCAACGCCATACGCGCCCTGTCAATGGACGCTGTGCAGCGAGCCAATTCAGGGCACCCCGGAATGCCGATGGGTATGGCGGATATGGCCGCCGCGCTCTGGTCATCCCATTTGAAACACAACCCGAAGGATCCGAGCTGGGCGGACCGAGACCGTTTCGTGGTCTCGAACGGCCATGGCTCGATGCTGCTGTACAGCCTGCTGCATCTGACGGGCTATGACCTGTCGATTGATGAGCTCAAGAACTTCCGGCAGATGCACTCCAAGACGCCGGGACACCCTGAATATGGAATGACCCCCGGGGTTGAGACGACCACCGGTCCGCTCGGGCAAGGCATCTCGAATGCAGTTGGCCTTGCCCTGGCAGAACGTCTGCTTGCTGCAGAGTTCAACCGACCCGGTCTCGACATCGTTGATCACAACACTTATGTCTTTTTAGGTGACGGCTGTCTGATGGAAGGCGTCTCTCACGAGGCTTGTGCGCTTGCGGGCGTCTGGGGTTTATCAAAACTGATCGCGCTCTATGACGATAACGGTATCTCGATTGATGGCCAGGTGGACGCCTGGTTTAGAGATGACACACGTCGACGGTTTGAAGCCTACGGCTGGCATGTGATTGGTCCGATCAATGGCCATGATGCCAAGGCAGTGTCCAAGGCACTCGCGCAGGCACGAGACTATTCCGTGAACGGTCACCAGGGTCGACTGGCCCCGACCATGATCATCTGCAAAACTGAAATTGGAAAAGGCTCCCCTAATCGCGCAGGCACCGCGAAGGCGCATGGCGAGGCACTGGGTTCAGAAGAAATCGCGCTGACGCGACAGGCGATTGAGTGGCCATACGAGCCCTTTGAGATTCCCCAAGAGATTCAGTCTGCGTGGGATGCGCGTAAGCAGGGCGCAGCACGTCAGGCGCAGTGGGAAGCGCTCTTTGCGAAGTATGAAAAGGCACACCCGCATGAGGCAGCGGAATTCACGCGTCGAATGAAGGGCGATCTTCCTGCAGATTTTGCTGAGAAGACCCAGGCCTTAATCGCGCGGCTTGCATCGGAAGCGCCGATAGTGGCAAGCCGCAAGGCGTCGCAGATGGTGTTAGATGATGTTGGCCCCCGTGTTCCTGGGCTGCTTGGCGGTTCGGCCGATCTGACGGGATCGAACCTGACGAACTGGAAAGGCGTTGCAGCACTTCGTGTGAACGCCAAAGGCGAGCTCACACCGGGGTCCCATATCAATTACGGGGTTCGTGAATTCGGTATGGCCGCCGTGATGAATGGTCTCGCGTTGCATGGTGGCTTTATCCCATTTGGCGGCACATTCCTGACGTTTTCTGATTACAGCCGTAACGCCATTCGAATGGCGGCATTGATGAAGATCCGCGTCGTGCATGTGTTTACGCATGATTCGATTGGACTCGGTGAAGATGGGCCTACCCATCAACCGATTGAGCACCCTGCATCGTTGCGTCTGATTCCAAACCTGCATGTCTGGCGTCCTGCCGATGCGGTCGAGACAACCGTCGCCTGGCAGGCCTCGCTTGAGCGTCGCGACGGACCGACCGCCTTGCTTCTGTCGCGACAGAATCTGCCGCCGCAGATCTGTCAGGCCAAGATGGCCAAAGACGTTCGCAAGGGTGGCTATGTGCTGCATTCAGACGCCAACCCTGACGTGGTTTTGATGGCAACGGGATCTGAGGTTGCGTTGGCGATGAATGCCGCAAAAATGTTGCAGGCTGAAGGGGTTGCTGTGCGGGTCGTGTCCATGCCATCGACCACGGTATTCGATCAGCAGACGGCCGCATATAAGGCGAGTGTTCTGCCTGACGGTATTCCGCGTGTTGCCGTCGAGGCAGGTGTAACGGATTTCTGGTGGAAGTATCAGCCAGATGCTGTGTTGGGGCTGGATCGCTATGGAGAGTCCGCGCCGGCAGCAGCGTTGTTTGAGCATTTTGGAATTACCTCTGATCAGCTCGTTCAAACTGTCAGAGCACTTCTTCACTAACACGAAACTTGGGAGAGTCAGAGCATGACAATTAAGGTCGCTATCAATGGTTATGGCCGTATCGGTCGCAACGTTCTTCGTGCCCACTACGAGGGTGGAAAGAAACACGATATTCAGATCGTCGCGATCAATGATCTTGGCGACCCCAATACGAATGCCCACCTGACCCAGTACGACACCGCCCATGGCCGATTCCCTGGGACCGTCTCTGTGGAAGGCCAGGACATGGTGGTCAATGGCGATCGTATCCGCGTGCTTGCAAACCGTAATCCTGCTGAGCTGCCCTGGGGCGAGCTTGGCGTGGATGTGGTGTTGGAGTGCACAGGATTTTTCACTAGCAAAGAAAAGGCGTCTGCCCACCTAAAAGGGGGCGCAAAGAAAGTCATCATTTCGGCACCGGGCGGTAAAGACGTTGACGCAACGGTGGTCTATGGTGTCAATCAAGGCGTGCTCAAGGCAGGCCACACCGTGATCTCGAATGCATCGTGTACAACGAACTGTCTTGCGCCGGTGGCCAAGGTGCTGCACGAGAAGATCGGGATTGAAACAGGGTTGATGACTACGATCCATGCCTACACGAACGATCAGGTGTTAACGGATGTCTATCACGAGGATCTCCGTCGTGCCCGCTCGGCCACGATGTCGATGATTCCCACAAAAACCGGCGCCGCTGCGGCTGTGGGTCTGGTGCTCCCCGAACTGAACGGCAAGCTGGATGGCTTTGCCATGCGCGTCCCGACGATTAACGTGTCCGTTGTCGATCTGACGTTTACCGCAAAGCGTGCGACGACAGTCGATGAGATCAACGCGTTCTTAAAGCAGGCCAGTGAGAATGAACTGAAGGGTGTGCTCGGCTATAACACCGCGCCGTTGGTGTCGATTGACTTCAACCACAACCCGCATTCCAGCATCTTTGATGCGACCCAGACCCGTGTCTCTTCTGACGGCAAGCTGGTCAAGATTCTTTCCTGGTACGACAACGAGTGGGGCTTCTCCAATCGCATGCTCGATACCACTATTGCCTTGATGGCAGCCAAGTAAGGCGATCAGTGACCAAGGAGCGGTGGTGAGCCTTCCTCGTGCCACGAAGATCGTGGCGACGTTGGGCCCTGCGTCCTCAACGCCCGAGATGATCGGGCGTCTGATTGATGCGGGCGTCAATGTTGTTAGGTTGAACTTTTCGCATGGTACGGCTGACGACCATCGCAGTCGCGCCGAGACTGTGCGTGCCGAGGCGAAGCGCCGTGGCTTAGACATTGGCATTCTGGTGGACCTGCAAGGCCCCAAGATCCGGGTGGGCAAGTTTGAAGGTGGGCAGGTCGAGCTCGCACCCGGCGCCAAGTTCACCTTCGATATCGAATGCACACTTGGCAACCAAGATCGAGTAGGCCTTGACTATAAAGAGCTGGTTGGCGACGTTTCTGTTGGCGATACCTTGTTGCTTAATGACGGCCAGATCTCAATGCGAGTGGATGCAGTCACCGCGACGACCATTGTCTGTGCGGTCATTGAGGGTGGCGTTCTGTCTGATCGTAAAGGGATTAACCGACTGGGGGGTGGGCTGTCTGCCCCGGCGCTTACGGACAAAGATAAGTCAGACATTCAGATTGCGGCTGTCATTCAAGCGGATTTTCTCGCGGTATCTTTCCCGAAGGATGCTGCCGATATGTTGCAGGCTCGCGAGCTGCTGCGTCGGGCCGGTGGGCATGCTGCAACGGTTGCAAAAATTGAACGTGTCGAGGCGATCGATAACCTGCAAGAGATTATTGATGCCTCGGACGCGATCATGGTGGCTCGGGGTGATCTGGCCGTCGAGGTCGGAGACGCTGCCGTTCCTGCGCTACAGAAGCGAATGATCCGTATGGCGCGGGAGTCTAATCGTGTGACGATCACGGCCACCCAGATGATGGAGTCGATGATCAACTCGCCGGTGCCGACCCGCGCTGAAGTATCCGATGTGGCCAACGCGGTGATTGATGGCTCTGATGCGGTGATGTTGTCGGCCGAGACGGCCTCTGGGAAATACCCTGTGCAGACGGTCGCGGCGATGCATCGCATCTGCCTAGAAGCAGAGAAATCAACTCAGATAACGCTAGAGACAGATTTCCTGAATCGACGGTTTGACCGTATTGATCAGTCGATTGCGATGGCATCCCTGTTTACCGCGCGTCATCTTCCTGTGAAGGCGATTGCAGCGCTCACAGAGTCTGGATCGACGGCACTCTGGATGTCTCGATTGAATGCAGGGGTGCCGGTCTATGCGTTAACACCGGTTCAGGCGAGCCGCTGCCGTATGGCGCTTTATCGCGACGTCACGCCGGTTTTATTCGATTACAACTCACGTAAGCGCGAGGAAGTCTTACTTGAAGCCGAGCAACGGCTCGTGGATGAAGGGATCCTTTCGGAAGGGGACCTGTTGGTGATCACCATTGGTGAGCCCGTAGGCCAGTCGGGGGGGACCAACACGATGAAGATTGTCCGCGTGACGGCGAGGCCGCGCGCAGGATCCAAGGCATTGTTAAAAAATATTGATTCATAAGACTCAAGGAAAAAGGAGACCGTTATGCCCTTAGTATCGATGCGACAGCTTTTAGACCACGCCGCCGAAAACGGTTATGGCATTCCTGCGTTTAACGTGAACAACCTTGAGCAGGTGCAGGCGATCATGGAGGCAGCCGCCGAGGTTGACGCGCCCGTGATCATGCAAGGCTCTGCTGGAGCGCGTAAATACGCGGGTGAGCCGTTTCTGAAGCACCTAATTCAGGCTGCGATCGAGGCCTATCCGCATGTCCCCATCGTCATGCACCAGGATCACGGTCAGAGCCCAGATGTCTGTAAAGGCGCGATTGCCTTGGGGTTTTCTAGCGTGATGATGGACGGCTCGCTTGAGGCCGACGGCAAGACGATTGCGAGCTATGACTACAACGTCCAGGTGACGAAGACAGTTGTGGATATGGCCCACGCTACGGGCGTGACGGTCGAAGGCGAACTGGGCTGCCTGGGGTCGCTTGAGACGATGAAGGGTGACAAAGAAGACGGCCACGGTACGGAAGCCACGATGACGCGCGAGCAGCTCTTAACGGATCCCGAGCAGGCTGCCGATTTTGTGAAGCGAACACAGTTGGATGCTCTGGCGATTGCGATTGGTACGAGTCATGGTGCTTACAAGTTCACCCGTAAGCCCACTGGCGACATTCTGGCGATTGACCGCATTAAAGAAATCAACCGTCGGATTCCGAATACCCACCTGGTGATGCACGGATCGTCGTCCGTTCCTCAGGACATCCTGGAAGAGATCCGTAAGTACGGCGGTCAGATCAAAGAGACCTATGGCGTGCCTGTGGAAGAAATTCAAGAAGCCATCAAATACGGTGTCCGTAAGGTGAATATCGATACGGATATTCGTCTGGCAATGACCGCGGCAATTCGCCGTGCCATGGCGGAAGATCCGTCGAAGTTCGATCCTCGTGACTTCTTAAAGCCAGCACGTGCCGCCGCCAAGAAGATCTGTATGGATCGCTATCAGCAGTTTGGAGCTGCCGGTCAGGCCAGCAAGATCAAAGCAGTCCCGCTCGATGAGATTGCCCGTCGTTATCAATCCGGGGCGCTTGCCCAGATGGTTAACTAATGTCAGCACTGCTTCAGTCTTCTCTTCGATCCCTTCCCCTTATTGCAAAGGGGAAGGTCCGTGATATCTATGCTGTTGGCGACGATAAGTTGCTGATGATTGCAACCGATCGTCTCTCGGCCTTTGATGTGATCATGGGCGAGCCCATTCCTGAAAAGGGTGTGGTGCTTAACCGCATGTCAGACTTCTGGTTTGCACGGCTTAGTCATATTGTGCCGAACCATCTGACAGGCATTGATCCCGAAACTGTCGTGGATGAGGCTGAGGTAGATCAGGTGCGTGGCCGTGCGGTGGTGGCCAAGCGGTTAAAGCCTGTTCCGGTGGAGGCGGTGGTACGCGGCTATCTGATCGGATCGGGCTGGAAAGACTATCAAGAGACTGGAGCGGTCTGTGGGATTGCATTGCCCAAGGGGCTGCAGCAGGCGGCGAAGCTTCCGGAACCCATTTTTACGCCGGCGCACAAGGCAGAAGTTGGTCTTCATGACGAAAACATCAGCTTTGAGCAGGTCTGCAAAACGATTGGGGTGCCGTTAGCAGAAAAGATTCGCGAGATCAGCATCCGGCTCTATCAAGAGGCGAGCGAGTATGCCTTGTCTCGCGGCATCATCATTGCGGATACCAAGTTTGAGTTTGGCCTTGACGATGCGGGTGTGTTGCACCTGATGGATGAAGTATTAACAGCAGACTCATCGCGTTTCTGGCCCAAAGATGGCTACCGTGAAGGCATCAGCCCCCCAAGCTTCGACAAACAGTTTGTGCGAGATTATCTTGAGACGCTTGACTGGGGCAAGGCACCACCCGCGCCGCCGTTACCGGCTGAAGTGATTGAAAAGACCGCGGAAAAATATCGTGAGGCGCTCTTTCGGATTGCAGGGGTTCGGCTCCCGGTTGTGGGGGTTGTCATGGGGTCTCAGTCAGACTGGGAAGTCATGCAGCACGCGGTGGCCATTCTGGATCAGTTCGGCATTCCGCATGAAGCGAGAGTCGTCTCCGCGCATCGGATGCCTGATACGTTATACGCCTACGCCGAAGCAGCACAGGCCCGCGGGCTTCGCGGCATTATTGCGGGTGCAGGCGGTGCAGCGCACCTGCCAGGGATGCTCGCAGCCAAGACAACCGTGCCTGTGTTCGGTGTGCCGGTGCCATCGAAGTATCTGCGTGGTGAGGATTCCCTGTATTCGATCGTACAGATGCCCAAGGGTATTCCGGTGGCGACGTTTGCCATCGGGGAGGCCGGTGCTGCGAACGCGGCATTACACTTTATCGCCACACTCGCTGTGACAGATCCCGTGCTTCGCAGCCGACTCGCTGCATATCGAGTGGCGCAGACCGAGGCGGCCCATTCGATGAACGCGACGCTTGGTGTTAAACCCGAATAGGGCAGACATGATTGGGTTGTTAGGGGGCGGCCAGCTCGGCCGAATGTTTATTCAGGCAGCGCACGCCCTTGACCTCAAGGTGGCTGTGCTCGACCCCGATGCAAACGGACCGTCGGCGCAGATTGCCGACCAGGTGATTGCTGCCGACTATTCCGACTTCGACGCCCTTGCGCAGCTTGCCACCCACGCCCGCGTCTTCACGACTGAGTTTGAAAATGTACCGGCAGAGTCGCTACGGTTTCTGGCCAAGACTGGTGCCACGATGCCCGATGCAGCCAGCGTGGCGATTGCCCAGGATCGCATCGATGAAAAGCGTTTTATTGCGGGCACAGGCGTTGGCGTTGCACCGCATGCGGTGCTGACACGGCTAGAAGAGTTTGAGGATTTATCGCCGACACTCTTTCCGGGCATTCTGAAATCCGCACGGCTAGGCTACGACGGTAAGGGGCAGGCGCGAGTCCATGATGTTGCAGAAGCCCGTACCGCATGGATTGCCATGGGATCGGTTCCCTGTGTCTTAGAGAAGCGACTACCACTTGAGCGAGAGATTTCAGTCATCTGCGCTCGGAATGCCGACGGCGAGATTCGTATTTTTCCGGTGGGTGAGAACACACACTGTCATGGCATCTTGGCCGTGACTCAGGTCCCCGCAAGAATTTCTTCGGAGCTCGAGCGCCGCGCCCAGGCTGCAGCACGCTCGATTATTGATGCGCTGAATTATGTCGGCGTACTCTGCGTGGAGTTCTTCGTTTTATCCGGCGGTCGACTGGTGGCCAATGAGATGGCACCTAGGCCGCATAACAGCGGTCATTACTCGATTGAGGCCTGTATCACCAGTCAGTTCTCACAACAGGCGCGCATCTGCGCTGGCCTGCCGTTGGGAGAAACGGATCTGGTTTCTCCGGCGGTCATGCTGAATGTTTTAGGCGATACCTGGTTTCGTAATGGCAAGACCGCGGTGGAGCCGGATTGGGATGCGGTTCGGCGCATTCCGCAGACGACGGTGCATCTCTATGGCAAATCCGATCCGCGACCAGGCCGAAAGATGGCACACATCACGTGTCTCGGGGGAACCCTAGACGAAGCGCGTACCCGTGCACGTCAGGTTGCTCAGTGCCTTGGGCTTGAGACCGGTGGCGCACTTGATGATGCCTAGTGCAGTTCCCGCATCGGAGCAGTCGATTGCCGATGCAGCGGACGCGTTGTCGCAAGGGCGACTCGTCGCGTTGCCCACAGAGACCGTCTATGGCCTTGGCGCCGATGGTCTTTCCGTGCAGGCCGTGGGCCGTATCTTTGCCGCGAAAGGACGACCTTCCGATCACCCCCTGATCTTGCATGTCGGCTCGGCGGCAGAGGCAAAAAAACTGGCGGCCCACTGGCCACCTGTTGCAGATCGTCTGGCAGATGCCTTCTGGCCTGGGCCGATGACATTGATTCTAAAGCGGACCGAGCTTGTTCCCGATGCGGTGACAGGCGGTCAAGACACTGTTGGGGTGCGTGTTCCTGGTCACCCCGCGGCACTGGCACTGCTTCATGCATTTTCTAAAGTGGGGTCCGGTGTCATTGCTGCACCATCTGCAAATCGCTTTGGGGGGGTAAGCCCCACGCGAGCTGCTGATGTAGTGCTTGGGCTTGGCGATTTTCTGCAAGCGGGCGATATGGTTCTTGATGGGGGCGACTGTTCGGTCGGAGTGGAGTCGACGATTATTGATCTATCCGGAGATCGTCCGCGGATTTTGCGACCTGGCGGACTCTCAAGAGATGCCATTGAGCGCGTTCTTACAGGCGGTGTGTCGCAATCAGACGTCTCTTCGATACAGCGTCCTGCGACCGTGCCACGTGTTTCTGGAAGCCTGGAGTCACACTATGCGCCTCGCGCACGGGTTGCTCTAGTCCAGCCTGGGCAGATCGCCGCCGTGGCTGCTGAGATGCTTGCGCAGCATCCAGCGTCTCGAATTGGTCTCATGCCATTTGATCATCAAGCGCTTGAGAACCAGTTAACCGATCCGCGGCTGGTAGTCCGGGGTATGCCCGATCAGGCCAAGGCCTATGCGCAAAAGCTTTACGCCGTGATGAATGATCTTGATCGATTAGGAATTGATGCCTTGTTGGTCGCTCGTCCGCCGCAGACGGTGGAGTGGGAGGCGATTCTCGATCGACTAAGGCGTGCTGCGGCGAGCGTCGACGACAGCGCGACTATGGGCAAGTAGGTGCTGCATCGCCCGCCAGAAAAACCAGACGCCAATGGAGACAGAAACGATTCCCACAACAAGCAGCGTGATCGCGACCCAGCTCCACCCCTGATCTGCGTAATCGGAAATAAAAAACTGGTGAAGTACGACCAAGGGCAAGAGAAATAAGAACAGGGTGCCCCCAAGGGCGAAGAGACCTGCAATAGCGCGTCGATCGAGAGCCTTCATATCAACCCTGCAGACCCCTAAAAATGCTGCAAGCAGAAACCCTTAAAGGACCGCTGCACAGACCGCAGGCACCGTCTTCCAAAAGGCTTCTGCTCGCGTGGCGCGCTCTGCCTGTGATGCGGCAGAAGAGACGGGTTCTGATCGCTGCTTTGGCGCAGACCAGATCGAATCCGGAAAAAAGGGATCGTCTTTCCATCTGGGAATGATATGCCAATGCAGATGCGGCACCTGGTTGCCAAGGCTTGCCAGATTGATCTTATCGGGGTGGAGCATCTGACGCATTGCCGATTCAATCGCCACAAGCAGCGAGAACATTCTGGTCTGTGCTGACGCGGGGAGATCGGAGACCTCTGCGATATGGATCTGGCTGATCAGTCGGACAAAACCGGGACACTGGGGGTCTGTGACAGCGATGACACGAAACTGCTCATCCGACCAGAGCACCTTCTCAGACGATAACGTACACAACGGGCAGGAAGCGGGCGGTTGAATCATCAGCGTTGTCGTTATTTTCCAGAGCAGTGGCCACCGGTGGGCATGGCCCCACTGCCCAGGGCAAACGGTGCCGGTTCAACGCGCGGGTGACCCAGCAGATTGAAGTCGATCAGCACAAGAGCGATCAGACCGATCCAGAAGGCAACGATGCCGCGACTCATGCAAGCCCCACTTTCTGGCGAACGCGCACACCGAAAATTGAACCCACAAAGGCCATGACCAGCCATATCCAGCCATGAACGCTTGCGGATGCAATGCCGCCGAGATAGGCACCGACATTACAGCCATAGGCCATCCGAGACGCATAGCCCATAAGTAGCCCGGCAAGAATACTGACTGTGAACTGAGCAAGTGAGGGGGACGGTGTTGATGAGGTGGCTTTGAGATTCCAGCGACCGGCCATGAGAGCGCCGTAGAGTAGACCAATATTGGTCACCGAGGTCATATCCCACAGCAGTGGTTCAACGATTCGCATCGCGTGTGGCGCTGACCCCCAGAACGCGTCTTGTGAGAGATCAACCCCCACTGCACTGACAACCTTTGCGCCCCAGAGCCCAAGTCCGTAGACGATGCCCCACGGTTGACCAGCAATCACGAGATGTACGCCATACAGCAAGGCCAGAAACAATGCCCCCCAGAGCCAGCGCGGCGGCACTTTCGGAAGCGTCTGACCTTTCTGACCATGATGGCGGTGGCTATACAAGATGCTCAGTACTGCAATGAGCAGACACCCTGCGAGGGTGAACAGTAAGGCCTGTGTCAGGCCAAACTTTGCCAGCAGATCAATGGCGGGTGCGTTATTGGTGGCGCCCGATGGGCTCAACGGGCCGCCAAGTGACTCCCAGCCCGGCTGATGAGACGCGCCAATGAAGCTCCCCGCGACGAAAGCAGGCAGTACAGCCCAAGAGATTGGCGAAGCAGAGCCAGCCTTATACAGCGTCCCCGATCCGCAGCCGTCTGCAAGCTGCATGGCGAATCCGAAAAGTACCGCGCCAAGTAAGAGTGCCCAGGTGATAGGTGAGACCGCACCAATGATCTCGTCGGGATTGGCGTGAAGCAGCGGAAACGCCAAGAGACTGCACAGACCCAAGAGCACCATCTGGGCGACCATGCCCCAAGGATCTTTCTGAACAATCAGGTTACGCCAGCCGGTGGTAAATCCGAACTTTGCGCCACTTAATGCAGCACCAAAGCCCAGGCCAAGCAGGAGCAGAAATCCGCTTCGAAGACCGGCAAACCAGGTGACGGCCAGCACGCCAGTGATGGCGGGCAGGCTTAAGAGAAGTCGATTCATTTAGCTGCGAAGGTTGGCGACAGCCTGGCGAAGCTGATCGAGCAGGACTTTTGAGCGCTTCGGTTCGTTATCCATCGGCTGTTTGGTTTTCGACCAGCTGATTGTGGATTCGGGATAGAGGCGAACGTTTTTCTGGCCAAGGATCTCGCTTAAGACAAACCAGGTGGTCGCGCTCCAGTGACCCGTATTACAGAAGGTGATGATCTCATCACTTGTGATGAGTCCAGCCTCTTTTGCCAGCTTCTCAAGCTGTGGCTTCGGGAGCAGCTTTCCGGTGTTTAACTGAAACCATTCCTCATGATCGAAATTCTTTGCGCCAGGCAAAGTTCCCGCACGAGCCTGCGCGGAGTGCTTTTCAACACCGTTGAAGTAATCCTCGTTTCGGGAGTCACTCAAAACAAATTTCTTCGCGCCGCTTGCACGCTGCTTGATGAGGTGCGCAAGCTGTTCCGTCGTGACAATCTGAGATTTATCGAGTTTGACTTTGATGCCAGAAGGGCTGATGTCAGGGGTAGTGGTCTCTTGCGGATAGCCAGCGGCTCCCCAGGCGCCAAGTCCCCCTTCAAGTATCGATACTTTCGAGATACCTGCAAGTTTCAGCGTCCAATAGAATCGAGCGGCCCCCCCAAAGTCACTGCCATCAGACCCGGTGGGTGCAATCACGACATGGGTGTCTCGCTGGATTCCCCATTTGCTCAGCAGAGCGGAAAGCTCACTGTCACTGATCACCGCACCAGGATTGTCCTCTGTGCCGCGGATATCGGAGTAGGGGGCAGCCACTGCCCCCGGGATGTGCCCTGCTGCGTAATTGGGGGTCTTGTCATCATTCTGAAGAAGCTCTCGGATATCCAGAACACGCACGGCCTTGCGTTCGATGAGCTGCTTGAGTGTGGCGGGCGAGACCAGTGGGGTAACCGTCTGGGGGGGTGCCTGGCTGCTTGACGGTTTGTTCGACTGCGCCATGGCAGGTGTCGACACTGCCGCGACAATGGCCAAGGCCGGGACGAGAAGCGTGTACAGAATTCGGTTCAGCATAGGACGCGATAAAGGGTTTTCGGATCGGAGACCCGGCTTGACGTGTTTGAGGACGCCAAGGATAAGGGAAATTCCCTCAATTGGTTTCTATAATTCGTGCAGACCTTTGCAGAGATTGGAATAAGCGATGCCTCGCCTCTCGGCCAACCTGAGTTTTCTCTTTACGGAAATGCCCTTTCTAGAGCGATTTGGGGCTGCACGCCGCGCGGGATTTGAGGCTGTTGAGTGTCTCTTCCCGTATGAGGACCCCAAAGAGGTCATCGCAGAGCTGCTGACAAGACATGGCCTTACCATGGGACTGATTAATGCGCCCTGTGGAGACTGGGACAAGGGGGAGCGTGGGTTTGGGTGTCGTGTTGGCCAAGAAATGCGGTTTCGCCAATCCGTACTGCTCGCGATTGAGACTGCAATCGCGTTTGACTGCGCAAGGATTCATGTCATGAGCGGCCTTCTTGACCCCAAGGAGTCGGTTGCAGCTCAGCAGGATCGGCTTGTCGAGAATCTTGCCTGGGCCTGTGACCAGGCGTTACGCGAGCGAATCACGTTGACGATTGAGCCGATTAACGGCCGCGATATGCCAGGCTATTTTCTGACATCTCTTGAGCAGGCGGGTGACATCCTTGCGCAAGTGGGTCGATCGAACCTTAAGATTCAGGCAGACCTTTATCATCTGCAGATCCTTCAAGGGGACTTGTCGCGACGTCTATCCCACTTCATGGATCGGATTGGGCATATTCAGATTGCTTCCGTTCCCTTGCGACAGGAGCCTGATCGAGGGGAGCTGAATATTCATTATTTATTGGACTGGATTGATGCCCTGGACTATCAAGGGCTTGTCGGCTGCGAATACCGCCCTGCGGCGGGCACGGAGTCAGGGCTTGCCTGGGCGTCTCGTTATCTTGTGAGGAGTTCTGAATGACGACAAAGCAGTTGGAGTCTGCAGTGTTTGGTGGGGGGTGTTTCTGGTGTGTCGAAGCCGTCTATCAAAAGATCAAAGGCGTTGTTCGCGTGAAGTCGGGGTATATGGGGGGGCATCTTGCCTCGCCCAGTTACGAAGCGGTCTGTACCAAGACCACTGGTCACGCGGAAGTCGTTCGGATTGATTTTGACCCCGAACAAGTCAGCTATCTTGATCTGCTTGACGTGTTTTTTGGCATTCATGATCCGACAACCCTCGATCGTCAAGGGGACGATATCGGGCCGCAGTATCGATCGGTGATTTTCGCAACGACAGCAGCGCAGATGGCACTTGCGCGTGCCGCGATTGATTTGATGGCCCATAAGCCGGTGGATACTGCAGTGACATCGTCGGCGTTGATCGAGCGCCTGGGTCCACGAAAGCGGAGCCAGCCTGCGGTGACGCAGCTAGTCGATGCCTCTGGCCCGGGAGCAGATGATCTGGTGGCGTCGGCAACGCGGCCGGTTGATCTTGCGTTTTGGCCTGCAGAGGAACTGCACGACAACTACTTCAACCTTCATCCTAACCAAGGCTACTGTGCGATGGTCGTAGCGCCCAAGGTGACGAAGGCTGAAAAAGAGTTCAAGGCGCTAATCGCTCAATAGCCCACTGCGCAGGCTCGCGATCGAGCCGGCCCTGGCGCTGATAATGCAGCCGATCATGTAGACGTGATCGGCGTCCTTGCCAGAACTCAAATCGATCGGGCAGCAGGCGATAGCCACCCCAGTGCTCAGGCCGCGGGGGCTCGACCGAAGACTCTGCTGGAAAGGTTGTCTCAAGATTCTTCTGACGGAGTTCAAGCCACTCTCGATTTGGGATCACCTCGCTCTGGGGGGATGCCCATGCGCCGAGCTTGCTTTTAATCGGCCGTGACTGAAAGTATTCGTCAGATTCCTCTGCGGAGACTTTTTCGACGCGCCCTTCAATTCGGATCTGGCGTTCAAGCTCTGGCCAGAAGAAGACAACCGATGCCTGTGGGTGTTTCTCTAGCGCCTTTCCCTTTCGGCTGAGATAGTTTGTAAAAAAGGTGAGCCCGCGTTGGTCAATTCCTTTGATCAGCACAATACGGGCTGAAGGCCTGCCGTCGGGATCGATGGTGCACAAGGTCATGGCATTGGGTTCAAGGATCTCGGCATTCATAGCCTCCTGAAACCAGCGTTCAAACTGATGGATGGGGTCTGCATCGACATCGGGGAGATCGAGTGACGCCTGCGCATAGTCTTTTCGCAGACTGGCGAGGCGCTGGGGATTCGTAATGGAATTCGGCATGACGTGGGCTCACTCAGAAAAGGTTAGATGTCATAAGCGGATGAGACGACGAGCCCTTAGATCAGTGGCAGCGATCTTCTGCTGATCGGCGCAAGGACCTGTTCGAGTTGCTCGGCGACCGCCATGAGGTGCAGATCTTCCGACCAGCGTCCGACCAGCTGCAGGCCAACGGGCAGGTCACATTTTGTCGACTGGTCACGCGCAAATCCCGCAGGAAGCGACAGTGCGGGAAGACCCGCGACGGTGACGAGAAAGTTAGAGGCGAGCCAGTCAATATAGGTCTCTAGCGGAGCCCCGTTGATCTCGCTGATGTACGGCGTGTTGAGATCGAATGGCAGCACCTGGTTACAGGGGCCGACGATTGCATCGAGCTGATGCAGGGCCATGAACTGTTCTAACCGCTGACGCGTGAGGTGTCGAATTTTTTGCGCGCGAACAAGCTCCGTGGTCTTTAACGCGAGCCCTTGTTCGATATTCCAGATGACCGTGTCTTTTAATCGATCACGATGGTGTTGCAAGAGCTCATTAAATTCCGCAACGAAATACTCGCCCCGCAGCGTTAAAAAGGCAGATCGAAAATCAGGAAGGGCGGGGAATGCCTCGATGAGTTCGATCTGATGCCGGCTGAGATGCTCGCCTATTTCGTTGATGACCGTTGCGACCTGGTGATCGACCGCAAGACCCCCCCAGTCTGGGGCCCAGCCGATGCGAAGTTTTTTCCGCGCAGTCCATCTGGGACGGGCCTTGGCCTGTGCCTCGCGAAGGAGCACCCAGTCTGATAACGAACGATTGGGCAGACAACCTTGCGGGTCGAAGATCGAAAGAAAGATTTCGCGTAGGTCGTCGACGCTTCGGGCTATGGGGCCCACCATTGAGAGTGTGTTGAACGGATTTAGCCCTGTCTGAAGCCGAGGTTCCAGGTGGCTTGATGGGCGCAGGCCGACGACATGGCAGAAGTTCGCAGGGTTGCGGAGTGATGCCGCGAGGTCCGATCCGTCTGCGACACTGACCATGCCACTGGCAAGGGCTACTGCACCACCGCCAGTGGATCCGCCGCAGGTTTTCGTGGGGTCCCACGGGTTACAGGTAGCGCCGAAGACAGCGTTAAAGGTCTGGGAGCCCGCGGCGAATTCCGGTGTGTTCGATTTGCCAACGAGCACGGCGCCGGCCTGGCGAATCCGACGCACGATTTCTGCGTCTTTTTCAGGAACACGGTCCGCGAAAATGGGGCTGCCGTATGTCGTTCGCACCCCTTGGGTGTCGAACATGTCCTTCGCGGCATAGGGCATACCGGTGAGCGGGCCCAAGTGGCCCCCCTGTTTCTGTCCGGATAAGTTTTTATCTATCGCCTTTGCCTCAGTCAGCGCCCGGTCCAGGCACAGCGTCGGAAGGGCATTCAGTCTGGCGTTGTAGGTCTGGATCCGCTCAATGTGGGCCTGCAGAAGTTCCTGTGCCGACAGGGCTCGTTTGGCGAGCAGTCGCCGGTTTTGGCTGATGGAGGGGATCTGCATATCAGTCATTTTATGCCCGGCGCCAAGCTCCCGGGAAATCGGGTTTGTCGATAAAATGTCCTAGACGACTCATTGATTAGCGTTATCAATCAATAAGAAAGTTTCAATTGGACTTTCCTAAAACCGAACCCTAGACTGCAGAAGTTCGATCTCGAAGGGCTGTCCCGTGTGGGGCCGTCACCAGGGATTCGGCACCGGTGCAACCCTGTTGCAATGTTTAATTAAAGGAGAGATGTGATGCCTCAACTCAAAGGTACGAAAACTCACCAGCATCTGAAAGATGCGTTCGCAGGTGAGAGCCAGGCAAATCGCCGTTATCTGTATTTCGCGAACAAGGCTGACGTAGAAGGCTACACCGAAGTCGCTGCGCTGTTCCGTTCGACCGCTGAAGGCGAGACCGGCCACGCACACGGCCACCTTGACTATCTGGCCGAAGTTGGTGATCCCGCAACGGATATGCCGATTGGCGATTCCGCGTCTAACCTGAAATCTGCTGTTGCTGGCGAGACCCACGAGTACACCGATATGTACCCCGGTATGGCCAAGGACGCACGTGCAGAAGGTTTCGACGAAATCGCTGACTGGTTTGAGACGCTGGCAAAAGCCGAGCGCTCGCACGCCAACAAGTTCCAGAAAGCTCTGGACGCACTCGCTGCCTAATTGTTGTTAAGCAGTTGATCTGCAGGGCCCTGGGAGACCAAGGTCCTGCGGAGCAGATGCTTATGTCTTCGTAATCTGTTGTCCAATCCCATTTAAAGAGAGTTCACCATGACGGTTCGTGAAGGATCCCTCGAAGCGCCCACCCGGCATCCGATTGACTGGAAGTCAGACGCGTTTTATGACGAGAAAGCCTGTTTTGACGAGATGGAGCGGGTGTTTGACATCTGCCATGGATGCCGTCGCTGCGTGAGCCTGTGTAATTCTTTCCCGCGTCTATTCGATTTGATCGACGAGGGCGAGACGGGCGAGATGGATGGCGTACCTCGTGAGAAGTACTGGGAAGTTGTCGACCAGTGTTACCTCTGTGACGTCTGTTACATGACGAAATGTCCCTATGTGCCTCCCCATCCCTGGAACCTTGACTTCCCGCACCTGATGCTGCGGGCAAAGGCGATCCAGTTTAAGCAAGGCACGCCAACGAAGTTCCGTGACATCACCTTGTCGAATACGGCTGCGAACGGCAAGCTCGCCTCCATCCCTATCGTTGTTCAGACCGTCAATGCACTGGCGAAGAACAAAACTGCGCGTGGGCTTGGCGAGAAGCTGCTCGGCGTTCACAAAGACGCCTGGGTGCCTGAGTATGCGACCAAGACCTTTGAGAAATCAGCAGCGACTTCAAAGGCTTTGCCTGTCAAAGCGGGTGAGCGAACTCCTGGAAAAGTTGCGATTTATTCCACCTGCTATGTGAACTGGAATGAGCCCGGGATTGGTCATGATCTGATCAAGGTGTTGGAGCACAACGAGATCCCTTATGTGGTTGTCCAGAAGCAGGCCTGCTGCGGAATGCCGAAGCTTGAGATGGGAGATCTTGAGTCTGTCGAGACGCTCTCGAAACAGAACCTGCCTGTGCTCGCAAAGCTCGCACGTGAGGGCTACGCCATCGTGACGCCGATTCCTTCTTGCACGTTGATGTTTAAGCAAGAGATTCCGTTGATGTTCCCGAATGATCCGGATGCACAGGCGGTGAAAGAGGCGATGTTTGATCCTTTCGAGTATTTCGTGAACCGTCAGAAAGACGGTCTTTTGAAGACAGACTTCAAACAAGGGCTTGGCAATGTCTCGTATCACGTTGCTTGTCACTTACGCGTTCAGAACGTCGGCCAGAAGACTCGTGAGATGCTGGAAATGGTCCCCGAGACGGCGGTCAATACGGTTGAGCGCTGCTCCGGACACGCCGGCACCTGGGGCGTGAAGAAAGAGTTTCACGAGATCGCGATGAAGATCGGTCGACCCGTATTCCGCCAGATGGGTGAGCACCCGAAGGCGAACGAAGGCAAGGGTGGTCTTCCCGATTTTGTGGCGTCTGATTGCCAGCTTGCAGGCCATCACATCGAGCAGGGGATGGCTGGGAAGGCTGATGGCAAGGTTGCCCACCCGTTGTCGTTGTTGGCACGGGCTTATGGGCTGTAATTCAACAAATATTGATGGAGTAATTGGAGAATGAGCATGGCACAAATTTCACGTGATTCGTTGTGGACGCTCGAGCACTATGCCCGGATCCGCAACCAGTTTCGTCAGGAAGTGATCGCCCACAAGAAGCTGCGTCAGGTTGCTCTGGGAGACCACATCACACTGTTTTTTGAAGACGAGAAGACGATCCGTTATCAGATTCAGGAAATGCTTCGGATTGAGAAGACATTTGAAGAGTCGGGTATCCAGGATGAGCTGGATGCCTACAATCCGCTGATCCCAAACGGACGTAACTTCAAGTGCACCATGATGATTGAGTATCCGGATCCCGAGATTCGTAAGGTTGAGCTGGCCAAGCTCAAGGGTGTCGAGGACCGTGTCTGGATTCAGGTCGAGGCTCGTGAGAAAGTCTACGCAATCGCCGACGAAGATCTTGAGCGTGAAAACGAAGAGAAGACGTCGTCTGTTCACTTTATGCGTTTTGAACTTGACGAAGATATGGCCGGTGCACTGAAGTATGGCGTCAGTCTGTCGATGGGTGTGGATCATCCACACTGCACGGTCAAGGTGGATCCGGTGTCGAGCGAGACGCGCGCCGCGCTGGTGAAAGATCTGGCCTAACCACGGACTCGACTGACCATGGCGATCTCTGCGAAAAACGTCCTTGGGGGTCCGCTGCAGCCTTGCAGCATGGATCCATTGACCGGCTTTTTCCGCGACGGCTGCTGCAACACCGACGCCGAGGACTACGGTAGCCATACCGTCTGTGCCCAGATGACCGAGACCTTTTTAGAATTCTCTCGGTCTCGGGGTAACGATTTGTCTACGCCAAATCCGCAGTATCGGTTTCCTGGGCTTAAGCCCGGTGATCGCTGGTGTGTCTGCGCCGCGCGTTGGCGCGAGGCTGCAGAAGCAGGCGTGGCGCCTCCGGTCATTCTGGAGTCCACCCATGTCCGGGCGCTGGAGGTCATTGCGCTTGCGGATTTGGAGTACCACGCGCTTCAGGCGGCTTAGACAAAGGTGCTGATTCACATAAACAAAAAGGGGCTTTCGCCCCTTTTTTTCTGGTGAGCCACAAGGTCTTGATCACATCATTTTTGATTCAGTTCAAGGATCCTCAGCCCAACTGACATCGAATCGAGCGCACAATGGTCTTCAGGCGACAGACGTTCTCAGAGAGATCGTCTGACCGAAACCGCTTCAGGGAGAGAAGGCCGTTTATGACTCAAGTGACGACAAAGCCAAGGGCTACCCGTTCGCGACGCGTTCGTGCAGGGTCGGAGGTTCGCAGTGTGAACGAGGGAGATTCGCCCCCTGATCTGAATGAGGCAGCCCTCGCTAAGTTCATCCCAAAGCGTGCCACTGTTTCGGCGCGTGGGAAGCAACAAGCCGCCGCCGCTGCGATCCTGACAAACAAGGCTGTACCGTCTGAAAAAGAGCGCATCGAGAATTTTCGAGCGCTCGTGAAGGGAGCATCGCCTGACGATGTTGTCGCCATGCGAGCGGCGTTTCTTGAGGCGCCTGAGATGCAGTCTGCAAAGCAGCTGAAAGCAAAGAATCCAGACGATGAGCTAGTCTCTGACTGGCGGGACGGCCGATACCCCTACAAGAACCTGCTGCGACGTTCGACCTATGAGCGTCAGAAGTATCAGCTTCAGGTGGAGCTTCTTAAACTCCAGGCATGGGTGAAAGAAACCGGACAGCGGGTAGTGATCTTATTTGAGGGTCGAGATGCCGCTGGCAAAGGGGGGGCGATTAAGCGCTTTATGGAGCACTTAAACCCGCGCGGTGCACGCGTTGTGGCGCTCGAAAAGCCGACCGATAGCGAAAAAGGGCAGTGGTATTTCCAGCGCTATGTCCAGCATCTGCCGACGTCGGGCGAGATCGTGATGTTTGACCGCAGCTGGTACAACCGTGCGGGCGTTGAGCGGGTCATGGGGTTTTGTAATGAACAGGAATATCTCGAGTTCATGCGTCAGGCGCCGGAGTTTGAGCGACACCTCGTACGCAGTGGCGTCTGGCTGATTAAATTCTGGTTCTCGGTGAGTCGAGCGGAGCAGCGTCGTCGGTTTAAAGAACGCGAAGTGCATCCTTTAAAGCATTGGAAACTCAGTCCGATTGATAAGGCGTCTCTCGATAAGTGGGATGACTATACGCGTGCCAAGGAGGCGATGTTCTGTGAGACCGACACGGCGGATGCACCCTGGACAGTGATTAAGAGCGACTGTAAAAAGCGGGCGCGACTCAATGCGATGCGATATGTCTTACACAAACTGCCCTACAAAAAGAAAGATGTTGAGCAGATTGGAAGGTTAGATCCCTTAATCGTCGGGCGTGCACATGTGGTCTACGAGGCAGGAGAGCGCCCCGGGGATGGCTCTGGAGCGATTCTGTAACGAATCTTGTACGATAATCTGGGTATGGAATGTCAAATCATACCGGTCACGGATTTTCAACAGAACTGTTCTTTACTCATCTGCCCAGAGACGCGGCGAGCCGCGTGGGTAGATCCCGGTGGTGAAATCGAGCGGCTGCAGTCAGTTGCAGATGCGGCTGGGGTTACCGTTGAGAAAATTTTCGTCACCCATGGCCACATTGACCACTGTGGCAAGGCGGGTGTCTTGGCTAAGGCCATAGGCGTACCGATCGAGGGCCCACATCAAGACGATCTGTTCTGGATTGAGCAGTTAAAGGAACAAGGATTGATCTTCGAGCTGCATGGTGCCGATCGATTTACGCCAGATCGCTGGCTGAAAGATGGTGACACAGTGTCTTTTGGGAATCAGACGTTGGATGTGGTGCACTGTCCTGGCCACACGCCTGGACATGTTGTCTTTGTCTCTGCACAGGATCGGCTCGCCTTTGTCGGCGATGTTCTGTTTGCAGGATCTATTGGACGAACAGACTTTCCTCGCGGCAATCACCAGCAGCTGCTTGACTCCATTCGCGGCAAGCTATTCCCTCTTGGGGATGATATTGAGTTCGTGCCCGGTCACGGCCCCAACAGTACTTTTGGTCGCGAACGGTTGACTAACCCTTATGTGGGAGAACGTTGATGTCGAAGTACCCAAAAGAGACCGTGCTCAGTGTCCATCATTGGAATGACACGCTCTTTAGCTTTAAGACTACGCGTCGACCTGGGCTACGGTTTCGCAATGGACATTTCTTGATGATTGGCCTGGAGGTCGAGGGCAAGCCCTTGATGCGCGCCTATAGCGTGGTCAGTCCAAACTACGAGGAACATCTGGAATTCCTGAGCATCAAGGTCCCCGATGGCCCCCTGACATCCCGTCTGCAGAATATCAAAGTGGGGGACGAGATCCTGGTCTCTGAGAAGTCAGTTGGCACGCTGGTTTTGGATGATCTAAATCCCGGGAAGCATCTCTACTTGTTTAGTACGGGAACTGGTCTTGCCCCTTTCATGAGCATTATTCGAGATCCAGAGACCTATGAGCGGTTCGAAAAAGTTGTGCTCATCCACGGCGTACGTCTGGTCAGTGAGCTTGCCTACGGGGATTACATCAAAACTGAACTGCCGAGAGACGAGTTCCTTGGTGAGTGTGTGAGTCAGCAGCTGATCTACTATCCCACCGTCACGCGGGAGGCCTTCCGTCATACGGGGCGGCTTACGACAGCGATTGAATCAGGACAGCTCTTTACAGAGATTGGTCTGCCGCCACTAGACCCTGCGATTGATCGCGGGATGATCTGCGGAAGCCCAGCCATGCTGAAGGAAACTGCAGAGATGTTGGATCAACGTGGTTTTAAGGTCTCGCCGAGTCTTGGCCAATCGGGAGACTATGTGTTTGAGCGGGCGTTTGTCGAGAAGTAAGCTCTGGCTGTAGCGTCGCATGATCAATCCCGTGGTCATGCCGAAGAAATTCCTGAATGGTCTCGAGTGTCGCGGGCCACTGGCTGATCTCTTCGATCTCAAGGTGGGCGGTTAAGGCGACATGACCTGGGCTGATCTCCCAGATGTGCAGGTTATGAACTGCGGTGATGCCGGGCGTTGTTCTGAGTGCCTCTGCGACACGCCTAAAACTCACCCCGTCAGGCACATGCTCAAGCAGAATTCCCCCCGAGGTTTTGAGAAGCTTCAGTGTGGATCTAAGAATCAGTAAGCAGACAAAAATCGAGAGGAGTGGGTCAATCGGAGTCCAGCCCGTCAGATAGATCACTAGGCCGGAGACCAGTGCAGCGACCGACCCTAACAGATCCCCCAGTACATGAACCAGCGCCGCCTTCGTGTTGAGGCTTTCCTGGTCCTTTGAGAGTACCCAGGCCACAAGGATGTTCACGAGCAGCCCTACCCCAGCGACGATCATGACCATTTGTCCTGCAATCTCTCGTGGCGCGGTAAAGCGCTGGATCGCTTCAACAGTGATCCAGGCAACGATTCCAAGCATGGCCAGAGAGTTGACGAAAGCGGCAAGTGCTTCAACGCGCCCATGGCCATAAGAGCTCTTGTCGGATGGGGGCCGCAGCGCGATGATCTGGGCAACGAGCGCTAGGAATAGAGAGGTGGCATCCGTCACCATGTGGCCTGCGTCGGCCATCAGGGCGATCGACCCTGAGATCAAGGCTGCAAAAAATTCAACACCTGCAAATCCCAGTGTTAAGACGACCGCAAGCCCAAGGGCCCGTAGGCTGATTGAGGTCCGGGTATGGCTTGTTAACGCATCAAGCGGGCCGTGGCGGTGAGGATCGTCATAAGACATGTGGGCTGCCGGTTAACTGCTCGGGCGAAGTGCCCGTCGCAGAATTTTACCGACATTTGTCTTGGGTAATTCGTCGCGAAACTCAATCTGACGTGGAATCTTGTAATTGGTCAGCTGACCACGGCAATGACTGATGATTTCTTCTTTGGTTAGCGCAGGATCCGATCGCACAATGAACACTTTTACCGCTTCGCCGCTTTGCTCATCGGGCACCCCAATGGCCGCAACCTCCTGGACACCTGGATGCGTTGCGACGACCTCCTCGATCTCATTGGGGTAGACGTTAAAGCCTGAGACCAGAATCATGTCCTTCTTACGGTCGACAACATAGACGAATCCCGCAGAGTCAATCGTCCCCATGTCCCCCGTTTTTAAGAACCCATCTGGGTATAGAACGGCTCGACTTTCTTCGGGTCGGCGCCAGTAGCCTTGCGTTACCTGGGGGCCGCGAATACAGATTTCGCCGACCGCGCCGATCTCGACGGGGTTACCGAGATCGTCTCGAATAGAGACTTCGGTGGAGGAGATCGGAAGGCCAATTGATCCCGTGAAAGCTTCTTCAGTGAGCGGATTGATCGTGGCCGCAGGGGATGTCTCTGTAAGGCCATAGGCCTGCGTGAGCGGACTTTTTGTCACGTCACGCCAGCGCTCTGCCACCGGCTTTTGTACGGCCATGCCGCCCCCAAGGGTCAGACGAAGCGTCTTGAAGTCAAGCGCACGGAATTCCGCATTATTTAAGAGCGCATTAAACAACGTGTTGACCCCCGTGAAGACGGTCACGGGATATTTACGCCACTCTTTAATAAAGCCAGGAATATCGCGGGGATTCGCAATCAGAAGATTCCTCGCACCGATCCGCATAAAGGTCAGGCAGTTCGCTGTCAGTGCAAAGATGTGATAAAGCGGCAGGGCTGTGACGATGAATTCTTTGCCGCGTTTGACGACGGGATTAATCCAGGCTTCTGCCTGCCGGACATTGGCCACAATGTTGCCGTGGGTCAGGATGGCGCCTTTCGATACACCGGTAGTACCACCGGTGTATTGAAGAAAGGCAATATCGGTCGTCCGAAGCGTGGGGCGTTTGAACGGGGTGCTCGCTCCCTTCCCAAACGCAGTAGTGAGTGAGATCGCTGAACTGATCGACCAGGCTGGCACAAGCTTTTTGACACGACGGACCACGAAGTTAACGATTGCGCCTTTTAAGCCGCCGATCGATTCCCCAAAGGGCGTGACCACGACATGACGAATGTCTGTCTTTGTCATCACGTTCTCAAGCGTGTGGGCAAAGTTTTCCAGAATGACGATAAACGTCGCCCCCGAATCAGCAAGCTGATGTTCCAGTTCGCGTGGCGTGTAGAGCGGGTTGCAGTTCACGACGACGCCACCGGCACGCAAGGTTCCAAACAACGTGATCGGGTACTGCAAGACGTTGGGCATCATCAAGGCGACTCGATCACCGGGCTGCAGCCCCTGCGACTGAAGGTACCTGGCAAAGGCGAGTGACTGTTCATCAAGCTCGCGATACCGAAGGGTCTTCCCCATGCTGATGTAGGCGACCTGATCCGCGAACTCCTTGCAGGCAGATTCGAAGAGGTCGACGACTGATTCATCTGGGTTCACCGTGATATCGGCAGGAACCCCTTCGGGATAGCTCTTTAACCAGTGTCGCTCCATGTTGTCTCCATCCCCCCGTCAGTCTTGTTCGCGTTCGATTGTTTTGGTCTTGCTCTTGTTGAGATAAAACGTCTTATCAGCGATGTAGATCGTCCGTTCAATCGTGGCATGCGACTGCCCCTCGCCATCTTTGAGCTCCATCACAAAGACATGATCTAGCTCTGGGGTGTGTTGCAGTCGCTCGCGGATGTCCCGAAGATCGTCGTCCGATAGGATGAAATCAACGGTGAGATCTGTGAAGGCGGGTTTTCGATAGCGGATTACCGCTGTCTTGTCCCAGACCACGACGCCTGGCCCAAGGGCCGCCATGAGCATCATGGGGTGCGGCCCGTCCGTCACGGCAAATAAAGACCCCCCGTAGACTGAGCCGACGATGTTACGGGTCCTCCAGCTGAAGGGCAGTTTTGCCCTCATCTGTTGTAGGTCTTCTGAGACGTAGATCATCTTCCCTCCGGTTCCCCGAAAGGCGGGGTGGAGGTTAAATCCGATCCGAACCAACCGTGCCCGCCACCTTGGTGGCAGGCCGAATACCCAGGCGAGTCTCACGCGGTTGGCCCATCTGGGGTGACCGGTCTCAGTCTCGTGTCAGACACGCTCAAAGATCCCGGCTGCACCCATTCCGGTACCGATACACATGGTCACCATGCCGTATCGCTTTTTTGTTCGGCGAAGACCATGGATAACGGTTGCCGATCGAATCGCGCCGGTTGCCCCCAGCGGGTGACCCAGGGCGATTGCACCGCCCAATGGATTGACGCGGCTGGGGTCCAGGCCGAGTTCCCGAATCACGGCGAGCGCCTGTGCGGCGAAGGCCTCGTTCAATTCGATCCAGTCTAGATCCGACTGGGCAATCCCCGTTTGCTGCAGCACCTTCGGAATCGCGGCAATTGGACCGATGCCCATGATCTCGGGGGCTACGCCAGCGACGGCAAATCCTGCGAACCGTGCCAGCGGCGTCAGTTGATAGGTCTTGATTGCAGACTCAGAGGCCAGCATGAGCGCGGCCGCACCATCGGACATCTGTGATGAGTTGCCTGCGGTGACGCTGCCCTTGGCATGAAATACAGGCTTTAGTTTTGCCAGTTTCTCCAGCGTTGAATCTGCGCGCGGCCCTTCGTCCTGAGTCATCTGTGCCTGTTTCGATTCAATGCGACCGGTCGCAAGATTGGGGTGGCGTGTCTCGCGAAGATAGGGGGTGATCTCATCCGAAAAGTGTCCCTGTTGATGCGCGGTACAGGCCCGTTGATGCGACTGCAGGGCGAAGGCGTCCTGGTCTTCCCGGCTGACTTTCCATTGCCGTGCGACCTCTTCTGCGGTCATTCCCATGCCGTAGGCGATGCCCAGATTTTCTTTCTCGGCGAAGACCCGTGGGTTCATGGCGATTTTGTTGCCCATCATCTGAGGCATAAGACTCATGGACTCGGCACCCGCTGCCATCATGAGATCGGCGTGTCCGAGTTGGATCTGCTCGGCGGCCAACGCCACTGCCTGAAGCCCTGACGCACAAAACCGATTAATGGTCATGCCGGGCACGGTATTGGGCAGGCCTGCGAGTAACAGTCCGATTCGTGCCATATTCATCCCTTGCTCTGCTTCGGGCATGGCACAGCCAACGATGACATCACCAATTTTCTCTTGATCAATCGATGGGACATCGCCAAGACAGGACTTGATCGCGGCGGCTAAAAGATCATCGGGTCGTGTCGTACGGTACGCCCCCCCTTTTTTTCCAACAGGGAGACGGCGAGCAGAGACGATATAGGCTTCTTGTCGTTTTGAATTCATTTTTTTCTCTCAATTCCGTAGGGGCTTGCCAGTCTCGAGCATGTGTTGGATGCGAGCCTGGGTCTCGGGGGTCTTGAGCAGCGTCATGAACTCGGCGCGCTCGATCGTAATTAGCCAGGCTTCGTCGACGCGGGAGCCCGTCTCAATGTCACCGCCGCACAGGGCGGTCGCTGCTGCTTTGGCCACCCGGTAGTCATGATCCGAGATCATCCGACCTGCATGCATGTTGACCAGCATCATCTCGAGATTTGCGATGCCTGTGCGTCCCGCGACGATCACCTCCCGCGCCGGAGGCGGTGGCGCATAGCCTGCGTCGGCGAGCTGACGCGCCGCGCGCAGGCCGAGAATTAACAGTTCTTGCGCATGAAAGACGATCTGGTCTGAAGGCTTACCAAACCCCATTCGAACGACTTCTGCCGCGCTCTTTGCGACCTTGGCCATGGCGATCGGCGTAAAGACCTGCTGAATGAACGGGAAGACTTCTGTTGGCGTAGGACTCTGTTGTGCCCAGTGTGCAGCACGCACAGCAAACTCTTTACAGCCCCCGCCTGCTGGAATAAGACCGACCCCGGCTTCAACGAGTCCTGCATAGGTTTCAAGGTGCATGACACGATGATGCGCGTGCATCAGAAACTCACAGCCGCCCCCAAGCGCCATCCCTTGCGTTGCGGCTACTACCGGCACGGTGCAGTATTTCAGAGCCTGGGAGGCCGCCTGAAAGTTAGCCACCATTGTCTCAAGTCGATCCCAGGCGCCCGCGGTGCAGGCTTCGGAAACCTGTTTTAGGTTTGCGCCAACAGAGAAGGGAGGCTCATGCCAGAGCACGACGCCATCGAGATGGTTTTCTGCGTGGGCAAGCGCTCCGAGTAGACCGAGTAAGACGTCGTCGCCGACGGTGTGCATCTTCGACTTAAACGACAGAATGCCAATACCGGGATCCAGCGTGGGCTCGCGCCACAGCCGCACGCCCGAGTTTTCGTAGACGGTCTCACCGGTTGTGAGTGAGGCTGCCGTGACCGATAGCGGTGCTTCGCCAAAACAGGTTTCTGGAAAACGTTGACGATGGTAGACCGCAAGCGCGGACCGTGGCTGATTGGCATTTCGTGCTGCCGAGAATGATCCTTGGGGGGTATGCACGCCCTGTCGATTGCCTGCGGTGACCCAGGCGGGTAGTGTGGCCTGCGCAACGGCGTGTCCGTTTGCGATGTCTTCGGCGATCGCCTGCGCGATCGTCTGCCAGCCTGCGGCCTGCCAGGTCTCAAGAGGACCCATTGCCCAGCCAAAGCCCCAGCGAAGCGCGAGATCCAGATCCCGCGCGTTATCAGCGATCTCATGCAGGTGATAGGCGCTGTAATGAAAGACGTCTCGGAATACTGCCCACAAGAATTTCGCCTGCGGATCCTGAGACTGCCGGAGGGCGGTGAATTTCTTCGCTGGGTCTGCGATCTTCAGAATGCCTTCGACCTCTGCAGAGAGGTCAGCCTGACTCTTGCGATAGTTTCCTGAAGCGGGATCTAACACCAGGATATCGCGACCTTCTTTCTTATAAAGTCCACGCCCACTTTTTTGACCGAGGGCACCGTCCTTAATCAGCGACTCAATCCAACTGGGAAGTGCGAACCAGCTGTGCCAAGGATCGTTGGGCAACTGGTCTCGCATGGTGTTGACCACATGCGCCAGGGTGTCGAGGCCAACAACATCGACTGTTCGATAGCTGGCACTTTTGGGGCGGCCGATGCGTGGTCCGGTCAGGGTGTCGACCACATCAAGACCAAGACCGAAGGCCTCGGTATGACGCATCGTTGCCAGGAGAGAGAAGACCCCAATGCGATTGGCAATGAAGTTGGGCGTATCTTTGGCGCGGATAACGGATTTACCAAGGCGTTGTGTCAGCCATGTCTCCAGCGCATCAATCACCTCGGGTCGGGTCTGGGACGTTGGGATAAGCTCGACCAGCGGCATATAGCGCGGGGGATTGAAAAAGTGGATTCCGATAAAGTTTGGCCGACGAGTCTCAGGGATTTCTTTCGCGAGCGTATTGATCGAGAGCCCAGAAGTGTTAGTGGCAACGATTGCATTGGATGAGAGTACTGGCGCAATCTTTGCAAACAGGCTGCGCTTGATATCGATGCGTTCAGCGACCGCCTCGATCACAAGGTCGCAGTCTCCTAGTCGATCGAGCTGGTCATCATAGTTGCAGGACCGAATGCGCGAGAGCACCGATACGGTCGCCAGTGGCGAAGGCTCGAGTTTCTTTAGACGGTCGATTGCCTGATCCACGATCTGATTCGGCGCCCCGGTGTCGCTTTTGAGGTCGAAGAGCTCAACCGAGAATCCGGCATTCGCAAGATGGGCTGCGATCTGGGCACCCATTACCCCGGCGCCTAAGACCGCCGCCTTTTTGATTCGAATTGGCTCCACTTTCTCTCCTATGTCATCGTCGATTGCCAATAGAGTGGGCCGCCGCGAAACGGCGCAAACCCAGTTCCAAATATCACGCCAGCATCTGCAAGGTCAGCATCGGCCACGATGCCGTCTGTCACTAGTCGTTGCGTCTGCTCGACCAATGGATTGATGAGTCGAGTGGTCAGGCCGGCCGGCCCTGGCGCTGCGGTAATGGGCGTCGTGATACGGCCGTTTTCCCATCGATAGAATCCTTGACCTGTCTTCTTACCAAGGTGCCCTTGCGCCACTTTGGTGGTGAGACATTGCGGAGGGGATGCCCCGTTTGCAAGTGCCTGACCCGCAGCCATAGCGATATCGAGGCCAACGGTATCGACGAGCTCCAGGGGCCCCAAGGGCATGCCAAAGTCGCGCATGGCAGCATCGATTTGTACAGGGGAGAGCCCCTCGTCAACAGCACGCATCGCGGCAAGCATATAGGGCGCAAGCACAGCGTTGACCAGGAATCCTGGCGCGCTCTTCACGGGCAAGGGCAGCTTGTCGATCGCACGAACAAATCCTAGCGCGGCCGTGACTGCCTGCGGCGAAGTTCCTTCTGCGCTGATGACTTCGACTAAGGGCATCTGCGCGACCGGGTTGAAAAAGTGAATGCCAACAAGCCGCAATGGATCTTTGAGTACTGTTCGGAGGTCTTCAATGCGCAGGCTTGATGTGTTGGTTGCCAGAATGGCATTCGGTTTGAGTTTCGGTTCAAGCCACTGAAGCAGTGCGTGCTTAGCGCTCAAGTCTTCAAAGATCGCCTCAATGACCAGATCCGCATGGGCAACGCCTGCGCCTTGTGGATCAGGAATGAGTCGATCAGAGACGTCACGGCGCTTTAAGGGATCTCGAACACGCTTTTGAAACAGTGTGTTTGCACGACTAAGCGCAGGTTTAATGCGGTCCATGGTCTGGTCCTGCAGCGTGACGCGCATCCCACGCAGCGCACACCACGCGGCGATGTCTCCGCCCATGACCCCCGATCCGATGACATGGACGTGATGGATCTTGACCTCCGCAGACTTGCCAAACCCTTTTAGTCGTTCCTGAAGGAAAAAGACTCGGACAAGATTCCGTGCCGTCGGAGATCGGACAATTTGATCGAGCAAGGCTGGTGCACGCAATGGGTCTCCGTCGGCCTTTTGCCAGAGATCAATGATCGCGTAGGGGGCTGGATAGTGTTGACGGCTTGCGCGCTTCGCGACCTGGCGTTTTGCCATGGCGGCGATGAAGGGGCGCGCGAGCGGGTGATTCAGTATCGCGGCAAGTCCGCTGGCACGCTTTGCAGGTTTGCCTGATGTCACGAGTAGGCGGGCAGAGCGGTTCATGAGTCGTGGGGGAACCGCCAGATCAACGAGTCCGATCCGTTTGGCGCGACGCGCGTCGACTGATTTGGCGGTCAACATCATGTCAAGCGCGGCCTGAGGACCGATTACCTTCGGCAGTCGATGCATGCCGCCCCAGCCCGGCACGATTCCTAAGAGCACCTCGGGAAGTCCCAGCCGTGTGGCGGGCGACTCGACTGCGATGCGATAACGGCAGGCGAGCGATAGCTCAAGACCGCCGCCCAGGCAGACCCCGCGGATTAGGGCGAGCGTCGGGTAGGGAACCCGCGCAAGGCGATTCATCAGATGCCACCCGCGTGCCACGAGCTCGGTGGCCTTGTCCGCGGTATCGAGTGTTGTGAACTCTTCGATGTCGGCGCCAGCGATGAATCCAGAATCTTTTTCCGAGTGAATGATCAGACCCGTTGGCGGTTTTTGATCGAAACCGTCGAGCAGCACGACGAACTCTTCAAGGACCTCTTTCGAGAGTGTGTTGAGTCCTGGATTAGCAGTGTGAAGACCAAGCCAGACAATACCGTCTTGATCTGTAACCGGATGCCAATGTTTCATTCAGCAGGTCTCCATGAGAAGCGCACCCCCTTGGCCGCCGCCGATACAGATCGCGGCGATGCCCCTACGTCCGCCTGTAGCCTTTAGCGCGTGCGCTAGGTGCAAGGCAATACGGGCGCCAGAGGCGCCGACCGGATGACCAATTGCGATGGCACCACCGTGGATATTGAGACGGCTTTCATCAAGCGTACCGAGGGGCGCCTGGCCGAGGTTCTTTTCGCAGTAATCGTTATCTCGCCAGGCACGAATACAGCCCATGACCTGGGCGGCGAATGCCTCGTTGATCTCCCAGAGATCGAGATCATTCAGCCCTAACTGATGCCGCGCAAGGATGGGTGTTGCGGCATGGACAGGTCCAAGCCCCATCTCGCTCGGATCAAGCCCGGACCACTGAAGGTCTGTGATTCGCGCAAGGGGGGTGAGTCCGAAACGACTTACGGCTTCCTCGGAGGCTAATAGACAGAGTGCTGCGCCATCAGTGACCTGTGAGCTATTTCCTGCAGTGACATTGCCGTAAGGCTTATCAAAGACGGGCTTGAGTTTTGCAAGTTGTGCAAGGGAAGAGTCCTCGCGAATTCCGTCGTCTTCCTGAAAGACTTCTCCCTTTGCACTGACCAGCGGCACGATCTCAGAAAACGCGCCCTGTTGCCGAGCACGTGCCGCGCGCTGATGACTCTGCACCGAGAACGCATCCATTTCTTCACGAGTAATCGCGAAGCGCGAGGCGAGGTTTTCCGCTGTCTGCCCCATTGATAGACCGACCACCGGATCTGTTAGTCCGCGGAGTAACCCAATCACTGGGGTGAGGAGCGGGCCGGGACGAAGCCGAAGAAACTGTTGAATCTTCTGCAGAGGTGTTTTCGCGCGAGCCATATGAGCGAACCACTGCACCATCTGATCTGAGTAGAGCAGCGGGGTTCGGGAGAGGGCATCAACGCCCCCGGCGAGCACCAGCTGCGCTCGCCCTGTTTGGATGCTCTGAATTGCAGAGTCCATCGCCTGCATTCCTGATGCACAGTTGCGCATCACCGTCCAGCCTGGCACCGCATGACCACAGCCTAGACGCAGGGCCAAGACTCGCCCAATATTGGTCTCATCGACGGACGGCGCGGCGCAGCCCAGGATCACTTCATCGAGTGCATCTGGCGCAAACGGTTGCCGAAGTAGTAGTGTCCTGCCTGTCTGAGTGGCCAGGTCTGATGCGCTAAACGGCCCAGGCGCGCCACGTGCTTTTAGAAATGGCGATCGGGCGCCATCTACTAGGTAGACGGAGGTGAACGCCATATCTAGGCCGCCTGTCGATGACGCTCAGATGACGGAACGCTCGCGGTCGTACGGATCTCGAACGGAAAATCATCGACATGAATGACCTTGTCGCGAAGCGCGTCCCGTTTCTGCATCTCCTGAAACTCAGATTCGGTAATCACGCCAAGTTGTGCCGCGAGCGTGGGGAGGTCGCGAACGTTCGCCAGGGGCTCGTCTTGGAAGCGGCCTTGTTTTTCGGCGACACGGATCTTTGCCTCGATGGGTTCACAGGCGAGCATGGCATCAAGCGCCAGTTCGATCACCCCGACGGGATCATCGATTTCTTTATTGATGACGCAGACGGAGGTCAGTCGATCGCGCGCCGCACCGGCATTGGCAAACTTCTGGGAGACACGATGGCCGAGCGTATCGGAGGGGGGCTGCCCGGGGATTCCCCATGGAAAGAGAAGTCGCTTGAGCACGGGGCCGAGCGGCGCGATCGGGAAGTTTGCAAAGACGCCATCAAAGGCAATTCGAATCTTGTCTTGGCAGTCGTCGAGTGCCCAGCGTGCGACATCCACGTCTTCTTGGATTCGGCCTTGCATCTCAAACCGCTTGAGCACGCAGGACATCAGGAACATCTGCGACAAAATATCGCCGAGTCGCGCGGAAAGTTTTTCTTTGCGTTTGAGCGTGCCGCCCAGGATGAGCATGCAAAGGTCAGCAACAAACGCAAAGCCCGCTGATGTCCGTGCGAGTGAACGGTAATAGGGCTGCATCTCCGGCGCAACACCGACTGGACTTGGCGCCAGGCGGCCTGCGCTCAGCCCGTAGGTGATCGCTCGAAGGCCATTGCCGACAACGTGGGCCATGTGCTTCCAGAATGCCTGGTCAAAGTCGAGAAGCCCTTGACGGGTGTCTGACGCCTGCGCCGCCTGCATTTCTCTTAGCAGATACGGATGGCAGCGAATGGCGCCCTGACCGAAAAGAATCAGGCTACGGGTGAGGATGTTGGCACCCTCTACGGTGATGCCGATCGGCATTTGCTGATAGACCAGCCCAAGAATATTGCCCGGCCCCATACAGATTCCTTTGCCTCCGACGACATCCATGCCGTGGTTAACAGACTCACGCGCCTTTTCTGTGACCTGATATTTCGCGATTGCAGAGACCACGGATGGTTTTTCGCCAAGGTCGATCGCGGCAGCCGAGAGGGTTCTTACCGCATCAGTGAGATAAGCGTTGCCTGCGATTCTGGCCAGGGCCTCTTCAACGCCTTCAAATCGTGAGATTGGTGTCTTGAACTGCTGACGGATCCGCGCATAGCCGCTGACCACGCGTGCAGCGAGCTGACTAATTCCAGCGTTGGATGAGGGCAGAGAGATGGCGCGACCCGTTGCAAGACACTCCATCAGCATGCGCCAACCTTGGCCTGCCATCTGCGGGCCGCCGATGATGAAATCAAGCGGCATGAAGATATCTTTGCCCTGGGTAGGGCCGTTCATGAAGTAGGTATTTAACGGAATGTGCCTGCGACCAATCACGACACCGGGATGGTCATGCGGCACAAGTGCGCAGGTGACACCAAGATCTTTCTTGGTTCCGAGCAGTCCATCCGGGTCATAAAGACGGAACGCGAGACCCAGGATCGTGCAGACTGGCGCGAGCGTGATGTAACGCTTATTCCAAGTCACGCGCATGCCAATGACTTTCTTGCCTTGCCAGGTGCCTTCGCAGACGACGCCGCTATCCGGAATTGATGCCGCATCCGAACCGGCCCATGGACTCGTGAGCGCGAAAGCTGGAATCTCTAGTCCCTTAGCAAGACGTGGCAGGTAATAGTTTTTTTGTTCGTCAGTACCGTAGTGAAGAAGTAGTTCTGCTGGACCTAACGAGTTCGGGACCATCACGGAGATGGCCAGGGGCGACGATCGGGTGGACAGTCGCGAGACGATCTCTGAGTGGGCGTATGCTGAAAAGCCAAGACCTCCGTAGGACTTCGGAATGATCATGCCCAGAAAGCCCTTGTCTTTGATGAACTGCCAGGCTTCCTGCGGCATATCGTGATCTTTAAATGCAACATCCCACTCGCGCACCAGCTTACAGGCCTGAACAACCTCGTTGTCGATAAACGACTGCTCTTCGCTGGTGAGCGTCGGCGTTGGCGTCGCGGTCCATTTGTTCCAGTCAGGCTTGCCACTGAAAAGATCGGCCTCCCACCAGACTGTTCCCGCTTCGAGTGCGGCGCGCTCTGTTTCTGACATCGCCGGAAGCGCGCGACGAAATGCGCGGAAAATCGGCGATGACAAGATAGGGCGTCGGACTGCGGGAATGACCAGAAGTGCCGTGATCGCGGCGAGCAAAAGCAGAATCAGAATGGTCATCAATAACTCCTTGTGGGTCGACGATCAGGCCGCGTGGGCCTGGGTTGATTTTCGAGAGGACTTTGGCGCCGAGGGCTTTTCTGGCGCGTCAAAGGTAGGCAAGGGTGCTCGCAGGCCACCGACGAGAAAACTCATCAGGCGTGGAATCAGGTGATGGACACCCTCGTCTGGATCTTCGTCTGTCTCTGCCCAGTCCGTGATCAGACGCAGGCTATCGGTTCCAGCAATCGCGTAAGCCGTGGCACCCAGCATAAAGTGAAAGCGCCAGACGATTTCTGACTTCGGTACGGTTGGTAGCGCTTTAAACAGTGCTTCTTGATAACGTGCCAGCACAGACTGGTACTCGTCCGCAAGGAAGGCGCGAATAAATTCTGTGGGCTCTGTTAGCGTCCGTCCAAGAAGCTTTAAGAAGGTGGGCCCGCCTTGCGGCTCCTGCTCCGCGATCCGAAGCAGAGTGCCAAAAAATGCATCCAGAATCTTTGAAGGCTTGATCGGTTTGCCATTGGCTTCTCGCTCCAACGCGTCGAGTGCCTCTATGCGCGCTTTGTTCAGAGAATGCAGCCGTCGACGGAAGACTTCCTGGATCAGAGCCTCTTTGGATCCGAAGTGATAGTTGACGGCTGCAAGATTGACCTTGGCGGCCGCCGTGATCCGTCGCATGGAGGCGCCGTCGAATCCATGTTGCATGAACAGGCGTTCCGCGGTCGCCAGAATCCGATCGCGGGTCATGTTGCGCTGCGAAATCACAGCCTGTAAGAGAGGTTTTTCTTTCATACGTTCGTTTGAATTGAACGTTAAAATAAAGCGTCCTGCAAGAGGGGTTCCATGAGGTTGTAGGGGATTCATGGGGAAACTACTGCCATAGAGCAATCTATGAAGGACAGGCAATATCGCTTACCCTAGGGCCACCAAAAAAATGAAGTTAGTTCCGCATATTTTTAGGAGACAAACCGTGCAACCTTCGCGTCAAGCCTCAAAGCGTTTCTCTCGCTTCGCTCTCTCTTCCGTTTCGGCCTCTGTGCTCATGGCGCTCGCAGCGCCCTCGGCAATGGCGCTCGATCTGAAGCTCGATAACGGCTGGACGGGAACGCTCAGCACAACCGTCTCTGCGGGAACCAGCGTCCGCGCACAAGACGCTGACAAGAAGCTCTTCAGCGCACCAGACGGCGTGCGGGTTGGTATCCCCGGGGGTACCGGTGGCTCCAATACCGATAGCGGCACGCTCAATTACGCCAAAGGTGACGCCTTCTCAACGCTGGTGAAAGTGACCTCTGACCTGTCGCTGTCCAAAGGACAGATGGGGGCATTCGCGCGTGTAAGAGCCTGGTATGACGATGCACTTGAGAACGGAAATGTCCGCGCCGGTAACCATGGCAGCAACTACGCGCGCAACAAACCTTTATCGGATGACGGCTTTGAGCCGCTGCAGAAATTTACAGGCATTGCGCTGCTAGATGCCTATGTCTACAACACCTACAACGTCGGCGGCATGCCGCTTCAGCTTCGTCTGGGTAACCAGGTGATTAACTGGGGTGAGAGTCTATTCATTCAGGGCGTCAACCAGATCAATCCGATTGACCTCTCCGCGTTGCGTAAACCTGGCGCTGAAGTAAAAGACGCCTTCCTGCCGATTGCCTCGTTGTCGGCCAACCTGGGTCTTGGCGGTGGCAGGTCTCTTGAAGCCTTCTTCCAGTTCCGTCAGACCCCCTCGAATATCGACAGCTGTGGTACCTATTTTGGAGTTGTCGAAACAAAGCTCTCTTCGGATAACGGCGGGGCCTGCGGCCGTATGCTTGTTGCCGCGACCTCCTCGCTGAGCAATGCCGATGCCTTTAACGGGGGACTGTATGTTCCTCTCGGCAAGGGACGTGAAGGCGAAGACAACCAATACGGGATTGCCTTCCGCATGCCTTTTGAGAAGCTTGATGCAGAACTTGGTTTTTACGCGGCGAAGCTCTCCTCGCGTACGCCTATCGTGTCGGGGATTACCGGCGATAGCGCAAACCCAACCGTTCGCACGTTCCTGATGGGGCTGCCTTCGGGTGCTGGATCGTTGACCAGCATCATTGGCCAGAGAATTCCTGCTTCCTTGCAGAGTCTGAACGCGCTGCCCGCGCACACTGCGCTGGGTCTGCGTCCATTTAGAGGTTTTTGGGAGTACCCAGGAAGTATCGACGTCTATGCCGCGAGTGCGAGCACAAACCTGGCCGGCTGGTCTCTCGCTGGTGAAGTCAGCGTCGTGCCTAATCAGCCTGCACAGATTAACGGTAACGACCTCTTGGCTGGCGCGCTCTTAGGCGCAGGACCGATGGCCTCCACCGCTGTTGCTGCGACGGTTCGCGGCGCAGGCAACGAAGTCAGTGGCTATCGCCGTGTGAACAAGAGCCAGGTGCAGGTGAACGGTATCAAGATCCTGCCGCGCATCCTGGGTTCGGCGCAGTCGGTCTTCGTCGGTGAGGCTGCCTTCCAGACGGCCGACATTGGCAACTCTTATTCGGGGCTGCGGTTTGGTCGTGCCTTTATCTTCGGCTACGGAAAACATGCCACTACCAGCGGAACCTGTAACAACGGCGCTGGTCTGAATCCGCAGGTGGATGGCTGCCAGAACGACGGCTATGTGACCGATAACTCGTGGGGCTATCGTCTGCGTCTGTCGATGGAGTACCCGGGCTTTCTGGGCACAAAGGCAACCTTCTACCCAACGCTCAGCTACTCGCACGACGTGAGCGGTTATTCAGTGGATAACCAGTTCATCGAAGGGCGTCAGACGCTGGGTCTGAGTGGTCGTCTGAACATTAACAAGGTGCATAACATCGAACTGAACTACATCAGCTATGCAGACTCTGCGAAGTACGACCCGTTCCGCGACCGTGACTTCTATAGCATCGTGTTTAGCACCACGTTCTAATTCATTGAAGGTTTTCTGAATGGCAAAGGACACAAAGGGTTTGGATACGCCCGTAACGCAGAAGGCAATACATCGTCCGGCACGTCGTCGGGCGATGATTGCGGCGGCGGCTTCTCCGGCAATTGCAGGATCGGCATTGTCGGCAACGACGGGACTTTTCGCAGCAAACGTTGCGCAGGCGCAGTCTGCGGGTGAGACCACATACGCGGGCGCGATTCGTGCAGCGAATGCGGACGGATCCATCCCTGCGTACACCGGTGGCCTGCTGAAGCCGCCCGCCGGATATTCGCCAGAGAAGGGCTACATCGATCCCTTTGCGTCTGAGAAGCCCCTGTTTACGATCACTGGGGCAAATGCAGATCAGTACAAAGAATTTCTCACTGTGGGTCAGCTGGCGCTTTTGAAGAAGCAGCCGAGCTTCAAGATGCCAGTGTATCGGACGCACCGAACTGCGGCCCTACCTGAACGTGCTGTGGCGGATGTCGTCGCGGAGGCGGGAAAGATTACGCTGAACGACTCTGCGCTCTCGGGCCACTCTCGTTCGACGATTCCGTTCCCGAACCCCAAGACCGGCGAGCAGGCGATGATGAACTTTCTTCTGCGTTATGCAGGAGGTGGTTACGATCGTGAGTACTCCTGGTTCCCCGTGCGGGCCAATGGCGACACCTATCGCGTCGGCTACACGGATCGTGTGGTCTATGCGGAGAACATTGAGCCGTCGCAGGTCGCAAGTGGGCTCCAGTTTGCGTTTACTTCAGCCTACACAGCACCCCCGGCGCTTGCGGGAACGGTCTACATGGTTCATGAGTTCACCGACCCGATTAAGAATCCGCGCGCGGCCTGGGTCTACAACGCAGGACAACGCCGTGTTCGTCGTGCACCAGATTTGGCCTACGATAACGTTGCCGACGGCACCGAGGGGATGCGGGTCACGGACCAGTACTTTGGATTCAATGGCGCCTTAGATCGTTACAACTGGAAGCTGGTTGGGCGTCGCGAGATGTTTGTCGCGTACAACACTTACCGCGTGACCAGTAAATCATTGAAGTATGCCGACGTCATCGGTAAAGGGTCTGCCAACAGCGATCTCTTGCGGTATGAGAAGCATCGCGTCTGGGTGGTCGAAGCGACCCTTAAGAAAGACAGCAAGCACATCTATGGCAAGCGCGTATTTCTGCTAGATGAGGACAGCTGGATGATTCTTTCCGAGGACTGCTACGACACGCGAGGCGAGATCTGGCGCGTTGGTATCCACGGCTTTATTCAGATCTATGACCACGGGGTGCCCTGGTACAGCATTCAGATGTGGCATGACCTGACGAACGGTAATGTGCTGATTTCCCACCTCGACAACGAGGTGAAAAAGCCGATTCAATTTGGTGTGAAGGCTTCATGGTCGGACTTCCAGACCGACGCCCTGCGGCGTCGGGGTACGCGATAACGACTGCTCGACCTGCTGTGTCATACAGCCGCCTGAGAATGACTGCTCAGGTGGCTGTTGTGTTTTTTGTTGGTGTCATTTTGTTGGGAGCGGGTCTGGTGTCGGGCTCGGTCCCCGCGCAGGCGCAGCCTGCCCCCTCTGTTTCGATGATTCGTCCGATCCAGGTTGATCGTGCTGCGTTCGCAGCGTTTGCTCGGGTGGGCGATGCAGTGATCGCCGTTGGAGAGCGTGGGGTGATCGCCAGGCTGTCTGACGCGAAAGGGCAGTGGGTTACTCAGCGGCTGCCGACGAATCGCAACTTTACCGCGGTCGCCACCCATTCCGAAGGGCTGGTGGTTGCTGTGGGACACAGCGGAATGATCTTTGTCTCGACCGATGCCGGTGTGAACTGGAAGGGCGTAGAGACGACGATCATTGAAGCGATCAATCCGCGCAAAGAGGCGCTGCTTTCCGTTGCGATTGACGCAGAGCGACGCATCTTCGTGACGGGGGCCTTTGGCATCATGCTGGCCTCCACCGATCTCGGGAAGACCTGGCGTCGGATAAAGCCGTTTGGGGATGACTTTGAGTGGCACCTTTACAGTCTTATTCAAGATACGCTGAGTAGAACTTGGTGGATTGCGGCAGAGGCAGGAACGCTCGCTGAGTCGGGTGATGGCATGCTGTGGAAAGAGCTTTCGTCGCCTTACAAGGGATCATTCTTTGGCGGTCTGGTGACCCAGATGGGCGCGCGAATCGCCTTTGGCATGCGTGGCCAGATTTTTCGCCAGTCTCAGAGACAAGGCCAGTGGCAGAACCTGCCCGTGCCGACGACGGCAGCCTGGATGGCAGGGCGCGTCTTAAAGGATGGGCGCGTGGTGCTGCTTGGAGACCAGGGAATGATTGCCATCAGCAGTGACGATGGGAGAACCTTCTCCGTTCAGAAGCTCTGGGATGGCAGCCTGACGGATCTCACAGAGACAGCAGATGGCGCCATCTGGGTCTCCGGAGTATTTGGTTTAAAGCAGTTTGATCAACGGTTTAATCCGAAAGGCGCGTCATGAGCGGATCGGGCTCCTGGGGATGGGTTGATGGACTTGCGCGGGGGCTGATTCGTCTTCGTCGCAGCCTGATTCTGATCTTTGCAGTTGTCACGATGGCGCTCGCCTGGTCGGCGACCATGCTGCGTGCCGATGCTGGCTTTACCAAGATGATCCCGCTGGAGCATCCCTTCATGAAGGTCTTCATGAAGTACCAGTCCGTCTTTGGTGGTGCAAATCGAGTGTTGGTATCTATTTCCCCGAAAGACGGAGATATCTACGACGCTGAGACGATGCTTCTGCTGCGTCAGGTCACCGAAGAGGTCTTCTACATTAAGGGAGTCGAACGAAGCTCGGTCACATCGCTCTTTACACCAAACGTTCGTTATAACGAGGTTGTAGAGGAAGGATTCCGCGGCGGAAACATCGTCTCGGCTGATTTTCAGGGGCGGCCTGATCAGATCGATCAGGTGAAGGCGAACGTGGCGAAGTCTGACTGGATTGGCCGGATTGTTGCCCGTGATGGCTCGGCAGTCATGGTGGTGGCCGCGCTGCAGGAGATGGACCCGGAGACGGGACGGCGTGTCGATCTACGACGCATCGCGCAGGAACTAGAGCAGATTCGGACACGGCACGAGTCAGATCGCCACTCATTACAGATCATCGGGTTTGCAAAGGCAGTGGGGGATATCGCCGAAGGAGCTGCGGGCGTACTGGTCTTCTTTGCGGTTGCCTTTTTGGTGACTGCTGTGCTTTTGCTTTGGTATAGCAAGTCTTGGATGTTGACCATTTACGCACTTGGCTGCTCGGTAGTGCCGGTGGTCTGGCTCTTGGGGCTGATGCCGTTAGTCGGCCTTGGCCTTGATCCAATGTCCATTCTGGTGCCCTTTTTGATTTTCTCAATTGCGGTATCCCACGCCGTTCAGATGACGAACGCCTGGCGGCTAGAGATTCTGGCGGGGGAGACATCTGAAGAGGCCTCGCGAAAGAGTTTTCGAAAACTCTTTATCCCTGGAACGATGGCCTTGCTCGCCAATGGTCTTGGCTTTCTGGTGATTGCCTTTGTTGAGATTGAGATGGTCCAAGAGCTCGCGCTGACGGCAACGCTGGGCGTGACCGTGATGATTATCTCGAACAAGTTATTACTGCCGGCACTGCTGTCGTATCGTTCAGGCGCCCGGTTAAAGCCGAGAAGTGAGGCCGGGTTAGATGCGCTTTGGCGGGCAATTGCGCGGATTACTGAGCCGAAAGCAGCGGCGTTAACAGTGACTCTCTCCGCAGGAATTCTGGCGCTTGGGCTTTGGATTGCAAAAGATCTTCAGGTGGGGGATCTCGGTAAAGGCGTTCCCGAGCTGCGCGCGGATTCTCGTTACAACCAAGATACCGAGCTGATCACGAGTCGATTCGCGATTGGTGTGGATGTCATGCAGGTCGTGGTGGAGGCGGATGGCAAGGAATCTCCGTGTGTTGATTCAAAGGTCATGGAACCGATCGGGGAGTTTGAGCTACAGATTCGTCAGAATCCGGGCGTTTCTGCGGTCTCAAGCCTTGCTGGGTTTTCCATGGCGGTCTCGCAGGCGTATGCCGAAAATAATGTGAAGTGGCGTGCGCTGCCCGAAGATCCCGTTCAGATGGCCCAAGGCGCAGGGGCAGCAACGCGTCTTGGGAATGCCTTCATGAATCCGGGATGTACGGCGATGCCGATCTCGATCTACACGAAGGATCATCAGGCTGCAACGATCTCATCGCTCGTAGAAGACATTGAGGCATTCTCCAAGACTTATGGCCGCGACGATTTGCGGTTTCAGATTGGCCTTGGCAATCTGAGTGTGATGGCAGCCACCAATCAGGTGGTTCGCGAGGCCGATCGTTGGGTGAATCTGGCGCTCTTCTTGTCGGTGTCGCTCCTTTGCCTGCTCGCGTTTCGATCGATTCGAATCACGCTGTGCATCATCATTCCGCTGGCGATCGTTACGGTTCTGTGTAACGCGGTGATGACGCTCTTAGGGATTGGCCTGAAGGTCAATACGCTGCCCGTGGTGGCCCTTGGGGTCGGGGTGGGTGTGGACTATGGCATTTATTTATTTGAGCGGATTCGACATGCCTTGGATGACGGCATGACGCTTCAAGATGCAGTCTTTGATGCGCTTCGCCAACGGGGTACCGCGTCGCTCTTTACTGCGGTCACGATGACGCTCTCCGTCTTGACCTGGATGGGGTCCGATCTGCAGTTCCAGTCGGATATGGGTGTGTTGCTCGGCTTTATGTTCCTGGTCAATCTCTTCGGCGCGATCTTCCTGCTTCCCGCGCTGGCGGCGTTCCTGGTGGGACGTCGTCGCGCCTTACCGTCTTCTTCTTGATCTGAAAGGACTACTGTGTCCATTCCAGCTGTGCTTCAACACCTTCGGCTGCCGTTGATTGGGGCGCCTTTATTCATTGTCTCCAATCCAGCGCTCGTGATCGCCCAGTGCCGCGCTGGGATTGTTGGAAGTTTCCCGGCGTTAAATGCGCGTGCCCCGGGAGAGTTGGAGCAGTGGCTCACGCAGATCGAGACTGCGTTGAAGGCGCCGTCATCGACTGGGGTAGGCTATTCGGTGGCGCCGTATGCCGTTAACCAGATTGTGCATGCCTCGAATCCTCGACTGGCAGAGGATGTCGAGCTCTGCGTGAAACATAAGGTACCGATCATGATCACCAGTCTTCAGGCGCCTGATCCTGTGGTGAAAGCGGCGCACAGCTACGGGGGGTTGGTCTTCCATGATGTGATCAGCATTCGGCATGCCCAAAAGGCGCTTGAGGCTGGTGTGGATGGGCTGATCTTGGTGACGGCCGGTGCCGGGGGGCACGCTGGAACCTTAAATCCTTTTGCATTTGTGGAAGAGATCCGACGTTTTTATGATGGCCCCATCATTCTGTCGGGTGCAATGAGTCGCGGCCATCATGTTCTTGCTGCGCAGGCGATGGGTGCGGACTTCGCCTATATGGGAACCCGATTTGTCGCCTCTGTCGAGGCGCGCGCTATTGACGACTATAAGCAGATGCTGGTGACGTCGACATCGGAAGATATTCTCGGCACGAATGCCTTTACGGGTGTCTACGGTAATTATCTGAAGGGCAGTATCGTGCGCGCGGGATTAGATCCTGCTCAACTTGGGCAGTCTGATAAGAGCAAGATGGATCTGTCCGCAATGCAGAGCGCAGGCTCCAAAGCGTGGAAGGATATCTGGGGCGCAGGCCAGAGTGTTGCCGGTATTCAGTCGGTGATGACTGCACAGGCAATCGTTGACCAACTGGCGGTTGAGTATGAGTCGGCACGGCGCGCGTTATCAGTGACATGACTGTCGGGTCATGAGAAGGCGGCGTGTCGTTAGTCTCATTGTTGGGGTTTTGCTTGTCAGTGGGGCGGCGGCACAGCAGCCAGAGCTTACGCCTGCAGGGGCTGAACGTGCAGGGACTGCCGATGGCAGTATTCCCGCTTGGACCGGGGGTTTAAGAGAGCCTCCCACCGGCTGGCGTCCAGAGATGGGCTATGTCAATCCATTTCCAGGGGATCGCCCGATGACGGTGATTACCCGATCCGAGGCAGAGCGATTTAAGGCCGAACTATCACCGGGGCTTCTTGCGCTTGTCGACCGCGTGCCCGATTTTCAGCTGCCGTTGTATGTCACAAGGCGAACGGCGGGATACCCCGATGCGGTCATCGCGAGAAAAGAGATTGCGCCTTTTCCGTCGCCACGCAATGGTGAAGAGGTGATGCGCAATGTGGTCCAGCGCTATGTTGGGGGAAGCGTGACCCGTCATGGCCGTGCATTCCCCGTGCGGGCTAATGGCGAGCACTATGCCATCGGGACCTGGTCGCGACGGATCTACGCCTCGCACCTGGATGGCGCTCCGGAGACGCTTTTGTTTGTTGCGATCGGAGCGTTCCAGTCTCCCGCATCCTTACGTGGAAACCTTGCGTTGGTTCACGAGCCACGATCGCTTGATAGTGACAAGCGCCAGGCATGGCTTTACAACGCGGCCCAGCGGCGGGTTCGTCGTGCCCCTGATCTTGCTTACGATGCGGTTGGTGATGGATCAGAGGGCATGCTGACGGTGGACCAGGTCGATGGGTTCAATGGCGCGACCGATCGTTACGACTGGCAGCTCGTTGCTAAGCGGACCATGATCGTTCCTTACAACACTTATGCGGTGGCTGAGCAGAGCGTCAACGACCAGGCACGCCTTCGTCGAGGCAGCGTGAATGGCGCTTTAATGCGCTATGAGCGTCATCGTGTATGGATTGTCGAGGCCACACTTAGGCCAGGGCAGTCGCACATCTACTCGAAGCGACGGTTCTATGTTGATGAGGATAGCTGGACGGTATTGATCGAAGAAGCCTATTCACGACGAGGGGATCTCTGGCGTGTGGCGCTTCACGGGGTAGTGCAGTTCTACGACGCGGTCACGCCAGGAATTCGGCTCTCGATCTATCACGACCTTGATTCTGGAAGCTATTTTGTTTCGGGGCTTGATGGCGATCGGCAGCCGTCCATTACGTTTGGCGCGCGTGCGGCTTTCTCTGAGTTCTCACCGGACGCACTAAGGCGCCTTGCGCGCTAACCCGGGGGGCATGCAGGCGCGTGCACTGGTTGACTAACGCGCTGGCGTCTCGGCCAGGGTGTGTTGAACGGTGGGGTAGCGAAGTCGTGCTCTGAGTTCCCGATCGAGTCTTGCGGTTCGCACCTGACGCGAGTCTTTCAGGAAGCTCATCATCATGGCGCTGACTCGGCCTTCTTGGGCAAGCGATTCCATCTCGGTACGAGAGACGCGGTCTGGTCGACGTAGACCCTTGGCATCAGCGACGACATCAAAGTAATCACCGGTTTTGAGGGTTGTTTGATCAACGGTGTTAGTCACCCGGCCTGGGCGCCCACGAAATAAAGCGAGCCAGGTAATTTCAGCGAGATCGTCTGCATGAATGTGGTTGGTGTAGACGTCCTCTTCCGGGCGAAGCGCCGGCGTCCCTGCGCGTAGCCGTTCGATCGGTAATCGATCTCCTGCATAGATGCCCGGTACGCGAAGAATATGGGCGCCAAGGGGTCGACACTGTTGTTCGGCATCAATGCGACGAAGCGATCGAGGCTGCTCAGTCAGGCACGGGCTCGTCTCGGTGACCACGTTACCGTTAGCGTTTCCGTAGACACCGGTTGTGCTCATGTAGACGATCCGGGCTGTTTGGTGGCGCAGACGAAGCTGGCTTGCGAGTCGCCGGATTCGGTGGTCCCGAGGATCTGTCTTCGCGTCAGCGGGGGGTGCAAAGATCAGCAGACTCTGGCCGATGGCATGGATACGGCTCGTAGACTTGGCCTGATCAAGGTCGATATTAAGAAACTTCAGCCTCGCAGACCGTCCGACTTCTTGGAGATTCGGTCCGGCAAGCGACCGGGTTGACCGGCTAATCGCAATGAATCGTGGCCCGAAGTCAGCGCTAGCCTGAAGAAGCCGCTGCTGTAAAAGACGTTTGGCAACATCACCAAAACCAATGAGTGCAATACGGTGTCGACGAAATTGACGGGGAAGGGCAGCCATGCGTATGACTCTACCGAAGACTTCGGAAAAAGAAAAAGCCTCCAAGACAACGATCTTGGAGGCCTTCCTTTAGGTTTTTGACCCGGAGCCAGAAACCAGACCAGCAATTACTTGATGGTCATCACGTACTTAGCAAGCGCTAACGCGTCAGCGTCAGACACCTGGGGGTGGGGAGGCATGGGGATCGGGCCCCAGACGCCAGAACCACCAGCTTTGATCTTCTTGGCCAGCTTCTCAGCGGCGCCACCGTCAGCCTTGTACTTGGCGGCGACATCTTTATAGGAAGGACCGACCAGCTTCTTATCGTTTGCGTGGCAGGCGACGCAGTTGTACTTCTTGAGCATTTCGGGAGAGGCAAATGCAGAACCTGCAGAAGCCATCAGACCGGCAGCGATTGAGAGTGCAACAAACTTACGCATTGAAATCTCCTGAGTTGTAGAGTTACTTAGAGGCTACACAGCCTTAACGTGCCGGACGACCAGCAGGTTGACCGGGATTCTATCCTTATTTCCCAGTCTTCCAAAGCGTTAGAACGCCTCCCTTTGAGAGAGTTCCGGGTCCGTCACGGCCCCTCGGCTAGCGGTTGAGGCGAGCTTCGCAAACTTCGCCAGAACACCTCGGGTGTATTTAGGCTTGGGGGGCGTCCAGGCTGCTTTACGCTTGGCCATTTCCGCGTCGGAGATCTTGAGCTCGATCAGTAGCTGATGCGCGTCGATGGTCACCATATCCCCCTCATGGATCAGGGCGATGGGCCCGCCGACCGCCGCCTCTGGGGCCACGTGGCCAACAACCATCCCCCAGGTGCCGCCAGAGAAACGACCATCGGTGATCAGGCCCACAGACTCACCAAGACCTTGACCAATCAGGGCGGACGTGGGCGAGAGCATCTCGCGCATGCCAGGGCCGCCACGCGGCCCTTCGTAGCGGATGACCACCACATCCCCTGCCTGAATCTGACGGGCCATGATGGCGTCCATCGCGGCGTCCTCCGAGTCAAAGACCCGAGCGGGGCCGGTGATGACTGGATTTTTAAGACCAGTGATCTTGGCGACACAGCCCTCCGGCGACAGATTGCCCTTCAGGATTGCCAAGTGGCCCTGGGCGTAAAGTGCGTTGGCAATCGGACGGATCACCTCTTGCCCGGTAGGGGGCGTCGATGGCACATCTTTCAGCATCTCTGCAATGGTCTGACCAGTAATCGTCAGGCAGTCTCCATGAAGCAGTCCTGCGTCTAACAAAATCTTCATCACCTGGGGAATGCCGCCTGCTTTGTGCAGATCGGTCGCCACGAAACGACCCGACGGCTTCAGGTCACAGATCACCGGAACGCGACGTCGGATCATTTCAAAATCGTCGATCGTCCACTGCACGTCTGCTGCATGAGCGATGGCCAGGAAATGCAGCACAGCATTGGTCGAACCCCCGACGGCCATGATGACACTGACCGCATTCTCAATTGACTTGCGCGTGATGATGTCGCGCGGCTTGATCCCTTTCTTAATCGCTTCGACAAGCACGCGTGCGGATTCCGCTGCGCTGGTTGTTTTCTCGGTGTCTGGGTTTGCCATCGTTGACGAGTAGGGCAGGCTCATGCCCATGGCCTCAAAGGCAGAACTCATGGTGTTGGCCGTATACATGCCACCGCAGGATCCTGAGCTTGGACAGGATCGCTTCTCGATTTCTTTGAAATCTGTCTCGCTAAGACGTCCCATGGTGAATTCACCGACCGCTTCGAATGCGGAGACCACTGTCAGGTCTTTGCCTTTGTAATGCCCCGGAAGAATCGTGCCGCCGTAGACATAGATTGCAGGCACGTTTGTTCTGGCGATGGCCATCATGCCGCCGGGCATGTTCTTGTCGCAGCCGCCGATGACGACGACGCCATCGAGCCATTGACCGTTGACACAGGTTTCGATGGAGTCTGCAATGACCTCACGAGAAATCAGTGAGTACTTCATGCCTTCCGTGCCCATGCTCATTCCGTCGGAAATCGTCGGCGTGCCAAAAATCTGTGGGTTTGCGCCGGCGGATTTTAGTGCCGCCACGGCAGCATCGGCTAACGGCTGAAGACCGCTGTTACACGGGGTGATGGTGGAGTGGCCGTTTGCAACCCCGACCATGGGTTTGTTGATGAAGTCTTCTTCCTTGTACCCCATTGCGTAGTACATGGATCGATTAGGAGATCGAGCCACGCCTTCTGTGACATTGCGCGAGCGCTCATTCAGTCTTTTGGGGGTATTGCTCTCAGCCATGGCCTGCTCCTGTGAAATCCAAAAGGTTATATTGTGCCGTATGACACCTGCTGCTCTGATCCATCCCCAATTCGATCCGATCGCATTTTCGATTGGCCCGCTCGCCGTGCGCTGGTACGGCCTGACGTACCTGGTTGCATTCGCTGCGGTCTTATTGCTCGGCCGTCTTCGGCTTTCAACCCCAGCGGCACGTGCAATCGGAATGGACGCAAAGGCCCTGGATGATCTCCTGCTCTATGGGGTGTTTGGGGTGCTGCTCGGCGGGCGGCTTGGCTATGTCTTGTTCTACAAGCCCGACTATTACCTGGCGCATCCGGCAGAGATCATTGCGATCTGGCAGGGGGGCATGGCCTTTCACGGTGGAATGCTCGGCGTGATCCTGGCGCTGGCGCTCTTTGCCTGGCGTCGGGGCATTCCGTTTCTTGCCGTGGGCGATTTTCTTGCTCCGTTGGTGCCGCTGGGCCTTGCGGCCGGTCGGCTGGGTAATTTCATTAACGGGGAACTCTGGGGGCGTGTTGCCGATCCTGCGCAAGTGCCTTGGGCCATGATCTTTCCGCAGGCAGGAGATGGACTTGCCCGCCATCCGTCGCAGCTCTATCAAATGGCGCTCGAAGGGCTGTTGTTATTTGTTGTGCTCTGGTGGGTCTCCCGCAGACCGCGCCCGCACGGATTTGTCTCGGGATGTTTTCTAGTCGGGTATGGCGCGTTTCGGTTCATGGTTGAGTTCACGCGAGAACCGGATTCTTTTCTTGGTCTTCTGAGTCTTGGGCTTAGCATGGGACAATGGTTGTCGATACCAATGGTGGTCATCGGGTTCGTCATGATGGTCATCGCAACACGTGCGGGGCGAAGCAATGGGTGAGATCGGTTCTTCTGCGGGGCGTATCAGCTGGGATAAGGATGACGTTGTGGCGCGGGTACTTATCTCTAACCCGGGTCACTTGAATGTCTTATCGATCGCGATGTGGCAGCAGCTGCATCAGTGTTTTCGAGAGATCTCTGCGGCGTCAGATCTTCGTTGCGTTGTTCTTCAGGGAGACCCTGGCGCCTTCTCCGCGGGGGCGGACATCAGTGAATTTCCTGCAAAGCGATCCACGCGCGACCAGGTTCGCGAGTTCCACGATCAGATCATCGCACCTTGTCTGTCTGCAATCTCGCATTGTGCGGTCCCGACGGTCGCGGCAATTGATGGCCCTTGTATCGGGGGCGGTCTTGAGGTGGCAAGTGTCTGTGACATTCGGATCGCGAGTGACCGCAGCACGTTTGGCCTTCCGATTCATCGGCTTGGGTTTTCGATTGCACCTGCAGAGGCCTCGGTCTTGCTTGCGCTGCTCCCCAAGTCTGTTGTTCTAGAGCTTCTCCTCGAGGGCAGAATTCTTGAGGCCCAAGAGGCTTTCGAGAAGGGGATTGTGAGCCGCATCGTCGCGGCGGAGCTCTGGCGAGATGAGGTCGAGGTGACTGTTTCTCGAATCTGTGCAGGCGCACCCAGTGCGGTTCGCAGAAGTAAATGGCTCATACAAACGCTGTCAGCATCGCTTCGCGTTTCGCAGGCCGAGGGCGCGTTATCGCCTCTCGCACGCGAGGGCTGCTGGGATTTTGTTGAGTCTCAGGATTACCAGCGCGGCGTCGCGGCCTTTTTGGAGAAGACCACGCCGAGCTTTACTGGAGACTAGTCCTGAGGAAGCTGGTCGAGAAGGGTCTCAATGCGCTGGCTCGCAGCCTGAATACGCGCATTGAGCTCGCGCTGTGAGGCGGACAGACTGGCCAGCTCCTGACGAAGCGACGCATTTTCTTTGCGTAACTGGTTTACGATCCCGGCCAGGGTGTTCGTTTTGTCAGCGAGGGCTTGGAGGTCATTCAGCATGACCTACATGGTAACAACTTGAATCCACTGAGATCATCTTGACTATGAATTTTTTATCTCGTTTTGTGCTTGCGACCCTTTGTCTGTTACCCATTCAGGGGCTGACGCAGGGGCTTTTAGAAAAGGCGCAGCAGATTCAGGCGTCCGGGGCCGCATCCGTCGCCCGGGAGGGGATGGTTCGGGCGGGAGAGCTTCAGGCCGGGCTTGTTGCCGAAAAGACCGCAGTCGTCCCTGGGCAGCCGCTGCTTGTTGGCCTGCGCCTTCTTCATGATCCCCATTGGCATACCTACTGGCGTAATCCGGGAGATTCGGGCCTTCCGACGAAGCTGGACTGGCGGCTGCCGCCTGGATGGAAGGCTCAGGAGATCCAGTGGCCTGCGCCCGTGAGACTCCCTGTCGGTCCCTTAGCAAACTTCGGTTTCGAGGGGGACCTGCTACTGCCGGTGGTTCTGACACCGCCTGCTGGGCTGACTGCCGGGTCCGAGATTCGGCTTGAAGCTCAGGCCAGCTGGCTAGTCTGCAAGGATGTGTGTATCCCCGGAGAGGCGTCGCTTGCGATTCGCCTGCCCGTGGCGGCCAAGGGCGCTTCAGTTTCTGACAGCCCCGATGCGGGACTTTTCGCGCGCGCGAAGGCGAGCATTCCAGCAAAAGACGCATCACGCACAGTGCGTGCTTATCTGTCAGATAAGACACTGACACTGACCTGGGGTACCAAGGCGTCATCGAATGAGATTGCCAGACAAGAGCTTGGTTTTTTCTTTCCTTACATCGAGGGGCTGATCACGCCGTCTGCGGCCCAGAAGCTATCGCAAACGGCAGAGGGCGTTCGACTGGATATTCCTTTGGGAGAGTCTCCTACTCGGGCAGTTGCTGAGCTTCGCAGTGCAAAGCAGCTGGGGGGCGTCTGGATCCCTGCGCTGGGGCCTGGCCTTGAGTGGACCGCCGCGCTCGCTGCGGGGGATCCACCAGCGGCTACCAACTTACTCAGTGCTGGCAAGACAGCGGCCGAGGAACGCCCTGAGCCCGGGAAGGGCGCGGCCGACGGACAGGGGCTGTGGTTCGCGATTGCAGGGGCATTGATTGGGGGGGTGATCCTTAACCTGATGCCCTGCGTGTTTCCTGTGATTGGGCTGAAGGTCCTGTCGTTTGCGCAGTCTTCGCACTCCCGCACCGCTTCCGTTCATCACGCGTTGTACTTTTCAGTGGGCGTGATCTTAAGTTTTCTCGCCTTAGCCGGGCTCTTGATCGCGCTGCGGGCTGCGGGTGATGCCGTGGGCTGGGGATTTCAGTTACAGAACCCGTGGGTCGTGGGTCTGCTATCGCTGTTGTTTGTGGCGATTGCAATCAACCTGTTGGGCGGTTTTGAGATGGGGCTGTTGGCCACACGTGCAGCCAATCTTGATTTTTCGAATCGCGTTGCTGGAGCAGCAGGCCCAGTCGGGGCATTCGGTTCTGGTGTGCTCGCGGTTGTTGTCGCTTCGCCCTGCACGGCCCCGTTTATGGGAAGTGCGATTGGGTTTACGGCATCGGCAGGCATTCCGCAGACACTTACAGTCTTCGCGGCACTGGGGCTAGGCATGGCTTTGCCTTATCTGCTGCTTGCGTCATGGCCGGGGTTGCTGTCACGACTGCCGCGACCTGGACCCTGGATGCAGCGGTTTAAGCAGGCCTTGGCATTTCCGATGCTTGCGGCGTCTGCCTGGCTCATTTGGGTTCTGGCAAGCCTGCAGGGCGTGGATGCCGTGCTCTGGATTCTGATCGCAGCCACAAGTCTGGCCATGATGCTCTGGATCTATGGAAGTTTCGTCCAGGCAGGGCGTGCTGGATTGCTGTCATGGATCTCGCTTGTGATCTTGGTGGTGGCGCTGGTGATGAGTCTTCGTGCAATGGCGACCGAAGTTCCTGCCGCGGCTGCGCCAGCGTCAATATCGTCAACATCAACTTCAACCTCATCGATGTCGCCGACGCAGTCTGCGTCACCGGGGATCGTCTGGCAGCCCTGGGCGCCGGGCCTTGCTGAGCAGCTGTCAGCGCAAGGCAAGACTGTTTTTGTCGACTTCACTGCGAACTGGTGCATTAGCTGTCAGGCGAACAAGGTTCGCGTGCTGCAGAGTGATGCGATTGCGTTTGCCTTCGCGAAGAAGCAGGTCGTTGCGCTTCGTGCGGACTGGACGCGAGGGGATGCATTGATTGCGAATGAGCTTGCACGACATGGACGTAGCGGAGTGCCGCTCTATCTGGTCTACACCAAAAACGGTGGCGCACCGAAGGTGCTGTCGGAGTGGCTTACCGAGACCGAGGTGCTGTCGGCGCTTCCGTGACGAAGGCCAGCTGCGTCAGGCCCAGCTGACTCGCCAGGGTCATGACGCGGACCACATCCTCGTAACGGGTGTCGCGCTCTGCACGAATCTGAATGCTGGGCGGTGCCGAGGCTTTTGATGCCGTCTCAAGCGTTGCCCTCAGGTCATCAACCGAGACCGGTTTTTTATCAAGAAAAAGTTCTCCCTTGGCATTGAGGCTGATCGTGATGGGCTGCTGGGTTGCGGGCACAACAGGGTTGTCTGCCTTGGGAAGATCAAGCGAGACCCCGCGGGTCATGAGCGGTGCAGTGATGATGAAGATCACCAGTAAGACCAACATGACATCGACAAGCGGCGTCGTATTGATCTCAGACATTGGCTCGCGATGTCTGGATGTTTCGAAGCGACCCATGCCCATAGGGATCTCTTTAGCCTTTGGCGAGCAGCTGTGCCCGCAGATCGTTGGCGAATCCGTCAAGGGTCGCCAACGCGAGCCTATGGCTTCGCGACATCGCGTTGTAGGCCAGTACTGCAGGGATTGCGACAATCAGTCCGAAGGCCGTCATGATCAGTGCCTCCCCCACGGGACCCGCGACCTGCTCGATCATGATCTCGCCGCTCCCAGAGATGCTCACAAGGGCGTGGTAGATGCTCCAGACCGTACCAAATAGCCCAACAAACGGCGATGTCGCGCCGATCGAGGCGAGCGTCACAAGCCCCGCATCCAATCGATCTGTTGTCTCCTGAAGGGCGTCGCGTAGCGATCGGGTGATGCGATCTTCGATTGGGCTCTGGCTATCCAGGCTTGTCTTGTCCTCGATCTTCAGGTCGCGCAGGCGAATCGCCTCTTCGGCGAGGCAGGCTAAAAACGGCGTGGGTTCGTGGGGGGCAATCCTTGCGAGCCCATCCTCAAAGCTTTTGGACTGCCAGAAGGATTTCGCGAGACCGGCGGTTTTTTGTCGTAGGGTGCGTGCCCGGCGACCTTTGGTGATGATGAGAGTCCATGACACGATCGACATGAGAAATAGCGTGAGGGCCGTCAGCGAGATGACCGCATCGGCGTTTTCCAACATATGGGTAAATCCAAGCGTACTGTTGGCCACGTTAGCCTCTCAGTCCCAGAACATCCTGCATATCAAAAAGACCAGTGTTCGGACCCATCAGAAACTTTGCGGCGCGAACGGCTCCCTGGGCGTAGGTGGCGCGTGATGACGACTTGTGGGTGATCTCGATACGCTCTCCTGTGCCCGCAAAGAGCACGGTGTGATCGCCGACGATATCGCCGCCCCGGATGACCGAGAAGCCGATTTCTTGTGCTGGTCGCTCACCCGTGTGTCCCTCACGTGCATATCGTGCGACCGCGTTGAGATCACGACCCGTGGCCTGTGCGATGACCTCCCCCATTTTGAGGGCAGTACCCGAGGGTGCATCAACCTTATGTCGGTGATGAGCCTCGATGACTTCGATATCGAAGCCTTCCTTTAGGAATCGTCCTGCTGTTTCCAGCAGCTTTAAGGTGATGTTGACGCCGACACTCATATTGGGTGCAAAGACTGTTGACTGGCGCTCACTGAAACTTCGGATTGCGGCGAGACCTTGCGGATCGAATCCTGTAGTGCCAATCACTGCTCGGACATTGTGCTGGCGACAGACTGTAAGGTAGCCAAGGGTTGCCTCCGGGCGCGTGAAGTCAATCAGTACATCGGCGTGAGCGAGTGCAGCGGGGTCGGCGGTGATGATCACGCCGGTGGCCTGCCCCATGAAGTCACCCGCATCTCTACCGATGGCGGAACTGGTTGCTTGATCAAGCGCAGCGGCTAGTGTTGTTGCGGGATCTGCAAGGACTGCTTCAATGAGCATACGTCCCATGCGTCCGGAGGCGCCGGAGATGGCAATCTTGGTCTGTGTTGGCTGGGTCATCGCAGGGGCCGATCTATCGGTTTGACTTAGAGGGCATCACTGTCTCACTGCCTTTCGCCGGCAGCGGATCACCACCCCAGTGACTCAGCAGGTCTGCTTCAAAATGAACTGAAAACCGTCGGCGCTCACGAGCCCCGTCTCCCCGTCGGAAATCAAAAACATAGTCCCAGCGATTTGCACGGAAGGGGTCGACCAATAAAGGCGTGCCCAGAATGGCGCGCACCTGGTCTCGGGTCATCCCCTTTTTCAACTGACTGGCCATCGCGTCTGAGATGAGATTGCCCTGGCTCACATCGGTGCGATAGGGCGTGAGCCAGCTCGGGGGCTGCTCCTGGATAGACCGAACCCACGAGGGGGTGCTGCAGCCACCGATGACCAATGATGTGCCAAAGAGGAGGGGGAGGGCGAGAAAGCGGGTTTTCATGGAGACCTTTGCTCACAATCAAGAGAATTAGCCCGATATCATAAGCCCCATGCCTGATGTTCACGACCTAAAAAATACTGGCCTAAAGGTTACCGGCCCTCGGATTAAGGTGCTGGAAATTTTCCAGCGCTCCAAAAGCCGTCACCTGACCGCAGAGGACGTCTATCGTGCCCTGCTAGCGGATGCCGAGGAGATTGGTCTGGCCACGGTTTACCGGGTGCTGACCCAGTTTGAACAGGCGGGTATTCTCGAGCGGAGTAATTTCGAGTCGGGCAAGGCGGTCTTTGAGCTAAATGAAGGTACGCATCACGACCATCTCGTCTGCCTGGACTGCGGATTCGTTGAAGAGTTCGTGGACAGTAAGATTGAAGATCGGCAGCGCAAGATTGCCGAGGAACATGGCTTCGTGCTTCAAGACCATGCGCTCGCCCTGTATGGGCATTGTCAGCGAACGAACTGCAGCCATAAGCAGGCGAAGGCCCGCGCGAAGAACTCAGGTAAGGGCAAGTAAAGACCGAGCGTGTTCACGCGATGTCTGCTTGGCACCCTCATCGCCAAGCATGCGAGCGATCTCATCCACGCGCTCTGAATCCGAGAGCTGCCGAAGCTGACTCATTGGGCGACCGGTAGCGTCTGGTTGTTTGGAGACTTGTAACTGTTGGTGGCCGCGGGCGGCCACCTGTGGAAGGTGGGTCACGCAAAGCACCTGACGCTGCCCACCAAGTTGTCTTAATAGCTGGCCAACGACATGCGCGACATTGCCCCCAATGCCCGAGTCGACCTCGTCGAAAATAAGCGTTGGAATCTGACTTGCTGACGTGGTGACCACGGAAATGGCTAAGCTGACCCGCGCAAGCTCGCCGCCGGAGGCCACTTTCTGGATGGGATAGGGATTGGCCTGTGCATGATTCCGTAACAGGAAGGCAATGTCTTCTAGACCATGGGGCCCAGGCTGCGTTCGCGGCTGGCAGACCGCCTCAAAAATGAGTCCGCCCATTGCCAGCTGACCAAACCAATCGTTGACTGCTTTGGTCAGGACCGTGCAGGCTGACTGTCGTTTTGTGGAAAGGGTCTTCGCAATGGACTGATAGGCCTTGTCGGCCTTTTGGAGCGCTTCTGTTAACTGTGCCAGATCAGAGGCGGCCTCTGTCTGCTGGAGCTCTTCTTTTGCCGCATCCAGCTGCTCTAGAAGCTGTTCTGGGCGGGACTTCAGTTTGCGTGCAATGGTAAAGATTGCTTCGACTCGGGCATCGACCTCCGCCAGTCGCTCGGGATCAAGATCGGTTTTATCCAGGTATCGACGAAGCGCATCAGCGGCTTCTTGTAATTGAATGACGCCGGACTGCAGCGCTTCCGCGCCTGCACTAATTCGTGGGTCTTTGTCGATCAACTGCGCAAGACGAATTGCGAGTCGATCAATCTGTTGGATCAAGGCCTGGTCATCTTCTTCTAGCGCACTCAGCGCTGACTGGGCCGTCTGTAGTAACTCTGCCGCATGCGAGAGTCGTTTCTGTTCTTCCGACAAGGACTCCCAGGTGTCTGGCGCGAGCTGCAGCGGTTCGATCTCATTGATCTTCCAGATCAGTTGATCGCGCTGCAAGGCGAGCTGCTCTGATCGCTCCTGCGCTGCCTGAATCTTGGCTTGAAGCGCCTGACGCTCCCGCCAGGCCGCTTCACATTCCTTTACCTTGGCGGTGAGATCTGCGTGGGCATCGAGCAGTTCACGCTGCGCATTCGGTTTCAGTAGCGCCTGATGGGCGTGCTGCCCGTGAATATCGATTAGCTGCTCACCAAGTTCGCGAAGCTGGGTCAGCGTTGCGGCCTGTCCGTTGATCCAGGCACGTGACTTGCCGGATGCATCAATCGTTCGTCGCAGCAATAACGTGGTGTCGTCACGCTCAAAACCTGCGTCTCTGAGCCAGGGGGTGAGCCTGTGGTTATCTGAGAGTTCGAACGTTGCCGAGAGTTCGGCTTTGGTGGCGCCATCTCTGACCATATTCGCCTCGCTGCGGCCGCCAAGCAGAAGGTCAATGGCGTCAATCAGAATTGATTTGCCCGCACCAGTTTCTCCGGTCAACACCGTAAAGCCTGAGTGAAGATCCAGGTCGAGACGATCAACGATCACAAACTGTTGAATCGACAGGTTCTGCAGCATCTCTGGGGAACGATCTAGTGGCTCTCGGTGGGCGGCAGGGGATCTGGGCGGCCAGCAAACAACGGGTTAGCGCTCCAGTGGAGTTTGCGTCGGAGCATTACAAAATAGTCGTAACTCTTCGGGTGAAGCAGGCGAACCTTGTGATGGCTTGGGCGAATCACGATCTTGTCGCCGTCTTCAAGCGATGTCAGCGCCTGCATGTCACAGTGAAGACTTGTCCCTGCGCCGTCGTTTACGACGACCTGCACTTCAACCGATTCAGGCAGCACGATTGGACGCGAGGATAAGGCTTGTGGCGCAACAGGCACCAAGGTAGTGCCTGCAAGGCCCGGATGGAGGATGGACCCGAGCGCCGATAACGAGTAGGCCGTTGATCCCGTGGGTGTCGAAACGATCAGACCATCCGCGCGCAGCGTTTGTAGGTAGTGGCCATCCACAAAAATATCGAGTTCCACCATACGACTGATGGCCCCCCGGCTGATCACTGCATCATTTAAGGCTGGGGCATCAAAGACCGCCTGTCGGGCTGCCTCTGGGCGAGGCCGGCGCATGACCGACACCTGGAGCATGCTGCGAGCCTCTTCGACATACGAGCCGGAGAGCACCCCCGGAAGCTCGGTCTCGACCTGGGCGATATCGAGATCGGTCATAAAGCCCAGTCGACCTTGGTTGACACCAATGATGGCGATGCCGTGAGGCGCAAGTTGTCGGGCGACGCCCAGCAGTGTTCCGTCTCCGCCTAGGATGACGCCAAGATCAATGCGCCCGCTCAGCGCGTCCAGTGTTCCTGACCCTGTGATCTCTTGGGGGGCAAGCCCCGCACTTTTGGCGGTGTCTGACTCAACCCAGACTTCTGCGCCAGACTGCCGAATACAGCCAATGATCTTGCGTAGTGACGGTGCAAGACCTTCGGTCTGTGGGCGTCCGAATAGCCCGACGCTTTTAAAGGTTGACAGGGCTTGGCTCATTCCCTGCATTACACCACAGGCGCAGGGATGGGGAATAATGTGGCCTATGCTTGATGATCGATCTCGAAACCTGCTGAAGACCCTAATAGAGCACTACATTGCTGACGGTCAGCCCGTCGGCTCGCGGGCGCTTTCGAAGTTCTCGAGCCTGGATTTGTCGCCAGCTACGATTCGTAATGTGATGGCAGACCTTGAGGAGATGGGGCTGGTTGCCAGTCCGCACACCTCTGCGGGTCGGGTGCCGACGCCGAAAGGCTACCGACTGTTTGTTGACAGCCTGTTGACGGTTCAGCCGATCGAGCCCACGCAGGCCGCTATGCTGGAGGGTCAGCTGCAGGTCGATGCTCCGCAGCGCGTAATGGCCCATGCCGCCCAGTTGCTGTCGAGTCTGTCGAGTTTTGCCGGCGTGGTAGTGACCCCGAGGCGGGGTGGTGTCTTTCGGCATGTCGAGTTTCTTAGGCTTGGCGATCGACGGGTACTCTTAATCGTCGTAAGCCCTGAGGGAGATGTCCATAACCGGATCCTGCAGACGGATCGAGACCACTCCCCGACCGAGCTCATAGAGGCAGGCAACTTTATCAACGCCCACTATGCGGGGCTTGATTTTGAATCGGTGCGCGTTCGGTTGAAGTCCGAACTCTCAGAGCTTCGTGACAGCATCTCGAGCTTAATGAAACTGGCCGTTGAGTCCGGGGAAGATGTCTTCAATCGGGTGGACGATGCGGTGTTAGTCTCCGGAGAGCGGCGGCTACTCGAAGTCTCTGACCTATCGGATAACATGGGGCGTCTTCGTCGATTGTTTGATCTCTTTGAGCAGAAGGCGAGTCTTGCGCGGCTGCTGGAGGCCTCGACTCAGGGACAGGGCGTGCAGATTTTTATTGGCGGCGAATCCTCTCTGGTGCCGATTGAAGAATTGTCTGTCGTCGCGGCGCCGTATGAAATCGATGGCCGCGTTGTGGGCACCCTAGGGGTGATTGGTCCGACACGAATGGCCTATGAGCGGGTGATTCCGATTGTGGATATCACCGCCAAAATGTTGTCCACTGCGCTCAGTCAGTCGAACCCTGCAGAGCGTTAGTTTTGTCCTGAAAGCGAGACCCATGTCATGCCGTTTATGTTGAAACCCGAGCCGCCTTATTCGCATGGCAAGGCCCTGCGAACAGGCGTGTTGCTGATTAATCTGGGGACGCCGGACGAGCCGACCGCACCTGCACTGCGTCGGTACCTTAAAGAATTTCTCTCTGACCCGCGTGTGGTGGAGATCCCATCGATTGTCTGGTGGCCAATTCTGAATGGCATCATTCTGAATGTTCGCCCTAAGAAATCTGCGGTGAAGTACGCCAGCATTTGGCTAGACGAGGGGTCGCCTTTGCGGGTCTACACCGAGCGACAGGCTAGGCTTATTCAGACTGCTTTGAAAGATCGTGGACTTGATGTTGATGTGCGGTTTGCGATGCGTTACGGTAACCCTAGTATCGAGTCGGTGTTGGACCAGATGCGGCAGGACGGCCTGCGACGACTCTTGGTGCTGCCGATGTATCCGCAGTACTCCTCGAGCACTACTGCTACCGCCTTTGATGTTCTTTTAAAGGCCTTCACCAAGATTCGTAACCAGCCGGATCTCCGGCTTATCCGTAGTTTTCAGGATTTTGCGCCTTATATTGCGGCGCTGGCCGATCAGGTTCGCGCGCACTGGGAGAAACACGGCCGCGGTGACCTGTTGTTGTTTAGCTTTCATGGCGTACCGAAGCGGTCGTTGCTCAAAGGGGATCCCTACCACTGTGAGTGCCACAAAATGGCGAGACTGATCGCGGAGAACCTGGGGCTTGCCCCTCACCAGTGGCGTACTGCCTTCCAGTCGCGGTTTGGTAAGGCCGAGTGGCTAAAGCCATACACCTCAGAGGTGCTTCACGAGCTCCCCAGTCAAGGGGTGAAGACACTGGATGTCATGTGCCCGGGCTTTCCGGCCGATTGCCTAGAGACCCTTGAGGAGATCGCCATGGAGGGCAAGGAGGAGTTCTTGACCGCTGGGGGCGAGCACTATCGATATATCCCTTGCCTAAATGACGACCCCGCTGGCATTGCCGCGCTGTCCACGCTGATCGAGGAGCATCTTGCCGGATGGCCGGTTACCAAAGACCCCTCTGCGGACGACGCATTGCGGGCCCAGCGGGTCAGGGCGCTTCAGCTCGGCGCAGAAGACTAGTTTTCGCAAGGGTCTTGAAAAGGGTCTAGGCCACCCCCACCTAAAAGGGAAGATTTCTTTTAGGAAGGCATGCAATGTCAGAACAAGAACGACCCAGCTCGGCCAAGGGTGGCCCCGAGTCCCCTGAACTTCCCGACACCGTTCCAACCTCTGCACCGGAGGCGGCCGCATCAGAACAGGCGGTACCGGCTAGCCTTGAGGATCAGCTTGCGGCCGCGCTGGCGAAAGCCCAGGCGTGGGAGGGGGAATACCTTCGCGCTCGTGCCGATATGGAGAACCTTCGTAAACGCAGCGCCCAGGAAGTGTTAAACGCCAGCAAATTTGCCATCGAGGGTTTTGCAGAAAGCCTTCTCGCGGTGGCCGACAGCCTGGAGATGGCCCTTGCGCTTGAGCAACAGACGTTAGAGGGTCTTCGCGGCGGCGTCGAGCTCACGCTCAAACAGCTTCAGCAGGCGTTTCAGAAAGGCAAGCTTTCTGCGATTGAACCCGTCGGAGAGAAGTTTGACCCGAACCGACATCAGGCGGTTTCCATGGTGGATGGATCGACCTTCACCCCCCCAGTCCCCTCGAATCATGTGGTTCAGGTGATGCAGAAGGGGTACATGGTGGCGGATCGGGTGCTTCGGCCTGCAATCGTGATCGTCGCCCAGTAGTCATCTCAACCCCCCTTGAATTCGGGGTCTTGATCCCCATCTAAAGCGGTAACTCACATTTTCTGAAGGAACTTTTGTCATGGCAAAGATTATCGGAATCGACCTTGGTACCACCAACTCCTGTGTCGCGGTGTTAGAAGGCGGCACTCCCAAAGTGATCGAGAACTCTGAAGGTGCGCGGACGACCCCGTCGATCATCGCCTACATGGAAGACGGCGAGATCCTGGTGGGCGCACCTGCCAAGCGCCAGGCGGTGACCAATCCCAAGAATACGCTCTACGCAGTGAAGCGACTGATTGGCCGTAAGTTTGAAGAAGACGCCGTTCAAAAAGATATTGACCTGATGCCCTTTGAGATCTCGAAGGCTGACAACGGCGATGCCTGGGTCAAGGTGCGCGACAAGAAGCTTGCGCCGCCTCAGGTGTCAGCAGAAGTGCTGCGCAAGATGAAAAAGACTGCCGAAGATTATCTCGGCGAGGAAGTGACCGAGGCTGTGATCACGGTGCCGGCCTACTTCAACGATGCACAGCGTCAGGCGACGAAAGATGCAGGCCGCATTGCTGGGCTTGAGGTCAAACGGATTATCAATGAGCCTACGGCTGCGGCCCTTGCCTTCGGTCTCGATAAGGCAGGCAAACAGGATCGTAAGATCGCGGTCTATGACCTGGGAGGCGGTACGTTTGACGTCTCGATCATTGAAATTGCCGATGTGGATGGCGAGAAGCAGTTTGAAGTGCTCTCCACCAACGGGGATACCTTCTTGGGGGGTGAAGACTTCGATCAGCGGATCATTGACCACATCATTGAAGATTTCAAAAAGCAGAGCGGTGTGGATCTCTCGAAAGATCCGATTGCCTTGCAGCGGATCAAGGCGGCTGCCGAGCGCGCCAAGATCGAGCTCTCGTCGAGTCAGCAGACTGAACTCAATGAGCCGTATATCGCGATGGCCAACGGTGCTCCTGTGCACCTGACGTTTAAGATCACGCGGGCAAAGCTTGAGTCTCTGGTGGATGAGCTGATTACACGTACGATCGAACCTTGCAAGATTGCGCTGAAAGATGCGGGCGTGTCTGCGTCTGACATTGACGACGTGATTCTGGTTGGCGGTATGAGCCGGATGCCCAAGGTGCAAGACGCCGTCAAGACCTTCTTTGGCAAGGAGCCTCGCAAAGATGTGAACCCTGACGAAGCGGTTGCGGTGGGTGCGGCCATTCAGGGGTCGGTGTTGGCGGGCGATCGTAAAGACGTGCTGTTGCTAGACGTGACGCCCTTGTCCCTGGGCATTGAAACTCTTGGCGGCGTGATGACCAAGATGATCCAGAAGAACACCACGATTCCAACGAAGTTTTCTCAGGTGTTCTCCACCGCAGATGACAATCAGCCTGCGGTGACGATTAAGGTCTTCCAGGGGGAGCGCGAGCTCGCCAACGCCAACAAGCTTCTGGGCGAGTTTAATCTTGAGGGTATTGCTCCTGCAGCGCGCGGAACGCCGCAGATTGAGGTGACCTTTGACATTGACGCGAACGGCATCTTGCATGTCTCTGCGAAAGATAAGGCGACCGGTAAAGAGAACAAGATCACCATTAAGGCGAACTCGGGTCTGACGGATGACGAGATCCAGAAGATGGTGAAAGACGCCGAGGCGAACGCGGAAGAGGACAAAAAACGTGTTGCGCTTGTTCAGGCCCGTAATGCCAGCGAAGCGATGATTCATTCTGTCAAGAAGTCGCTTGAAGAGCATGGCGATAAGGTCGAGGCAGATGAAAAAGCGAAGATCGAAGAGGCCATCAAAGAAGCAGAGGCAGCCTTGACCTCGGAAGATCAGGCACAGATTGAAGCCAAGACAGAGGCCCTGATGAAGGCATCCCAGAAACTGGGTGAAAAGGTCTACGCGGATGCCCAGGCGGCCGCCGCAGGTGCAAACGCTGGTGGGGCTGCAGGTGCAAAAGCAGGCGGAAACGCGGATGATGTCGTCGATGCAGACTTTAAGGAAGTGAAGCGTGACTGATGTCCAAACGCGACTACTATGAGGTGCTTGGCGTTGCCAA
>JACCDS011001621.1_pt1 | contig 75077 bp, 59 predicted proteins | sample 7446441 | NCBI WGS metagenome assembly JACCDS01 (sample SAMN15323445, study PRJNA562643) | freshwater metagenome | isolation source: river surface water | place: USA:Blue River Watershed | collected 2017-08-17
AGTGCCAAACGCAAGTGCTGTTCTTGATTCAATTGTAGACTTTTCGCAATACTGGTTTGTAACTCAAAAGTCTGAAACTTGCCATCGCCAACTTGATCATGAAAAAGGTTGAGCCCAAGCCCAAGCTTTTTCCACTTGGTATCTGCTGCAAGTGCGGTAGTTTGAAAAGGGATACTGACACTGCGCCACTGTGTGCGGTAATTTGCCGTAAGCCGGAGGTCTTCATTAAAATTTCCGGCGTGCGCAGGGTTGAGGTAGATGGGGTTCTGGTTAAATTGGGTCCAATGGATGTCTTGTGCCCATAGTTGGGACAACAAAACAAGGCTTAGACTCAAAAATAACAGACGCAACATGTACGAAGTTACAAAAAAGCGAGGCAATTAATACTTAGGGGTTGCTTGCTGAAACCGGAATAATTTTTCCGTTGAGTAGCTGCCCGCTGTGTTCGGCAAAATTGGCAATGTATTTGGCCATTTCTTCAGGAGTAGTGGGCGCTTGATAACCCGGAAAGGCTTGGGCCAGCATTTCGGTCTGGACGGCTCCTAAACACAAGCAATTCATATGAATGCCACTTTCTTTATATTCTTCTGCAAACATTTCAGTAAATGAACATAAAGCAGCTTTAGCAGTAGAGTAGGCTGCTAAGCCCGCAAATTTAAGACTCCCTTGAAAACCACCCATTGAGCTGATATTGACAATGTGTGAACCCGCACTCAGTTTAGGTAACAAAGCTTGGGTTGCCTCCATGATTCCGATGACATTGACCTGATAGCTGTTGTGAAAGTCTTGATGGGCAATGGTTTCAAAAGGTTTATTGATGAGTAAGCCTGCATTATTGATGAGGATATCAATTTTGCCTGGCAGCGCAAGTGCTGCAATTTGGTCATGAACGTCGGTCAATAAGTCAAGTTGCAAGGGGTAAACATTGGCTTGATGGAATTGCTGCTGCATTTTATCAAGTTGCCTAGATAGTGCATAAACCTGATTACTGCTGTTGGCTGCAAAAACATTGACCAATGCTGCGCCAATCCCTTGACTAGCGCCCAATACAACAATCGTTTTACTCATCAAAACTAACAATTAGGTTTTCACTAGTGGCATGAGCCTGACAAGTTAAGATATAACCGTCAGCAACCTCGGCATCGGTAAGCGCATGGTTGATGCGCATTTCAGCACTACCTTGCAATACTTTGGCACGACAAGATGAACACACACCTCCTCGGCAAGAAAAAGGCGCATCAAGCCCTGCTTTTTCGGCAAGCTCTAGTAAACTTTTATCTGGGCCGTTCATGTCAAACTCTACGATATCTCCTTCGAGCATCATTTTTACGTGGCTCTTGCCAGAAAAAGCAGGCGCTGAAATGGCCGTTGCTGCTTCAGTGGCAAAAAAGAGTTCTTTGTGAATTTTGGACTTTGCGACTCCGAAAAAATCTAGTGTAGCTTCGGCCATTTCCACCATGGCTTGTGGGCCGCACAAGAAATAGGCATCGGCCTGAAGCAAGCTGAGGTCGTCCTTAATGAGTCCTTTGAATTGTGCTTCGTCGATGCGGCCTTCATGAGCAGCGTCAATTTTTGCCTGAGAATAGAAAGGCACAAGCGTGGTATTTGCTTGCGCTTGGATATCTTGGAGAAATAGTGTTAACTCGGGGCTTTTATTGCCGTAAATGAGTTGAAAGTGCACATCGGAACCGGCAGATTTCAACATGCTCATGATAGGGGTAATTCCGGAACCTGCAGCAAGTGCGACTACTTTTTTGTGTGCAGCTTGTAACAGGAAATTACCTTCGGGTTCGAAAACCACCAACGACTGACCCGCCTGGATTTTTTGCAAATAGCCAGATACTTTTCCGCCTTCTAAGCGTTTCACACCAATAGCTAAAGGCTCATTTGGACCTGAGCAAATAGAATACGAACGGCGTTCAGGCTTACCATCAATTTCTACTTGGATCGTGAGGTATTGCCCGGCCTGATATTGAAAATTCTTTTGGAGCGCCTCAGGGATTTCAAAGCTAATTTGTACAGCCTCTGTGGTGAGTTGGCTTACCTTACTCACTGAAAGTTCATGCGCGCCTTTTGGAAGTTGCGCAGTTTTATTGGATTTAAATAGATCGAAAAGTCCCATAAAAATTAATCGTCAAATGAAATGAGTACGTCTGTGCTTTTTGGATGTGCCTGACAGGTGAGCACGTAGCCTTGTTCTACTTCTTCTGGTGTTAGGGCATAGTTGATATCCATAGTGACTTCTCCTCGGAGCACTTTGGCTTTGCAGGTACAACAAACGCCTCCTTTACAAGCAAATGGCGCGTCGGCGCCAGCCTGATAAGCCGCATCCAGAATGGTAGGCCCCTGACTTGATAAATAAAAATTAGTGACCTCTCCATCCATAATGAGTTCAATTTTGGAGTCAAAAGCAGGTACTTGAACTGTTTCTTCAGCTCTTTTTTGAATTGGCTCGGCATGGAAAAGTTCGAAATGAATTTGGTTAGATGCTACACCGAATTGAACGAGCTCGTCTTTGGCGGCCAAAATCATTTGTTGCGGACCGCAAAGAAATGCGGCATCAATGGTTTGTCCTTTGAGAAAGGCTTGTAATAACTTTTGAATACGTTCGGTATCAATGCGACCTTTTAAAAGCGGAACACCAGTGTTTTCTCTAGAAAAAACATGGACGAGGTTGAGTTTATCGAGGTATTTATTTTTAAGTGCTTCGAGTTCTTCTCTGAAAATAATTTCTGTTTGACCTTTATTGCCATAAAAGAAAGTCACGGTGCTGTTTGGCTCAGCAGTTAAAATTGTTTTGAGAATGGAAAAAATAGGCGTGACACCACTACCTGCGGCAATTAAAATATAATTTTTTTGCGCTTGTGCGTCTGGTGTAAATTTAAAATTTCCCATTGGGGCCAAAACCTCTAGGGTATCGCCTACTTGTAAGTCATGATTGGCATAACCTGAAAAGACACCATCTGGAATTTGTTTGATCGCCACCCGCCATTCATTTTCATGCGGTGCACTACACAAAGAATAGGATCTTCTAAGTTCTTGATTTTGAATAGTTTTTTTAATCGTTAAATACTGACCTGCTTCAAAAGTAAAGTCATTTTCTATTGATGTTGGAACCGTAAATGCAACAGAAACGCAACCCGGTGTTTCGCGTCTGATTTCGGCTACTTCTAAAGAGTAAAACTTTGTTGACATAATTCAAATTATTCAGCTCCAAAAGTAAACAATAAACTTCAAGCCCTCACAAACATTTCTCAATGAACAAACTGACGTGAATCATGTTTTGAAGGCGTGGTTATTTCCTATATTTGTTACATTCAAAAAGAAGCTTTATGACCCTTGCTGAACAAGAAAAAAGATTTCAAAAGAAAATAGACAACGAAATCAAGATTGAACCCAATGATTGGATGCCAGATGCGTATCGCCAGACCTTGATTCGTCAGATCTCTCAACATGCACATTCTGAAGTAGTTGGAATGTTACCTGAAGGCAACTGGATTACACGTGCACCCAACTTGCGTCGCAAAGCAGTTTTGCTTGCCAAAGTTCAAGACGAAGCCGGACACGGCCTTTATTTATACTCTGCCATTGAAACACTAGGTGCAGATCGCGAGCAAACCATTGACGATTTACACAGCGGCAAGGCAAAATATTCTTCAATTTTTAATTATCCAGCGCTTACTTGGGCAGATATCGGTGCAATTGGTTGGTTAGTTGATGGCGCGGCTATCATGAATCAAGTTGCTTTGTGCAGAACCTCTTATGGTCCATATGCCAGAGCGATGGTCAAGATTTGTAAAGAAGAGTCTTTTCACCAAAGACAAGGATATGAATCGCTAATGGTACTTTGCAAAGGCACTCCTGCTCAAAAAGCAATGGCCCAAGATGCCCTCAACCGTTTTTGGTGGCCGGCACTCATGATGTTTGGCCCTAATGACGCTGAGTCTACGCACTCAGAACAATCTATGAATTGGAAAATCAAAAGATTTACCAACGATGAATTGCGCCAAAGTTTTGTAGATGCAACTGTGCCTCAAGCCGAGCTACTTGGCCTTACTATTCCTGATGCTAATTTGCGTTGGAATGAAGAAAGAGGTCATTATGATTTTTCTGAAATCAACTGGGACGAATTTTGGCAAGTTGTCAAAGGAAATGGTCCTTGCAACAAAGAGCGTATCGAAGCCAGAGTAAAAGCCAAAGAAAATGGACTTTGGGTGCGTGAAGCCGCAAATGCTTACGCCAAAAAACGAGCAATGAAAAAATCAGCCTAATAAAATTTATAAGACAATGTCAAATTCAACTTGGCCACTTTGGGAGGTCTTCATCAGAAGTAAGCAAGGGCTTAATCACAAACATGTCGGTAGCCTCAGAGCTCCAGACGCTACCTTAGCCTTAGAAAATGCCCGTGATGTGTACACACGCAGATCAGAAGGCATCAGTATTTGGGTCGTAGAATCAGCAAACATTCATGCAACAGACATCGATGAAGTCGATTCATTCTTTGAACCTTCTGACACGAAAATTTACCGCCACCCTACTTTTTACGAAGTACCAGATGGTGTCAAACACATGTAAGCATGGAGCAAAAAGCACTTTTTGAATACGTACTCCGTATGGCTGATGACAGCCTTATTTTAGGTCAGCGTCTTGGAGAATGGTGTGGTCACGGCCCCATTCTTGAAGAAGATATCGCCCTGACCAACATCTCCCTAGATTTAATTGGTCAGTCTATTAGTTTATTTGATTTAGCGGCAGCTCTGCAAGGTGAAGGGAAAACCCACGATGATCTTGCATTTTTGCGCTTTGAGAATCAATACAAAAATGTTCTATTAGTTGAACAGCCCAACGGTGATTTCGCCATGACCATTTTGCGTCAGTTCTTCTTTGATGCATTTCGAAAGCCGTTTTATGAAGCACTTTGCAAAAGTCCGATCACACAACTAGCAGCTATTGCAGAAAAATCCTTGAAAGAAACGCGTTATCATTTAAAGCACACCTCCGAGTGGGTCATCCGAATGGGTGATGGCACAGAAGAGTCACACGCACGTGCTCAGGCAGCCATTGATCACTTGTGGCGCTATACTCATGAGCTTTTTTACGAAGATGCCATTGATGCCGAACTTCAAGCTGCAGCACAGGTTCCTTCGCTTAAGGCCATTGAAACTTCATGGCTCGAAACCGTTAAGGCGGTTTTTGCTGAAGCAACCCTCGAAATTCCGGCAAATAACTGGAAATTTGATGGAGGTAGACAAGGCAGACACTCTGAGCACATGGGCTACTTATTAGCCGAGTTACAGTACATGCAACGCGCTTATCCGAACATGCAATGGTAAGTCCTGAGCTCATCAGAACTTATTTACAAGAGGTCAGCGATCCTGAAATTCCGGTCTTGACCATCAATGACCTCGGAGTTGTTCAGCAGATTTACGAAGCAGAAGGGGAGTGGGTAATAGAACTCACGCCCACCTATAGTGGTTGCCCTGCCATGCAACAAATTGAAGCAGATGTCTTAACAAAGCTTCAAGAAAAAGGGATTACTAATGCTCGTATTCAGCATGTTCTGAGCCCTGCCTGGACCACCGACTGGATCTCTGAAGAAGGCCGACACAAGCTCAGACTCTACGGTATTGCACCACCAGTCAATGAACCAGATAAATCTATTCTTTTTGCTGAGGCTCCAAAAGTTCCTTGCCCCAAGTGTCAGAGCACTTCTACGAAAATGGTCAGTCTTTTTGGAAGCACGGCATGTAAAGCACACTATCAATGCCTTACGTGTAAAGAGCCCTTTGATTACTTTAAGTGCCTGAAATAAAACAAGATATATCTTAAATATAAAGCGCTCACGCAGCGCTTTTTTATTTTTTTAGTACTATGTATTGCATAATACAGAATAAAACATATAACTTTGTATAAAATTTAACTGATGAATGTAGAAAATACACAGTCTCAAATGCGAAAGGGCATATTAGAGTATTGTATACTCGGCATCTTGAACCGCAAGGAGGCCTATCCTTCAGAAATTCTTGAGCAGCTCCGAAGCGCGCAACTTTTGGTGGTGGAAGGAACGGTTTATCCCTTACTTACCCGACTAAAAAATATGGAGTTACTCACTTATCGTTGGGAAGAGTCAACTTCAGGCCCCCCGAGAAAGTATTACGCAATTACCTCCAAGGGACAACAATTCTACATCGAGCTTGAGCGCACTTGGCAAGAGTTGCAGCAGGCTGTTTTAAAAATCAATAAATAAGCAAGTCATGAATAAGACCATTTCCATTCACATCCAAGGATTTCCATTTGTTCTAGAAGAACAAGCCTATGAAGTGCTACAACAGTATCTTTCAGACTTAAGAAAAGTGCTCGAACACGAGGAGGGCCAGGACGAAATTATTCAAGATATTGAATTGCGAATTGTAGAGTTGCTTCAAGAAAAAGTGGCTGCACAGCAAGTCGTTCAATTAGATCAGATTCAGCAAATCATTCAGTTGCTTGGCAATCCGGAGGTTTTCGGCGAAGAAGAATCCACAACAGCTGATCAAACGCGTCAGGAAAATGCTGAACCAATGGCTGCGCACAAACGTTTTTTCAGAGATCCTGAGACTGCCGTTTTAGGTGGCGTTGCTAGCGGCGTTGCAGCTTACTTCAACATAGATGTCGTATTTGTAAGGGTATTCTTTGTCTTATTCACGATGGCCTTTGGTTCTGGAATCCCAATTTATATCATCCTTTGGATAGTTACACCGCGTGCGCAGACAGCCAGCGAAAAATTACAAATGCGCGGCCGTGCGGTCAATGTAGAAAATATCAAGACTGAATTCAAGGAAGCAGCAGTGCGTGTGGAGAACAACGCCAAAAAGTGGTCGAGTCAATTTAGAGCGGGTTCTAACCTGAGTCAAGGGCTACAGCGCTTTGTAAACTTCGTCAAGATGGCCTTTGGTGTTTTCCTCATATTATTTGGCCTTAGCCTGATTATTAGCCTTGGCGTTTTTCTTTTTATCGATCCAGAAATGATTCCGGCTCAAATCAACGGCGAGTTCACTTCTTTAGGTGAGCTTAGTTCGCTCTTTTTTGAGACCAAAACATTGCATTCTTATGTGTATTTAGGCGCCGCACTGATCGGATTTGCGTGGGGGTTTTCTAGTTTGCTTACTGGTTTTAGATTACTTTTTTCATTTCAAGCAAAGTGGCTCAAAATTGGTTATTTCACCTTTGGCTTTGTTTCAGTGATAGGCGTTATATTACTCTTTTATGTTGGAGTAAATACAGCTAAAGACTTCGCTATTGAAGGAGAATTAAGCAAGGAAATCAGCACCTATTCGGGAGATTCTTTGAACTTGGTTATTTCTAATGAAATGCACTTACAAGCTTTCAACCAGAAAAAATTAAACCTGAATACGAATGGTTTTGAAATGAGTAAGCACCCAGATGAAAATTTCATCTTATCTGAAAATGGTCGCATGTACATCAGCGGTGTAGCGATCAATTACGAGCCATCTACGGATAGTTTGTACCACATTAAAGTCTTGAAAAGAGCTAACGGTTCATCATATATGAAAGCGAATTTAAGAGCCGCTCATATCAAATTCCCGTGTGCACTTAAAAACAACGCATTGATATTTTCTAGTGGACTTTCATTCCCTTCTTATGACAGAATGCGTGACCAAGAGGTGGAGTTGGTAATTGCCGTACCAACCGGAAAGACCGTTTTCTGGAAAGATCAGGTGGTGTATCCTTACGTGACTGAGTTCTCACCGGACCAAGCCTCTAACCGCGCTTATGTACATGGTGATGGGAATTACTCAGCGTGGTAATTGGCTTCTTGATTTTTTGAGTTGCTGGGCATCAAGCCAATAAATGAGCTTCATGGAAAAACTATTGAGTGCACCAGTTTGCAAGGTGTTGCTGAGGTCTTGCCAATAGGGCGCGCTGACCGCATCATTACCTGCAAAGACTGAATTTTTCCAGACAATATTCAATTCGCTACCTGGCATAAAAACCCATCGGTACACAAAGTCTATCGTGAAGGCATTGTAATTGATATCGTATGCTGGTTTTCCTGAAGCAGATAATCCATTAAAATCAGGAAGTGCCAATAGGCTTCCGTCTTCTTGAAGGGTAAAATAAGCTGCATATTTTAGGGTAGAGCGATAATGACGCAAGCGCAAGCTAAGCGCCATGCGGTTGGTCAAAATGTAATCGGCAGAAAGACCTTGAATGGTGGTATTTCTGTCGCGTTGCCCGAATAAAATTCCGTCTACATCTTGCGCGGGGTCTCCAAATGCAATGGCATAGCCAAAATTGTCCACTTGCAGTTCTTTTTCAAAGTTATAGACGAGGAACAAGGCATCAGCAATGCGAATTCTTGGTGAAATGTTGTAAGCATATTGTTTCCATGGGCTGTGCTCATAGGCTAAGAAATTTCCGCCGATATCAAGCGCAAAAGGTTTTTGATAATTACTCGAGAACCACGCATTGACAAAGGCAAGCCTTGGGATGTTAAAGACTGCACCCCAGCTTCTTGGTTCAAAATAATCATGTGTGGCATTGGGCGTAACGCCACCATTAAAGCCCATGGCATTGAAGCGCTTGGTCACCGTAAAAAAGTTGAGGGTTGCCATGTTGCTTGTAAAGGCCTGCGGGTTATATAAGTAGGTCTGTGAAAAATTGGCACTGACTGTCCATTTCATGAGCGTTTCCCATTTTGGGTTAAACTCACGATAGGCACTACTGATTTCAAAAATCCGACGGTTATTGTTGTAGTTAAAACCTAAATCATTTGGGTCATAGGTATCGGATTCTTCGAGGTAACCAATACCGCCAATAAGTGCACCGCGCTGTTTCTGAACATTTAAGTTGAGGTTATGCCCAAGTGTATTATTTTGATCAAACTGAGAAGAAATAATTCCTTTTCCGTTGATATTGTAGTCGTTATTGGCCGTATTGACATTAAAATTGAGGGCAGAAACATTGGCATCATAAAAAGATCCAGCTCTCCAAACATTGGTATTGGTAAAGGTAACAGATGAGTTATTCTTTAAATTTTGATCAAAAACCATCACGTTGTAGTTGGTAAGAGGCGAGACTAAAACTTCTCGTTGTCCGCCATCAATTGTTGAAATGGCAGTTGCATATTGCTCCGCATTGACTGCATTAAATACACCAACACCTAAGCCATTGCCCATGCGGCCAGAAACTTTTGAAGCGTTATAAAGCTGAGAAGATCCTGGGGCATTTTGCAAATACTCACCCTCATTTAGTAAGGTCTGACTCACGCGGTAAGGTGCTTGAATTCCGATACGGCGACTATAAAAGATTCCGGCCTTATTGAAAAGTTCCATTCCTTCTGTAAAGAACTGTCGGTTTTCATTGAATTGAACCTCAAAAGGAGATAAATTCAAGACCTGCTGATCAAAAACCACCTGACCAAAGTCCGGGACAAGCGTGACATCAAGTGTAAAAGCTTCATTGATACCATATTTGATGTCCATACCGCCATTGAATGATTTCAGAAGGCCTTTGCTGCCATCTTGGTTAAATCCTTCATTGGCATAGGCCGAAACATAAGGCATCAGGGCCAAACGCAGCGGAGGCGTGATATTTTTTACATTGACTACATCGCCGCTTTCAAGTAGCATGTTTTCTAGGTCCGGATTCACAGCAACCCAAGCAGATTCTTCACGGGTTCTGGCAATTTGTCGCCCAAAATTGATACCCCAATTTTGAACTTCGGTTTTTGGAAAACGAATGGCAGAATAAGGAATCCTGATTTCGGCATACCAGCCATTTTCACTGACATTTACTGCGCTGTGCCAAACTAAATTGAGTTGGTCGTTGTAATTATTGGTAAAAATTTTGGCATCGAGCTGAACCCCACGACTCGTGAGCCCAAAGTAGAAACCGTTTTGATTGTCATTATAGGTGTCTAAAAAGATCCCAATGATATCGCAATTGGGGTTGTAATCATCGCGTAGCGAAAGCACTTTGGAAATGGAATCGGGGAAGTCTTGGCAAAAAATACCGAAGTATAAAGCATCGTCATCGTAGCAAAGCTGAACGCTAGTAGCTAATAATGATGCTTGCCCTGGATTGGGTTTAATTTGTATCCATTTTTCTACCGGATTGTTTTGATCCCAAACAGCCTCATTGAGCTGTCCATCAATAGAGATTTTTGTATCAATTTTTTTGGCAACTAATTGTTTTTGACCAAAGGTAGCTGTTGCAAGAAATAAGAAGAGCAGGAGCGTGCGCATGTGCAAATTTACAACTAAACGCCTTTTCTAGCTACCACATGAAGACATTCTTCGTTGGCTTCATAGGTCACCCAAATTTTAACTGCTTGCTTGAAGTGCAAGAGAATTTTTGAAATGGTGGTTTGTAAATATTGACGTTCGTTAGCACTTAAGGGTTGAGTACTTGAAAATCTTGAAAAGGAGAAGTCAAAACTATTGCCATTCAAATGCGGACTTTTCTTAACCGCCGTTTTGTTATGCCTCACGAGTTTGGAAACCGTATATTTAGTTCTGGTCATGGAAGTAACGATCAAATTGCAGTCACGAAGGTGGGTTTGTGCAATTGAATCTTTAAAAGCGTTCCCGATTTCATTTAAGATTTGATGCGCATATGGCGTAAGAAAAGCGTATGAATATTGAAATGTATCAAGTTCGTAACCGATATTTTTTTGTACTAAAACTAATTTTTTGGCCTTATAAGCTTTTCTGAGCCCTTCTGTATTTGCCACTGGCTGAATCCCTTGCTTTACCGATCTGTCCATATATTGGTTCAGATAATTATTAAGTTGTTTGGTATAGATTTCGGGTGAACAGGATGTAAAAGGCGTCGAGTTTGCAATTGCTTGAGGAGCAGTTTCAGGCTGAATTGGGGTAGCGGTAGGCCAACTTGCGAAAGCTAGCAGCACAAAGCACAATAAAGAAAGACCAATAGATTTCAAATGCATGTAAACAAATATAAAAATTGAACGCTTTGGTACAACGCAAGTTCGTAATTTTGTGTCATGGGGAATTTTGATAGCTTGCTAGCACAGCTCGAACAACAAGAATGGCCTAACATTTATTTGTTCAAATTTATTGTCCCCAATGACAATCAACATTTGGCACAAGTAAGTGCACTTTTTGACGAAAACAGTGAAGTTGTGTTTCACGAATCTCAGACAGGTAAGTACGTGAGCGTGAGTGCCAAAGAAGTGATGTTGTCTGCCCAAACAATCATTGAAGTATATGAACGCGCCTCAAAAATACCTGGTATAATCTCATTATAATGGAAGCAATAGTAAAATTCTTATTTGTTAGTTTTTTAATTCTTTTGGCGGTTATAGCCTACAAGCGCCTCTTGAAGCGCTTTCAGCAAGGACAAATCGTACATAAAGATTATTGTGAACTTTATAACCTAGACCAAGAACCAGCAAGTGGTGAATTATCTTTTTATTTTGTTTGCCCTGCCCCACAAAAGGTCCAGTTTGCCATCTGGAAAGATCGTGTTATGATTCATGAGTTGGCTAACCAAGAATTTGATAATGGGGGTCATCTTATCCGTTTTGACTCTACAAAGTTGGCCAATGGCATCTATTACTATGGCATTGTTACCACTGATCAAGAGACCACCAAAAGAATGGAGGTTCTTAACTAAGACTCGTCTCCAGATTTCTCAATCTTGATTCTAGATGGCTTTCTAGGAATTTTGTATTTCGATTTGTGAAAGTCACTTTTGTAGCCGTCTGTTTTTTCAATTCTATAAACTACGCCTAGACTATATTGGCTATAAGACGAAGCGCCTAAAACATCAACCAAACCAAATTTATAAACGCCTTGAGCTTGTAATCCGATTTGTTTGCTCATCCAAAAAGTACAACCAGCCGAAAGATTAACGGTAGGGGTGAGTCCAGGTGCACTTTGTCTTGGGTCGTTGTTTCTGATGGTAAAGCCAGCGCCAGCGCCTAAATAAGGGTCTAGAGCGCCGCGTCCGAGTTGCTTGTAAAAGGAATATTTGAGTGCAGCATCAAAATAGCCCAAGAAGCCATTTACCCCCATTGAATCATTGACCATTTTGGTCGAGTCATAGGTTTGTGCGCCTAAAACACCCTCAACGCTCCAGCCGTTATAAATATAGCGATCCACGTAGAGTCGTGTTGGGATAATGGCACCATGCAATTGATCAGCGGGCATTGGGTTGAGTTCTTGTCCGTCGTCATCAGAGGCCGTCCAGGCGATTCCAAATTGCCAAAAATAGTTGTCGCGGTTGGTGATCATTTTGTCGGGCTGTGCAAGTGAAATGCCTGCCTGAGCTAAAAAAACAAAAAGAATAAGGAGAGCGTGCTTGTTGTTCATAGTGTGTATTGAGAATCAAATGTACTTATTAAATGTGTCGCAAAAACTTATTGAAATGAAATGAATTGACAACAGATTGTTGATGTCGAGTAAGACTTAATTGTGTAAATTTGACACTATGGGAAAAGTCAAAAAATACGAACTGACCTTCAATGAAGAGCAGCCCTTCGAAATTTATGGCATTTCCTCGGCATTTGCCGACTACAGACTCACTTGGGAACTCAATCAAGTTTTGGGCATCCATCTAGAAAAAACTGAAGATAGTTTTGAAGTCTTCGTTTCAAAAACAAAAAGTAATCAGCAATTCAGATACTTTTTTTATGAAGACCAAGAATTACTCACCAAGTTTTTTTTAGTGAAAAACAAACAAGAGCAACAACTCTTGCAAGCAGATCGCCCCATGATCGATTATTTTCTCATTTTAAAAGAGAATAACTCACATCCGGCAACATCGCTTCAAACCAAACTGAGAAGTATCAATGGTGTAGTTGCTATTTTTGAGTTCAACCATGAAGAGTTTGAATTAATTGATTACCTAACAAGTTAAAATGAAAAGAACAAAGATTGTTGCAACAATGGGCCCAGCATCGCTCAAAAAAGAAACATTAAAAGACATGATGTTGGCAGGGCTTAATGTTTGCCGCCTTAATTTTTCACACGGCTCTCACCAAGATCACTCAGGTGCTGTAGCACTCATCCGTGAACTCAATGACGAACTTGGCCTTAATGTTGCCATTCTAGCTGACCTTCAAGGCCCAAAAATCAGAACCCACGAAATGGAAAACAATGGCGTTTTGATCGAGGTTGGCCAGCAAATAGAAGTTGTAGTCGACAAAGTACTCGGAAACAACCAACGCTTTTCTATTAACTATAACTTATTACCTCGTGATGTCAACCCAGGTGAGCGCATCCTACTCGATGACGGCAAGCTGGTGCTAGAAGTCAAAGAAACCGACAAAAAATCAAAAATTCGCTGTGAGGTGATTCAAGGCGGTTTGCTTTGCTCTAAGAAAGGCGTCAACTTCCCCAATACCAAAATTTCGATGCCTTCGCTCACTGAAAAAGATATTGAAGATCTAGACTACGCACTCAAACTTGGTGTAGACTGGATTGGTCTTTCTTTTGTGCGCACCGAAAAGTGCATCACTGATTTGAAAGCGCGTATCGCTAAAAAGCGCAGCATTGCTAAGGTTGTTGCAAAAATTGAAAAACCCGAAGCACTCGAAAACATAGATGCCATTATTGAAGCAAGCGATGCCCTGATGGTTGCACGCGGAGACCTCGGTGTTGAGATTCCGTATCAAAATGTACCACTCATTCAAAAAATGATCATTAGTAAATCCATCTCTAAAGCCAAACCAGTAATTGTGGCTACCCAGATGATGGAATCCATGCTAAATAGCCTCACACCAAGTAGAGCAGAGGTGAATGATGTCGCTAATGCGGTCCTAGATGGCGCAGATGCGGTCATGCTTTCCGGAGAAACTTCAGTTGGTCAGTACCCAGTGCAAGTGGTGCAAACCATGGCCAATATTATCAAAGAAATGGAAGGTCACCCGAGTCTTTATCATAAAGAAGAGTTGCCACCAAAAGGTAATCCGCGCTTCATTTCTGATTCTATTTGTTTCAATGCTTGCCGTTTGGCGCAGCGCGTTGAAGCCAATGCCATCATAACCATGACCTATTCGGGCTATACAGCCTACAAAATTGCTTCCCAAAGACCAGAATCTTATATTTATGTCTTTACGAGCAACAGAAAAATCCTTACCCAACTCAATTTAGTTTGGGGCGTTCGTGCCTTTTTCTATAACAAGCGCATTTCAACAGATCACACCATTGCCGATATCAAGTACCTCATGAAAGAAGAAGGTTACCTCAACTCAGGTGATGTCGTGATTAACGTGGCGTCAATTCCACTTGAAGATTTAGGTGGCACCAATATGTTGAAGCTCAGTTACGTAGAATAACGGAACCCAGCAGTTCATCTTCTTGTAACTTTGTCAAATGAAAGCAAACTGGCAGCTCAAAGATTCAGCGCCGGCTGAATCTATACATACCTTTTCTCAGGAACTTCAGGTCCCGAATTTTGTTGCGCAACTGCTGCTGCACCGACAAATCGAAACGCGCGCAGCCGCGGTTACTTTTTTCAGGCCCAACCTAAGCCAATTACATGACCCTTTTCTGATGTACCAAATGGCCTCGGCTGTTGAGCGCTTGCATGTTGCCATTACAAAGCAACAAAAGGTCCTACTTTATGGCGACTACGATGTAGATGGCACTACTGCTGTTGCCCTCATGCACGAGCAACTTAACCTTTTAGGACTTGACTGCATTTACTACATCCCGGATCGCTACAAAGAGGGCTATGGCGTTAGCCAGCAAGGAATTGACTACGCTATTGAAAACCAATTTGACCTACTCATCACCCTGGACTGCGGTATCAAAGCGCATGAACAATTACAACGAGCTATTTCCGCTCATATCGATGTCATCGTTTGTGATCACCATCAGCCAGATCAAACTTTGCCGCCTGGGATCATTTTAAACCCCAAGCAAGCTGGCTGCAGTTACCCTTATAAAGAACTTTGTGGTTGCGGTGTTGCCTTTAAACTTTTACAAGCCTACTACTTACATAACGGCCTCGATACACAAACGCTTTATAAAAGTCTTGATTTAGTGGCACTAGCCATTGGTGCAGACATCGTAGAAATACTAGATGAAAACAGAGTGCTCTGTGCTGAAGGCCTCAAGCAAATCAATGCCAAGCCGCGTCGTGCGTTTCAAATATTATTAGAATTAGCCAAGAAATCTTTCCCGCTTTCTCTCCGAGACCTCGTTTTTGTAATTGCACCACGCATCAATGCCGCTGGCCGTATCGCTTCTGGTGCCCGAGCAGTAGCCTGGATGCTCAGCGACGACGAACAAGAACTTCAAGCCTTGGCCAAAGACATTGACCAAGACAACGCTTATCGGCGCACCCTCGACCAAGATATGACCCAGGAGGCGCTAGAGCTGCTCGAAGCAGATGCTGAGCAAGCAGCGCGTTTTTCAAATATTGTGTTTGATTCAAGTTGGCACAAGGGTGTCGTAGGTATCGTTGCTTCGCGCATCATAGAACAGCACTATAAACCCACAATCGTTCTTACTGAATCGAATGGTCTAATAACGGGTTCTGCACGTTGCATGCCGCCCCTAGATCTTTACGCACTCCTAGACCAGTGTCAAGAACACCTCACACAATTTGGTGGTCATCAGTTTGCCGCTGGCCTCAGTCTCTTACCTGAAAACTTCAGTACTTTTCGTAATGCCTTTGATGCAGCAGTCAAGGATGCCCTTCAGGGTCAGCAGCTTCAAAGACAAGTCTCAATTGACGCACAATTGGAATTCAAAGAGCTTGGAACAAACCCCAACTTACACTTCCCAAGAATATTAAAAATTTTGGAGGCCTTTGAACCTTGTGGCCCAGGCAATTTGCATGGTACTTTCTTAGTCAAAAATTGTTTAGTGCTAGAGCATCGTCTTCTTAAAGATGCACATCTTAAACTCAAACTTACTCAAGATAATTACCCTACCAATATTGATGCAATTGGCTTCAATATGCCAGAACTCAATGAAGAACTAATGCCAGGAGTTTATATCGATCTGGTATGTCAAATTACGGCCAACACCTATCAGAACCGAACCACCTTACAATTGTTAATCAAAGACCTATCATTGGCTTAGTCCGAGCAGATTGGTTAATTTTACCTTATGTTTACAGGAATCATAGAAAACATCGGCACTGTTTCCGAAATAAGAAAAGAAGCAGGCAATATTCACTTTACCATTTCTTCGGCGCTATCCGCTGGCTTTAAAATTGACCAGAGTGTGGCGCACAATGGCTGCTGCTTAACCGTTGTAGCCCAAGACCACGAAAAACACGTGGTTACCGCCATACACGAAACCCTTCTTAAAACCAATTTGGGCCAATGGAAAGAAGGTACCAAAGTAAATTTAGAGCGTTGTATGCAACTTGGTGGTCGTTTGGATGGCCACATGGTGCAGGGTCACGTAGATTGTATTGGCATGTGTACGGAAGTACTTGATGAAAATGGCTCATGGCGCTTTACCTTTGAGCATCCTCAAGAATTTGTAACGGTAGAAAAGGGCTCCATTACAGTGAATGGAACCAGCCTAACAGTTGTAGATTCTCAAAAAGGTCGCTTTTCGGTTTGTATCATTCCGTATACCTATGAGCACACGAATTTTCATCAGTTAAAGGCAGGTGATCACGTCAATCTAGAGTTTGATATCATCGGAAAATACGTTGCCCGATACTTGAGCTTACAACAGTAATTAAGTGAAGCGCACTAGAAATAAATAAGGGCGGCCCTGCGGGCCGCCCTTATTGTTTGTCTTTAATTTAAATCTTTATAAATAAAAGATCTTAGTTTTTTGGAGTTGTTGTTGTACCTGGTTTAGGAGTAGCCGCTGGTGCTGGGTCCTTGATGCCTAGCGCTTTTTTGGCTACCGCATCGTTAGGTTCAACTTTAAGAATCTCTTCAAAGTACAATTTAGCTTTTGCTAAGTCTTTTTGTTCAGATTTTGAATAGTAGTCAGCAACGTAACGCAATGATTCGAGAACATAAGTCTTTTTTGTAGGTTGTTGACGATCTTCAGGTTTAACAATCTCGGTAACCTTCATGTAGAAAGGCAAAGCCATCCATTTTTCATTGTTGGTATCCATCTTATAGTTACTGCGCGCTCTAAAAATATAAGCTGGCACATAAGTTGAATCGTTCTTGATGACAATTTGGAAGATACTGTCGGCTGATTTGTAGTCGTTTCTTCCAAAATAATAAGCCTTACCTAAATCATATTCTTCAGCAGCTTGTAGTTTGCCATTGAGTTTACGACGTGCTTCATAAGCCACGATTGTTTTCTCGTAGAGTTTGTTTTTGTTGTAGAGTTTGATCAACTCAGCTGATAATTCTTTAGCCGCAATGTCGTTGATTTGAGAAGCTTTTTCGAATTCTACAATAGCCAAACTATCATTGCCTTTTTTCTGGAAAATGTTACCTCTTACTTTGTAATCTTGGTAATTGATTTTGTCTTTAGGAACCATTGCAAAGAAACGATCAGAAGCAGCAAGGGCTTTGTCTAACGCAAGAGAGTCTGTTGTGTTTTCAGCATAGCTAAAGGCATACATACGCTCCGTGTAAAAATTAGACATACCGTTTGACGTTAAATAATCAAGTTGTTGCAATAAGGTAGGATACGCTTTGGCACCAAATCCAAATAAGGCATTAGCATAACGGTATCTAGATTCAAGGTTGTTATTGAGCTCTAAATACTTCTCCCAGTTTTCAATGGCTTTTTCATTCTTGCCAAACATCATATAAAGCTCGGCATTCAAACGATACGCTGGCGCATATGTAGGGTCAATAGCTTTTGCTTCGTTGTACATCTTGTTAGCTTCAACTTCGTTTTTAGCACGCTGATATATGAGTGCTTTACGAACGATACCTCTTGGAGATTTCGGATTGATGGTTAAAACCTGATTGTATGCTTTTAATGCTTCAGAAGCATCAGAAGAATTGCGTGCATAAAGGGCATCACCTTTCAACAAATAGTTGTCTTCGTTTTTAGGATCTTTAATAATGGCCTCTTCTAGTAAAACTAGAGCTTCGTCAAGGTTTTTATTTGGTGCCTCGATATAGACTTCAGCAATACCACGAATGACTTCAGCTTTCTTTAGTTTGTCTTTTTTAGCCAATAATAAAGCCTTTGTAAATTCAGCTTTTGCCTCTGTAGTTTTACCTTCTAACCAAAGAACACGACCATAACCTACAATAGGTAACGCACGCACCTTATCTACTTCATATCCTTTTCTCCACATCATTTTTGCAGAGTCGAGGTCTTCCATTTCAAAGTAACAGTCACCGTAATAAAAGTAGTTCTCACCGTTAATTGGATCAGCGGCAATTAACTTTTTAAATTCGTTAATAGCATCGCGGTAGCGCTCGTTTTCAGCTTTGTTATTAGCTGATTGTAGGGTTTGAGCGAAAGAATAACCGGTAAGTAAGAGGGTGCTAAGTAGCAATATGCGTCTCATGGTTTCTAAAATTTAATCATTCAATTTGCGGCCAAAAATAACCTAGTTTTTTGGGAAACAAAAATTGTGCCCGATATTATTTTATTAATTTATTTATTGCAAAACGAGTCGGACAGGAGTAAGCGCCGGAACCAATTCTGCTTTTTGGATCATTAACTGGCCTTTGTCGTCTTTTTTCATGAAAAGAACAAAGCCTGTATTTAGACCTGATCTACGCCCTTTATTGATCATCCAGATGTCGCGAATGAGCGGATATTCTTTAGTATAAATGTAACCTGCATAGGGTTTGCAAGCTGTTTCAGGGTCCTTGATATAGATATCTGCAATGCGAAGCCCATCTAAGAAATTAAGTGCCTCTGGATCATCCTGGTCAGAGACCCAATTGAGGCCAATCACACCAATTGTATTTGGATGCGTTTTGACATAATTGATGACTTCTTCATTAGAATTTACTGCAGAAACACGAGTGGCCAATTTATTGACTTGCAACATGTTGGTCATGTAATTGAAATTGGCAGAGCCCTTTTGATCAAAAACAATGTTTGAAACCAGTTTGTTAGACGGAAGTTTAGCATTGTTATCTGATAAAAGCGCCTTTAGTTGAGCGACGCTTAAGATGGTATCGGTCATGCTTGGGTGCATAATAATCGTGATGGCATCTGAGGCAATTTTATCACTGCGATACGACACATTTTTGCTTTTGAGGTAGGCTTTCTCTTGATCATTAAAATCACGAGAGATAACAATTGTTTTTGTCTTGTTATTATAGAAATCAGCAATGAGTTGATCTTCCGGACCGTATATACCGGTAACTTTTGCCTTTGGAAACTGGCTCATGAAGGTCTCGATACACGTGGTGAAGAGTGGCTTGAAAGATTCTTCTATGTGAATCTTGGTTTTGCCGCGTCCATGGGCATCTTTTTGATAGACGAAAGGGTTGTTATTGTTATCGCAAGCACTCAGGATAACAAGTAGTCCGATAAAGATCAATTTAGTGCTCATACTTACTTTCATTTTGTTGTTTTTTGAATCCGGAATACACGCGAAAACCTCGATAGGCCGCATATAAGATAAATACAGAAACTAGAATATTTCTGCGCCAAATTTCCATAGGGAAGAGGTCTGTAGTGATTAATAGACCTGCGAAACCAAGGCATAGCACCACTACTAAAGCTCCTAAAAAATGTTGGATGTACTGCATATTATTAGAGAAAAAAAATCCCCATCGAAATGGGGATTTAATTGAATTGTAAAAAATCTATTGGGTATCGAAAATGATCGGGATGCGCACCCAGAGGCGCACTGGACGACCCGCATTTTTAGCTGGAACCCACTTTGGCATTTTGTTGATTACGCTAAGTGCTTCTTTGTTACAAGCTGGGCACTCAACGATTGGTCTTTCAACGGTAGCATTAGAGATGCGACCATCTTTTTCTACGACAAAGCGGACCATTACTTTACCTTTGACGCCAAGTTCAAGTGCTTCATCTGGATAAACGAGCGTACCGTTGATGAAGTCGGCAAGCTTGTCATAACCGCCAGGGAATTCCGCATCTTCTTCAGCGACATCAACGACTTCTTCTACAACTGGTGTGTTGTCGACAAGTGCAGGACCGTCTTCTTGGGTATTAGGTATACCCCAGCTGTCATCACCTTCGTTGGTTTCTGTAGAGATAGCAATGTTCTCGAGTTGTTGCTGTGTTGGCAATTCGTCTTCCACGACGTCGTCTTCAGCTACCGGTGCAATAAACGCTTGGGTTTGCGTCATTGGTGGCGGTGGTGTTTCTGGTGGCGGTGGCGGTGGCGGCACATCTTCTTTAGGCGCCTCAATAGTGAAGTTCTTTTCACTGATTTTTGGCTTTTTAATCTCGTCTTTAGGAAGATTTTTAATGATGAGGTTAGCCACGAAACCTAAGGCTGCTAAGGCAACCAAGCCAGCCATGATGAGACTCATGCGCTTGTTATAGCCTGAACGCAGAACGTAGGCACCATATTCGCGATTGCGGTGCGCAAAAACAGCTTCATTTCTGTTTACTGAAGTAATGGCTTCCCAGTTTTTGTTGACATAGTAGTCAAAGAGTGAGAATCCGGTGACGAGCGCTACGATGATATAAATGACTGTCATGACTTTAGTTTTTTTCTTTTAACAAATCCTTCTCTGCAGGCGATAGGTCTGTAGGTGCAATGACACCGACATTGGCTATCTTGAGTTCGTCAACTAAGTCAATGAAGCTTTTGCACAGCGCTTTTTCGTCGGTTTTGATCAGAACTTTGACTGCTTCTTTGTCTACAGTAAGTTCGTCTACTAACCTTGTAAAGGTGCTATCAGCAATTTGCTTTTTGTCGAGCTTTTGTTGAAGAATCGCCTTATTTCTAATAACGTATTCATTCCAAGAAGCTAACATTTTTCTGACACTATTTTCACCGGTACCGAAATTAGCCTCTTCTAATTGAGTAGGTCCGTTTGGTCCGGGCTTGGTTTTAGGGTAAAATTCACCACGGTAGTAGTAAACTTTGTCATCGGCTAAAATAAATGTAGCCGCGTTGTTGACCTTAGGTGCTTTAACAGATTTAGGGTCTTTAACTTTTGCGGGATAATTCAGGGGCATGACCTTAGGCTTACTAAAAGTCGAGGTCAAGACAAAGAATGTTAGTAGAAGGAAGGCAAGGTCAACCATTGGTGTCATGTCGACACGCGTGGAGCCTTTCTTCGCTCTTTTTTTACCTTTGCCGTGGCCGCCGCCGCCGCTTTCTGCGATTTCTGCCATGTGATGTTAATTAACCGGAATTGCTTCCGCAGAGGTTACAAAATTTAAGTTATTCAAATTCAATTCTCTGAATACATCAATAACTGTAGCTGCATCTTTATAGAGCGTTTTTGAATCGACACGCAAGATGAATTTAGGCTTGAAATCTTCCATTTTTGGTTCACCACCTTTAAGTTTTGCTTCTTCAAAAGCAGTTTTTCCGGTGTTGGCCGCAGCCGCAGCTGCAAATGAAATCCAGTCTAATAATTCGTTGCGTGTAGAGTCTGTAGGAATTCCTTTAGTAGGAAAATCTGCGCGTCTAGCTGCTTCAGTATTCATGTATGCAGGAAGTTCTTGCATAGTACAACCAAAAGTTGACATGAATGAAAACTCTTCAACTTGCTCTTCGTTCAAATTTACTTTGTATTTCGAGAGCATGCTGCCGAGCATTTCTTTGCGGGCTTCAGGATCTGAGAGGTTAAAGAATACGCGTCCGTCACGATCAAGGGTAACCATAATGACATTTTCTGGAATGATTTTGTCACTGATACTTGATGGTGTTTCAACGGTAACTGGCTCTGCAGTACGGAATGAAGCCGTCAACATAAAAAAGGTCACAAGCAAGAACGCCAAGTCAACCATAGGCGTCATGTCTATGGAAGGAGTCCCTTTGGGCATTTTAATTTTTGGCATTGCTTGAGTTTTTTACTGGTGTGTAAAATATTAATTGTTGGCAGCGAAGTCCTGAACGATCGTGAAGCTAGCTTCGTCGATGCTGTAGGTCATGGCATCAATCTTCGTAGAGAAGAAGTTGAACATGATGATCGCGATTGTAGAACCTGTAATACCAAGTGCTGTATTGATCAAGGCTTCAGAGATACCAGTAGAAAGTTCTGCTGTATCTGGAGCACCTTGAGACATCGCAGCAAATGAACGGATCATACCAAGTACAGTACCGATAAGACCGATGAGGGTTGCGATAGAGGCAGTTGTAGAAAGTACAGGCAAGTTTTTAGAAAGCATTGGCAATTCAAGTGCAGTTGCTTCTTCTAGTTCTTTTTTCAAAGATTCTAGTTTTTGCTCTTTATCCATGTGGCTATCTGTAACCATCAATTGGTATTTAATTAAACCAGCACGTACAACATTAGCAAGTGAACCGCGTTGTGCATCACAAGCTTCAATAGCACCTGCGTAATTTTTGGCAGCCATTAATTCTTTGATGTTTTCAATGAATTTATTAGCTTTTCCTTTTCCGTTGGCTAACATAAGGGTAACCAAACGCTCAATTGAGAAAATTAAAATAATGATGTTGATTGCAACCAATCCTGGTACGATAAAACCACCTTTATAGATAACCCCTAATAAGTTTCCTTCAACTGGTTCGTTTTCTGGATTGCGATCCACGAAGTTTCCTGGGTCTCCAAAAATAAATTGGTAAATTAGAATACCGGCGATCAAAGAAAGTGCAATAGCCAGGAAAGCAATGATCGCTGAGAAACCTCCGGCTGTTTTTTGTTTTTTGTCCATAATGATAGTTTTTAATTTTTCATTTTTACAATTGAACGCCAAATATAAAAAAACTTTGTCCCCTTGCCAAAAGGAAAAGGGCATCATTTCGCATCAATAACGATTAATTATTGTCAATCTAACACAAAGTCCTAAAAATTAAGTGCATTCCTTGGATTTTCAGTGGGAAGAAGCCGAGAAAGTTAATATAGATTTAACATATAAAAACAAAACCCCCGACTCGTTAAGAATCAGGGGTTTTAAGGAGGTCTCAAGCAGATTCGAACTGCTGTAGACGGTTTTGCAGACCGGTGCCTAACCGCTCGGCCATGAGACCTTGGGAGTGCAAAGATAAGAAATTTTTACGCTTTGTAAAAAAACCATCGTTATAACTTGATGAGTTTTTTTGAGAGTAAGGAGCCGTTGATACGGGCTGACACAAAATAAACGCCTTTTGGAAGCGCAAACCATTCCGTATTTTCCGAGTCTAAATGTATTTGTGAGGCTCCGGCCTCTGTGGTGATTTTTGCTTTCAATTGCCCGCTCGCATCATAAATATAAACTAGGTCTTGAGGTTTAAAGCTACTCGGGAATTCAAGGGTTAAATTGGTTGCATACGGATTCGGGTAAGCTTGAATTCCACCCTGTTCAGGATCCAAGAAGTCTTGAACAGACGCAGAGGAAAGCGCTTCTAAATCATAGGTTTCGTCGCCAGGTAAATAAGGCAGGTAATGAAAATAGGTCAGGAACATTTCGTCTGTGGTATTGAAACCACTGTAAATTGTTTGCGGCGGGTTATTCGGATTATTTGAGTTATTGACCGTGTTGTCGTAGGTTCCTTCACTTTTGAGTTTGTATCCGGTCGGAACTTTCTGAAGGTGTTTGAAGAAGTAAAAATCTTGCCACATGAAGTCCCATTTTGGAATATTGATGAATTTGATGGTGTCTGCTCCGGCTTTGTATGCGTAGGCTTTGATATTAGTTCCGATCAGGTGCATATGAGGAAACACAGACAACACTGAATAATTGGTGGGCAAGGTGGCGCCATTTGCCACCGGGAAAAATGCATTGAGTTGTGTCACTTGGTTGGCCGGTAGACTAAAATTGTAGTCGGCTAAAAGGGGCCCTGCACTGATTTGCCGCACATTGGTTGTCCCGACAGGGTAGAAGTGTAAAATGACCTTTGTAGAATCATAAAGGCCATACGAACCCATCGGATAATGCATGGCAAAATAAATGGAAGAGCCTGGCCCGATATCAAGGCCAAGTTTGAGTGGGTCGGCAGAAGGCAAAATCATAGGAGTTGCACCAGGAGTATAGCCGGTAATGAGTTTGGTTGAACCATTATTTGGACTCGCGCAGTTACCACCAAGCGTATCGGTTTGTTCGATGCTTGTAGGGTCAAGGTAGACCAAACAGTGATGTACTATTTCACGGTTTCCGGGCACGACTTCAACTGCTTTAATGATGCGATTTTGTGTCAGGTTAGTCGGAATATTGAAGCAAACGTAGTCATCTTGAGTGGTGGCTTTAGACATATAGGTCGGGATCTGAACTTGAAGATCTCCGTTGCCTAGAAAAGTAGTTGAAGTATAGACAGGCGGTGGGGGCGTCTGATTGGCATTGCCTTCAGGCGCTCCGTTATTGAGCCAATTGATAATGCTTGTTTTTTCGGTATTCGAAAGCGCGCGATTATGTTGGTATTGTTGGTAGTTGTTGTCTGGTGGCCATGGTGGCATTTCCCCCGTATTGACACACTGATAAACGGCTGCAGCTAATGGGCTGACTTCAGCATGCGTCATTAGCGAAAATGGCGCGGCACCTCCTTGATGATGGCATGCCGTACATTTATTGTAAAAAATTTGTGCAACCTCGCCACTCCAAGTCTGGGCCTGGGCTTTGCTAAAAAGGACTATTGAAAGAATGGTCAGAAGGAGATTTTTGCTTTTCATAGTATGGGTTTAGTGTAAAAATAAAGAATTCCCATTATTTGTTCTTAATTTTCAAATCATTAATGATTTAAGATTTAAGATTTAAGATTTAAGATTTAAGATTTAAGATTTAAGATTTAAGATTTAAGATTTAAGATTTAAGATTTAAGATTTAAGATTTAAGATTTAAGATTTAAGAAAAATGAAAACTATTATCCTAATTGCTTTCCTATTTACTTTACAATTGTTTTTTGCACAAGATTTAGCAGCTTATCAAATTTATAATTCAAAAGGTAAGCCTGTCAGTTTTGAAAAAATGGCTGCTGCAACCAACGATATTGATCTTGTTTTATTTGGTGAATTTCATGACAATCCGATTGCACATTGGTTGCAATTAGAATTGACACAGCGCATGTACGACGTGCATCAGGGAAAGCTGCAATTAGGTTTTGAAATGTTCGAACAAGACCAGCAAGTACTTCTAGATGCTTATTTGGCAGGAAAATTATCTGATGAGCAGTTCAAAGATACACTGCGCCTTTGGCCGAATTTTTCAACTGACTATGCACCTTTGGTGGCGTTTGCCAAAGAGAAAAATCTGAGTTGTGTGGCCAGCAATATTCAGCGAAAATATGCGAGTTTACTATTTAAAAAAGGTCGTGCAGCACTCGATACCTTGCCCGAAAGCACTAAAGCGCAAATGGCACCACTTGATTTCAAGTTCGATACCACACTGACACAATACCAAGCCATGAAAGAAATGGGAGCTCATATGGGGCCTGGTGCAGGTTGGCGCATGGTAGAAGCCCAAGCGATTAAAGACGCCACCATGGCACATTTTATTTTACACAATCTTTGGCGCAAGCCGCAAACAGTGCACCTGCATTTCAACGGAGCGTATCATTCAGATTTTTATCAAGGAATTATGTGGTATGTATTGCAGGATAGACCTGAGCACAAAATTTTAACGATCAGTACAGTCTCTCAGGATAACATCAAAAAGTTGGATGCAGAACATTTAGGGAGAGCTGATTTTATTATTTGTGTGCCATCGAATATGACCAGCACACATTAGTTGGATCATCCCAACTTAGTACCTTTAATTTTGATTCGGCTTCTCGATTTTTGAATAGATCAGCGCCTCGTTGGTTTGGGTTTGCATGAGCTGCCCGTTTTCTAAGTCCGAGATATTTTTCAGTAAAGTACCATCAATAGTTGTGATCGTAAAACCTCGGTTCAAGATATGAATGGGGTCGAGGAGGTTAATTTTTTGAAGCGCATGCTCGAGTTCGAGTTGCTTGGCTTTGAAATATTGATTGGAGGCCCAGTTCAAGTTCTGAACTACCTGATTGATTTTATCAGTATTGCGTTGAATTTGCATTTGGGCATGCTGCACAACGCCTTGGCTGAGTCTTTCTATGCGCAGTTCAAATTCACGAAATTGGGCAAGCAGCATTTCGGCCAATTGCGTTGGCGTAATAGCTGATGCATAGGCAATCAGTTCGGCAACTGTTAAGTTTGTCGAGTGGCCGATGCCAGTTAATATCGGTAAAGGGAAGGTGGCAATGCCTTTGCAAAGTTCGTAGTTGTTATAACAAGTAAGACCTACTTCTGCACCGCCGCCTCTTACCAAAACTACAACGTCAAATCGTTCTTGGCACTTTTCAATTTCTTTTAGCGCTTCAAGTATGGATGCTACGGCTACATCACCTTGCACATAAGCTTCAAAAAGTTGGGTGTGAAAGGTATAGCCAAAAGCATTTTGATCTAAAACTTGATAAAAATCGGATAGACCTTTACTCGTGGCAGCAGAAATGATAGCAATTCTTTTGGCAATGAGCGGGTAGGGCAGTTGTTGATTGGTTTGTAGCAGCCCTTCTGCTTTGAGTTTTTTGAGGGTGATGTCTTTTTCTTTCTGCAAATGCCCCAGTGTAAAAGCTGGGTCAATATCTTGAATTTGCAAACTCAGGCCAAATGTAGGGTTGAATTGAACCCTAACCAACATCAGTACCTGAATACCATCTTTGAGTGGCTCTTGAACCTGATCGATAAAGATCTTTTCGATGCGCTGGAGGTGCTGCTTCCAAATACTTCCATTTAATTGCGCGACAATTTTTCCGTCTTCTTTTTCGACCAATTCTGGGAAAGCGTGTCCGCTAGGGTATTTGTTGAGTTTATGTATTTCAGCCTTTACCCAATATTGTTGGTTGTAACGGCTAGCAATAGTCTTCTCTATGGAAAGAGCGACTTGTTTGAGGCTAAATATTTGGACGTTTTCTGTCATTTCAACGGAATACCTCTTGAACTTACCGGCCCTGAAGCTTTACTTTTTTCTAGGGAAAAATTAAAGGTGGTTCCTTTACCAACCACGCTACTCACTTGAATTTGTTGCCCATGTGACTCAACAATATGCTTGACAATTGCCAACCCGAGACCGGACCCGCCTTCATTGCGATTGCGACTTTTCTCTACGCGGTAAAAGCGTTCAAATAAGCGCGGAATGTGCACAGGTTCAATGCCGGGGCCGTTATCTTTGATCTGGATGTTATAGGTTTGCTCGATTTCAACAATACTCACACTGAGTTCACCGCCGTCATTGCCATAAGCAATGGCATTATTGAATAAATTGGTGAGCACTTGGGAAATTTTGTTCCGATCTGCCATCACATAACAGAAAGGGCTGGTATTTTCTAATTTTAAACGAAAAGACTTGTCACGGGCGATTAATTCAAGAGAGTCAAAGGTTTCACGAATCAAATCTAAAATATCAAAACTGCGCACATCTAACGGAATTCTTTCTAGCTCTAATTTGGTGAGTTGATCGAGGTCATCGAGGATGTGGGTCATGCGTTCTGTGGCTTTTGAGGCACGTTCTAAAAAAGTTTTCAGAATTTCTGGATCTTCCATGCCCCCATCTAACAAGGAATCTATGTAGCCTTGAATGGAAAAAACTGGTGTTTTAAGTTCGTGTGCTAGGTTGCCGAGAAATTCTTTTCTGAAAGCCGCTTGTTCTTGTAGTTTTTCAATTTCTTGGTTGCGTTTCTGCTTCCATTCCTTTACATCTTTTTCTCCTTGTTCAACAAGTTGATCGATACTTTTGTCTTTATTTTTGGATGGTTCAGTATTTTGAATACTCCTGTAAATAAGACTCATGCGGTAGTGCAAAAAGCGCTTAATGATATAGTAGAAGATGGTATATGCAAAAACCCCGCTGACTAACGGGATAATAAAGATGAGCACAGGGCTCAGGGTGACAATCTGGAGGTGAACAAAAAACGTAAATAATAAACTGAGAACGTAGAATAAAATACTACCTCTGAGGATTAAAAAACTTGGTCTTGTTCTGCTCACTTTTCGCTGAAGGTATATCCGACACCTTTTATGGTACGAATATACGCATCTCCGAGTTTTTCGCGCAATTTTCTGATGTGAACATCAATGGTTCGTTCGCCAACAATGGTGTCATTACCCCATACTACGGCTAAGATCTGATCTCGGTTAAAAACTTTACCTGGCCTTGAGGCAAGCAATTCTAGTAACTCAAATTCTTTTTTAGGTAGTTGAAGTTCTTTTCCATCAATTTCTACAACAAAACGGTCTCTGTCAATTGTAATTTTGTCGGTTCCGCTTTGAACAGTTTTATTGCGACGCAACAAAGATTCGATCTTACTAATTAGAAGTCTTGGTCGGATGGGTTTGTTGATGTAGTCATCGGCACCCGCTTCAAATCCGGCAATTTGTGCATAGTCTTCAGTACGGGCAGTCAAAAAAGCAATAATTGGCTGCACCATATTGAGGTCTTTGCGAATCACCTGACAGGTTTCGATGCCATCCATTTTTGGCATCATGACATCTAATAGGATTAAGGATGGGTTGATTTGCTGGACAAGTCTGAGCGCTTCCATTCCATTGTTAGCGGTAAAAACCTTATAACCCTCCTTGCGTACGTTATACGATAAAAACTCCAAGATATCTGGTTCATCATCAACGATCAGTATGGTGTGTCCTTTTGTGTTTTCCATCGCTTTTGTTTTTTAAAATAAGAGGGGGCCTAAACCCCCTCTTATTAAGAATCTTAAAATTATTTGCGAATCATGAGGCGCTTCATGCCTACCTGATTTTCGCTGATAATTTGCACCGTGTAGCTGCCAGCAGCAAGCTCAGCAACGCTTACAGGAAGTACTAATGAACCAACTTCGTTTATTGCTTGTGTGAGAACTATACGACCCATTGCATCAAGAACAGTTAAAGTAGCATTGTCGTTGTTTTCAAAAGCAACAAATACTTGTGCACTTGCAGGGTTAGGATACACCTCAAAAGACAAGCTGTTATTTTCTTCAATACCTACTTCAATTGAGATTTCAAATGCTACAGTATCTGTACAGTTACCGTTGATTGCAGTTAATACAGCGGTGTAGGCACCGTTAGCAGCATAAGCGTGTGCTGGAGCAGATGCAGAGGAGTTGGTGAAGTCACCGAAATCCCAAGAGTAAGAAGTTGCACCTGTAGACGCGTTTGTAAAAGTCACAACGTTTCCAGAAGCAGTGAATGAACCAGCTGCAGTAGGTGTAGCAGTGAAAGTAATGTTGGTAGTCGCTGACTGACCAACTCCGTCACATGCATTGGCATTTGTTACAGTTACATAAACTGCTGCAGTATTAGTTACTTCAATTGACTGAGTGGTATCACCTGTTGACCACAAATAAGAATCAGCCGCTGATGAAGTAACCATTACGACATCACCAGAACACGCTTGTGTACTTGTTGCGCTGATAGTAGGAGCTGGAGCGTTAGAAACGTTCACAGAAATAGGAGTTGAAACACTAGAACAACCGTTCGCGTCTGTTACAGTAACTGAGTAGTTTCCTGTAGCGTTCACTGTGATTGTTGCGGTAGTCGCGTTGTTAGACCAAACGTTACCAGAAGTAGCACTTGAAGTCAAGTCAACAGAACCACCAGTACAGAATGTTGTAGAACCACTTGCAGTAATCACTGGTGTAGCAGGAAGTGCATTTACAGTAACTGTAATGGCTGCACGCATACTTTCGTCGTTGTTGGCATTTGCCTGAGAAACATAGTAAGTATAAGTTCCTGGTGTTGTTGTACTAGGCACTGGTGCAGTTGTAGTGTAAGTTCCGCCTGTTGGTTGTGTATACCAACGAAGCGTGTTGGCTGTTAATGCTGTTGCAGAAAGCGCTGTTGCAGAAGCTCCTTGGCAGTATGTGTAACTTGTTGTAGCAACAACAGGTGTAGCTACTGAATAGAATTTAGGGTGCATGAAGTTACCGTTAGCTGCAACTACTGAACCTGCAGCTAAGCGAGCATCGGGTGTAACACCAAGCGCTGTAAAAGCGTTTACCCAGTTTACTTGTGAAAGTGTAGCGGTAGTATCGTTCCCGTCAGGACCCATAAATGAAAGGTAGAAAGCAGCCGTAGAAGCAGCACCACCTGAGGTACCTGCGTTAAAAATAGTGTATGTGTTAGGCGTGAAGTTGGTCAATGTATTGTGACCAAAAACAAGGGTGTCACCATTAACATTGTTTACAACAGGCGTTCCTTCGATAGAAAGACCTTTTTCCCAACCTGTTACCAATGTATTGAAAACAGAGGTAGCTGTATTTCTTCTTAAACGGAAAGCTTTTTCAAATTTCTCACCAACAGGTAAAGCGATTGTACCGTTTCCTCTCGGTCCTATAATCGTACCATTAGAGAAAATAGGAGCTGTTTTTGGTTGTGCAGTTGAACCTGTTGCATCGTTATCGGACTCAAAGCAGTTTGAATCACCAGCAGCATCTGACATATCTTTATCACGGATTGATAAGAAGAATTGAACTTTTCCTCTGTATCCGAAGTCTGTATCAAAATCATCATCGATACCACGGTAAGCAATTAAGTGTTTACAATTTACTGTACCACCAAACCATTCAAAAGAGTCATCTCCTGAGAAAGAAACTTGAACATAATCAACGATTGTTTGATTACCGACCGAACCAAAAGTAATCCCGTTGATTTCTTTGTTTGGCTCGAGAGCGATGCCTGCAAATTCAATACGTACATATCTTAAAATTCCAGAATAATCGTTATCGAAGTTGCCGCCAAATTGTGAATCTGTAGTAGGAACAATACCTTCAATGTTGGCTACACCACCTGGTTGGTTGTTTTTTGCTAAACCGAGTAAAACTAAACCACCCCAGTCACCTTCGTTACGCGCACCAACTGCTTCGTTAGAAGTAAAGATAATTGGGTTAGCGGCTGTACCATCAGCAATAATCTTAGCACCACGTGTAATGATCAAAGTTCCTTGCGTCAATTTGTCACCACGGATAATTGTACCAGGAGCAATAGTTAATGTTGCATTGTTTTTAACATAAACTTTATTGTTGAGTCTAACTACACCACTCCAAGTTGTATTGGTAGTAATATCCGTAGATACAGTTGTGATCGTAGCCGGATATACCGTTGTTTCCGGATCAAAATTCGCCCAGCTAGCAGTCCAGTTTGTAGCAGGGGTGTTGTCAGTAACTGGAAATGCACCACGATAGGTAGTAGGCGTCCAGAATGCATCTTGTGCGAAGGCAGCGGCGCCAATGCAAAGGGCAGTCAATAAATTGTAAATTTTTTTCATCTTTTTTAATTTTTATCTGTACAAAGTTCCAACTAACGACAGCTGCTTAAGTTATAGGATACTTAAATGTTCTTTAAATGTGTGTTAATAAAGACCAACGATTTCTTAACATTGACTTTTTAGAACTTGTATTTGAAATTTAAAGTGATGGTCTGACCAAAAGTAATTTCTTGCCAAGCGCTGTCTACTCCTTTGTCGTAGCGTTTGTTTTTGTTGATGTCTTGGAAAAACACGAGGTCTTGCGCTAAAAGGTCGGCGCAATTCAATTTCAATTCATATTTATCATTCCAAGTTTTACCAATTTGAAAATCGAGTACATGACGTCCATTTTCCCAAACACTTGGTTCTTGGACGCTTCCTGCAATGGCAATACGTTGACCTACATAATTATATGAAAAGTTAATCATGAGGTCTTTTTTGCTTTCGTAGAATAAACCAACATTTAAAATGTAAGGAGATTGACCTTGAAGTGGTCTGGTTGAACCCGGGTACTCTTCAAGACCTGCAAATTGTGTTAAGTCAGCAGCTGAACGAATGTAAGATGCATTCGTGTAGAAAGTAGTTCTAGAGAAAACTGAGTTCGAATCAGTGCGGTTGATCCAACCTAAATTCATTCGGTATTCAAATTCAGCACCAAAACTGTTTGCACGTGCAATATTGTTGTAATATAGTTCCGGCTGTCCTGAAGTACCGGTGCGGAGTAATAATTCGATTGGATTTTCAAATGTTTTGTAGAAGCCCGATACACTGATGATTTGACCTTTGCCAGGGAAATATTCTAAACGCGTATCGTAATTGTTGATGGTAGCACGTTGCAAGTTAGGGTTACCTGAAGCCAAGTTGTCATTTAAGAAGTTGTAGAAAGTAAACGGAGCCAACTCACGGAATTCAGGGCGGCTTACAGTGCGTGCTGCAGAAGCTCTGAACTGAAAACGATCTGTAATCTTGTAAGTAAGGTTAATCGAAGGTAATAAGTCAATGACTGTAGTGTCCAGGTATTTATCGGCATTAGACCCAAATTCAACGTAATGAAATTTCTGTTGGTAAGATTCAGCGCGCACTCCGGTTACCACACGTAATTTAGTAAACAAACGCATGTCAACCATGGCATATAAGGCGTGTAAATTTGACGACGCATCATAGCTGTCATCCACATTAGTTCCTTCCTCAAGTTTGAACCCACCTTGCCCATCTGCCATGAGTCCTAAATTCTCTTGTGCAAAGATTTGATCTTCTGGCAACAGCAATAATGAAGAATTGAATGAACTTGATCCGGCAGGGTCATATTTGGAAAAACCAAGGTTTCTTGCAGCAAAATCACGACCACGGTACTGATGGAAACCACCAAACTTGAAGAGGTTTTTAGAATCATCTCCGCCAAATTGCTTCGAAAAGTCATAACGAGCACTAGCAATATTTTCGTTCATGGTTGACCAAAACATATTTCCTGCACCTAGCGTGGTGATGTCGTTGTTCTGAACTACCGCAAAATAAGGTAACGTGGTATCTACTTGTTGGTATACCATTCTTCTGAGAAATGGGATATCGCGATTGATATTGCTATAACCTACATTCCAGTTGAATTTCCAATCATCTTTCCAGTTGTGTTTTCCAAGAATTTGAGTGGTTAAAATGTTATTCTGTGTATACCAAATATTGGTAGATTTTTCATTATACATAGATTCGATATCCATATCGCGCTTACCATTACGCACATTCACCTTGTCATCAGATGAAACTGAATAGAGTGTTTTAACTTGAAATTCAGCACGTTTACCAAGATCGAACTTGAGGTTGAGCATACCCGTATTCAAAATTGATTTAGTAAATGCCGAGTCTTTGAGTTCATTTTTTGTAATAACGCCAGTGGCCTGTTCTTCAAATTCTCTTCTAGTGACCTGACTAAAACTATTTGAGTTCGCATAAGAATAGGCAAAAACATAACTTAAGCTTTTCTTGTCTTTGAGTTGAAGTTTATTTCCGACACTGTATTGAAGGCTACCATTAGGCAAGGCTGTCTGATTTCTTGTAGCCCAACTTGAAGGCATCAATTTGGCAAATTCGGCTTTTTGTTGTGAATTCAAGGCATTGAACTCAGCGGTAGAAGGTAAACCATCGGGAAGGGCTCTTGCCGCGTTTCCAAAACCGAGCACATCTGTTGAACTTCCTTCATAAACACGGGAGTTTTTTAAAGTTGCAATGGTATTGAAACCGACTCCAATCTGAATGTTTTGGAAGGCTTCTGAGCGCGGCTCTACCGTTTTGATATCAATGACTCCTCCTGCAAATTCTCCGGGGAGTTCAGGCGTAGCACTTTTCATGATGAAAAGATTCTCAAGCATGTTAGAAGGGAAGATATCAAAAGAGAATGCCTTGCGATCAGATTCAGTACTTGGAAGCGGTGCACCATTGATCAAGGCGAAGTTGTAACGGTCACTAAGGCCACGCACAACGACAAACTTGTTGTCTTGTACACTAGCGCCACTCACGCGCTTGAAGACTTGCGATACTCTTGAGTCTGGAGTTTTGACAAAGGTATTTTTATTAATACCATCGACAACGCCTGCTTGGTTAATTTGCATTTTTGTTACCTCAACATCGCCTTTGTTTTTATCTGACTTACCACTTACTCGGATATCTCCTGTAGTCTGAGCTCGTGTTTTCATACTCACACTTACCGTACTGGTTTGACCTTCGGTAACGGTTATCGTTTCGCTCTTGAATACTTCGAAACCAGGCGCTTTCACGTCAATCGTATAGGTTCCTACCGGTATGTTAGTGAAAGTAAACGTGCCTTTTTCAAGATCAATAGTTGGCTTGATAGCTGCAGATAACTTGACCGTAAATTCTTTTAAAATTTTTTGATCTTCGTCTGTCACGGTGCCGTTAATGTTTCCCGTTTGTCCGAAAGAAAGAGAACAGATAACGATTAAGAATAAACTCGCTAAAATTGAGGTAAATAGCTTCATTGCTTTACATTAAATTATTTAATGCAAAGGTCTTGTAGTATCTTGATGAGTACATTAATCTAAGATTAACAAAGCGTTAATTAGCGCGCATCAATCGTTAACATTGAGGTAACATAGAAAAAGGCGACCCAAAGGCCGCCTTTTTCTAAACTAACTAGAATGAATGTTATTCAAAAACAATTTTCATCTCGACGCGTCTGTTTTTCTGACGGCCTTCTGGCGTGTCGTTAGGTGCAATTGGTTTGGTTTCACCAAAATAAAGCGTAATTAATCTGTTAGGATCAATACCTTGAGAAACTAAGTAAGCCTTGAGTGCTTCAGCGCGTTTCTTAGAAAGAACCATGTTCAGGTTGTCATCTCCGACGTTATCGGTGTGTCCTGAAATTTGCAATTTCCAAGTTGTTTTTTTCTTCAACACTTCTGCTAATTCATTTAGAGATGGTTTAGAGCTTTCAAAAATGACATCTTTGCTAGTTTCAAACTCTAGATTATCAAAGGCTGTTTTAAGCACTTCAATCACGGCTTGTTCAATAACCGGGCATCCTTTATTTGATTTTGGACCTGGTGTATTTGGGCAGTCGTCATCTTTATCAAGTAAGCCATCTTTATCAGAATCTTTGTAAGGGCAACCTTTGTTGGCTTTTGGACCAGCAAGGTTCGGACATTCATCGTCTTTGTCGAGTAGCCCATCGGCATCAGTATCTGGCCAAGGGCAACCTTGGTTTTCTTTCGGGCCAGCAATTTCAGGGCACTGATCAATGAAGTCAAAAAGGCCGTCGGCGTCTTTGTCCGGGCAACCTTGGTTTTCTTTCGGGCCAGCATTATCTGGGCAAACATCGTCTGCATCGGTAACACCGTCGCCATCTTTATCTGGGCAACCTTTTAAGGCTACGATACCAGCAATTGTTGGGCATGCATCTTCAGAGTCAATGATCTTATCGCCATCGGTATCTGGGCAACCTTTGAATTCTTTGAGGCCAGCAACCGTAGGGCACGCATCTTCGGAGTCGATGATTTTGTCTCCGTCTGTGTCAGGGCAACCTTTGAATTCTTTGAGTCCTTTGACCTCCACACAATCATCTTCTGAGTCAGGAATGCCATCGCCGTCAGTGTCAGGGCAACCTAAGAAGCCCCAAGTACCTGGTACATTTTTACATTCATCCATGCGGTCAGATACTTTATCCTTGTCTTTGTCTTTGACGCGGTGGTAAATGATTGGAAGGCGTAAACCGGCATAGAAATCTAGGCCACTGATTTCATTTTTGGCTTTGATGAGGTTCATGTCATTGAGCCCAAGAATGAGCGGGCCAATTCTTGTTGCTAAACCATACTTGAAGCCACTATACTTGTTATAAACAAAAGGCACATACATGCCAAAATAAGGGCTATCAAAACTTGGCGTCAAGCTGAGTTGAGTGGCAGTGTGCACTTTCGTATCCTTATTTTTAGGAATCATGTTCAACATGGCAGTTGCATTCACGTAGAAGTACTTCCAAACATGATAATCAGCCTGAATACTTAGTGCTGTTGGGGTGCGCATTCTGTACGTTTGCGCTGGATCTTGTAAAGCAACCCAGTCTTGCGTTCCGTTTGCCGTGGAAGCCGTAATGAGTGAATCAATGACACCATCAAAAGACGCTAAATCGGTTGCGACTTCAAAGGTATGTAGGTCAAATAGATTACTGGTGTTGACCACAAAATTGCGGCTAAGACCTCCTTTGGTAAATTTCAAGCCACCCATATCGAGTAAAGAAAGACCAACTCTGGCTTTGTATTTTGTTTCTTGACGCATCCAAAGATCGGTTTTGCCATCCATGTCGTATTTGTACTTAGCGTAGTCAGGGCGCCACTCATAGACCGCACCGATGTCAAACCCAAATCCTTTTGAACCAGGTTTGAGATAATCCATGGCATTGGTGCTGTTGATTAAACCGTTCATGCCGTCAGTAATGAAATCTCCGACTTCTTTGGAATAGCCGTAGTCAAAGGTTCCGGACAGTAATTGAGAAGTATCTTCGTTAACGAGGTTATAAGTAAAATCTGAAGAGTGAACATAAGCACTTGCAAAACCTAGAAGTAATTTGGGAGTGATCCCGACTTTGAGGAAGTGCTCTTTGTTGTCAATGAGGACTTGGCTATAATTAAAGCCGATTTCGGCCCAAGTCATGTGGTTCACGTTGATGAGATCTTCATTAATAACTTGATTCCAGAGTGCAGGATATTCTAAGCCTTCCTCAGACAAAACCGCAAGTTTCGGGTTCATGTTGTCAACGTTGGTAATAGAGCGCATTCGGGCATTGATGCCAATTGCTCTTTTTTCACCGAGGTGAAAAGCCAAATTGAAAAGGTCTAGGTTGAGGTTGATATTAGCACCTAAGGTTTTGGTAGTTTCTGAGGTGTAATTTCTGACGATAAAACGGTCAAGAAAAGTTGACGAAGGGTAGACCCATGAATTGAGAATGGCGGTATCGCCAAAAGATTTTGCCCACCAATAGCCGCCATTTCCTTGTTCGGTCCGCATGGCATTGGCATCAAAATAACCAAAGTTTTGATAAGTAAACAAGTTGACAGCAGGTAGTGTGAGGTCAAATTTAACGCGTCCGTCTACGAAACTTGAGGGGTTCAGTTGGTTACCAATGGCGCCAGCGTAGTTACTGGTGATGTTGCCAAGATAAGACTGCGACTCAACAATTATCGTGTTGAGCAGTAAAAAGGCGAGGATGATTTTTTTCATTGCTTTGTGTATTGAATAAGGTAGGTTCCTAAAAAGGTGGTGATTGAATAAGCGCTGCCGCCAAAACTTGTAACTTGAACTTGTTCTTCTCCATGGCGGTCTTGGTTGTCTAAGTTTCTTCCTAAGTCGTCAAGAAGACAGATTTGGTTGCCTATCGCATCCAAAAATGCCAAACAAGAGTTGCCGCCTGGTTGCTGATAAATATGACATTGACTCAGTTCTTTGAGTGCTAAGGTTTTTTCCCATAATCTGTTGCCTTGTTGATCAAAGGCATAAATAGCAGTATTTCTTTTAAAAATAAACACAGTGTTCTGCCCTTGTTTGTAGGTGGCCAGATAAACAACGCCACTTGGTACTTGGAATTGTTTTTTAACACCCTGTTGGAGGATCGCTGCTTGATTTTTTTGGATTTGAATGGCAGCAACGGCCGCTGTGCTTTTAGCTAATACACAAGTAGAATCTACGTTTTGCTTACTCAGGACTTTTCTTTTCAATAAATCGATGGTTGTGAACTGCTTGTCCGTTAAAATACCTACGAAAGGCCTGCCGTTTTGCTTATAGACAGCATAATCTTTGAGCTTGCCATTGGTCGGAAACTGTTTGATAACAGCCCCGCTTTCTGCCGAGATCTGCAGATTAGCCCCGCCATTGTAGCTGATAAATTCTTTTTTACCATTGTGTTCAAAGGCTCCGATCTGAGTACCTGCCTCATGCGTTAGTCTGTATATGAGTCTTCCGGTTTTGTCAAAGATTTGTACTTCATGAGCCATTTGAACGGCTACCAACTGATCAAGTGAACCGAGTGTATAAATGTCTTTGACTTCGCCTTTGAGTTCTTTTTCCCATTTTTTGAGGCCGTTGATATAACCAACTAACTTTTGATTTTCAGTTTGTAGGATCACGTTGCCGCGTTCAGGGAAGGCACCAAAATCAAGTACTCTGAAGCCAGGATTCATGACAAAGTAATCTCGAATTTTATCTTGGTCTAGGTTGCGCTCTTCATTAAGTCTTTGATAGCTAGTGATGACTACATCGTTACCTAAAAGCGTCAGCGTTTTCTTCATGCTGGCGTCAACCCATCTGGCCGTCACTCTTTTTGGCATGTGCTCATAAAAGCGAATGATTTTATTGGTGTCTTGAACAATTGTTTGGTTCAGATTAACCGCTGCCAAGGCTTCGTCAAAAAGCGTTTTGTCTGTACTGGCAAAAGCATAACTCCCAAAAGTACCTAGATGCCAATCATTTTTGCGAGTTTCTACAAGTTTTGTCACGAATTGCTTTTCATATACTTGTGTTTCTTCATTTAGTTCTTCTAGGCCAAGTGCTTCATTGAGTGCAAGAAGTGGGTTGTTATTTTCCGTAAAATCAAAAATAAGGAGGCTAGCACTGTCTTTTTTAAGGTGCACAAATCCTGTCTTGATGCATTTGTACCAAGGTGTTTTTGCAAATTGTGGATCTAGTTGTGCGGCGTAATTTTTCTCGTAGAAGTAATAGCTCGACATAAAATCCGGGACTACTTCAGCAAACAATGTGTAGTCATCTACTTTTTTGAGGCTTTTTGAAGTGTTTTTATATTTCTCGTAGCGATAACGCAGGTTTGGTTTGACATACGTATCAGTTACATGTGCTTGTTGACCTTTCCATGTAATCCAAGAATAGCTCGATTTTGTATTGAGTTTGAGATGCAATGCGACGGGTTCATCGAGTTCACCTTCGTAGATAATGAGCTGATTTTTGTTGTACTGACCGTGTAATTTGCCAAATTCGAAGGTTTTTAGTTTGCCAAATTGTAACGGGAAAAGTCCGTTCTCAAACAGATCTTTGACTTCTTTATTGCTCCAGTTCCCTTTCTTTTCGACGAGCAGTAAGGTTCTTTTGGCACTGAAAAATACGGTTACAGGATATTTGGCCGCCCGCGTCACCGAGTAATACAAATTCTGATTGAGCTCTGTCGTTTGCACCCCTTCTTTGTCCCATTCAAATTCGCTGTCTTCCCGGATGATCCAGACTTTGCTGTCTTTAACATTGAAGTAACTTCTGAAATCAGTGAGGGTTTCGTTGGAAAGCAAGTCATAGGACGCAAAAATGACCCAAACCAAAGCCAAGAAACTTAAAATGAGAAGAACAAGACGTTGTCGCATGCTTACTTTTTGTTCAAAGTTAAGCCCACGGATCGCTGCATTGAACTTTGTTGAATAATCTAATCAACAATGTTTTGTTTAATCAAACAAGCCTAGTTGCTGATCAGGAGATAAGAGTTGGAAAGTTAAGCGGTGATATGGCGATACACCATGTTCAGAAATGGCCTTTCGATGTGCCAAAGTGGGATAGCCTTGGTTCTGTTCCCAGCCATAAACAGGAAATTCTTGATGGAGTTGACCCATGAGTAGATCCCTTTCCGTTTTTGCTAAAATACTCGCAGCAGCAATAGCAGAAAATCGGGCGTCACCTTTGATCATACAAGCATGAGGGACGTCTTTAAAAGGCTTGAAACGGTTTCCGTCAACTAATACAAAAGCAGGAGACACCGCTAACATTTCTAGCGCTTTGTGCATGGCCAATATACTTGCATTCAGGATATTGATTTGATCGATTTCTTCATGATCTACCTGCCCAATACCGAATGCAAGTGCTTTTGACATGATTTCATCTCTCAAGAGCATGCGTTTTTTTGCACTGAGTTGCTTTGAATCATTGAGCGCAGCTATCGGTTTGTTCGGGTCGAGGATTACCGCTGCAGCTACAACCGGCCCTGCCAAACAACCTCTGCCAGCTTCGTCGCAACCGGCTTCAGGAAATAATGATTGGTATTGAAGGATTAAATCAGACACGTTGGCAATTTATTGAATTATTTTGTAGTTTTATGCTTATCTAATCTTTGCACTATGAAAAAAGTAACACTTCTTGTTTTGGCTTTGGGTCTGAACTTACTTGTTTTTGGTCAGAAAACACTGAGTGCTTCAGCAAAAAATCTTGCTGAACTTAAGGGCGGGGTTGCTAGCGGCCACATCCAACTCACTTTGCCAAACGAAGTAACAGAAGAAAATGTCATCATGTATGCCAAGTTCTACACCAATATGTTTACCGTCGATTTTGACGCTAAATCACATGTAGCTACTTTTCATATGGTTGCAAATGATCCCAATGCGCGCAGAGTAATTTTGCGTTTTTTATCAGCCAATCAAATTGTTGCCGTTCAGGTCGAAAACAAAAGCTATGACCTCGGCGCCTTTTTTGAAAACTATCTACAGTAACACAAGTTCTTTAAATGAAAGCTACCCTTATTTCACTCGGTGTATTTGCACTTTTTCTTGCTAGTTGTCAAACTTCTTCAATCGCCTACAAAGCCTATGGCCCTGTAAGTGTAGATACCACACAAGCCTTAACCCTTGACGAAATGCTTGTGCGTTTTAAAGCAAATCCTACTGAACAAGCCTATACTTTCAAAGCGCCTTTAGTTGCAGTTTGCCAAAGCGCCGGCTGTTGGGTAAATGTGAAGCCAGCAAACGGTGATTTAATCCGTATTCGTTTCAAAGACCACTTTCTTATCCCGCCAGCAACTGAAGCTGGTTCTGTTGCCTATTTCCACGGCACACCTTACCTTGATACCATTTCTGTGGCCATGCAAAAGCACTTTTTAGAAGATGCAAAAGCACCACAATCAGAAATCGATAAAATTACTGCTCCTAAAATTGAATGGAATATTGAAGCTGATGGCGTAATTGTCAAGAAGTCTTCTTCCGCAAAAGGAAAAAAGTAAGAGCTTCCCCTGGTTGCTATTTTCTGAAATCATAAATTCCTCCGGGTGTAAAGCAGAAATGCAACGGTATGTCGTGTGGACCGACATCTGAAATCTCAATAAATTCATCAAAAAGATGCAAGCCAATAAACAGACAATCTGGCTTGCACTGCTTTAATAAGCGGTCATAAAACCCTTTTCCATAGCCCACTCTGTGCCCGTTGGAATCTACGGCTAATAAAGGCACAAATACGTAGTCAAGTTTAGCTGGAAGTAGCGTGCGTCCAAAACGGGGCTCAGGAATGCCGAAACTCGAAATTTCTAGTTGCCTTGGCTCTTCGTAATGATAGAGCGTTAAGCTGTGATCTTGAAAATCAGATTTAGATAAGATGGGATGCCCACCTTTTAACAGGATGTCTTCTAGGAGACCATAGGTTGAGATCTCTTTTTGACTTTCTATAGGTAGAAATAGACTGACGAATTTCGAAGGAAATTGAAAAGTATCCAGCACAAGTGCTTGCACTTGTGCTGAGATTTTAGATAATTCGAAAGGAGTGAGCTGAGCTCGCTTAGCCTTGTAATGCTTGCGAATTTCGGCTTTGGTCATGGTGTTTGTTTACTTACAAACGCACACCCAATTCAGATAGCTTGCGGTTATCTACAACAGCAGCTTTCTTGCGTAAACCACCCATCGCTTGACCTTCAACTTGGCCCATTAGACCTTGTAACAATTGGTCGCGTTCTGCTTGGTAATTTCTGGTAGCAGGAGCTTTGGTAACGCGGTTAATTTGGATGACATAAACTCCGGTTTCACCTTTAAGTGGCAATGTGCGTTCACCTTTCTTAATGGCACCAGAGAAGAGATTTCCTACAATTGTAGGCTCGTAACCTGCGTTTGAGATTTGCGGGTTCCCAAAAGTGATTTCTGCATCAATAACTGGCGTGTTGAATTTTTTTGAAATAGCTTTTAATGATTTACCTGCCATTTGGTTCATGAATCGCTTCGCTTTTTTCTCTTGAATGAGTTCGCGTTCCATTTGTGCGCGTACATTTTCAAATAAAGGCTCACCTTCTGGACGAATTGCGCTCACCATTGCAATGACATACTTGTCTTTGTCACGGATAGGAGAGAGCGTCATAGAACCAACAACTGCATCTTCTGCATAGGCCATCTCAAGAATGCGATCGCGGGCCATAGTGGTTGTAAAGCCATAAACCTTTGGTGCGTTGTCTTCAATTTGAATAACGCGTGGTGCATAGCTTGCACGTGTAACGATGGTATCAAATAAAGCAGCTTTTTTGAAAAGATCTTCTTCTTTAGAAATTTGACGATCTAATTTCAATAGAATACCATTGACTTCGCTTTCCATGTTGGCAACAGTTTCGTCTGATGGCTTGAAAGTAAGATTTACAGAGGCTAACAAAGGAAGTCTGTCTGCAGAGCGCTCAAGAACTTCAATGATGTGGTACCCGAAATCAGTTTTTACAACACCTACTTTACCAATAGGAGCAGTTGCACAATAGAAACCGAATTCTTTAACCATGTCTCCTTCTAGGAAGTCTTCGTAGACACCGCCTTTATCTTTTGATCCTGGATCTTCAGAGTATTTAGCAGTTATGGCATCCCAGTTCGTTTTGTTCAAGATTTTCACGAGGCTGTCTGCTGTTTTCTTTTTAGCAGCTAATACTTTGGCGTCTGTAGAATTGGATGTTGAGATCAGAATGTGTCGTGCCTTTAGGCTTGCAGGAGTGAAACCAATGATTTTCGACAAAACCATTTTTTCTTTTGAAGCATAAGGACCAACGAGTTGGCCAAGTGCCGCTGTTTTGAAAACAGTGTCAAGACTTCTTGGGTATACTTGGTAGCGGTCAGCTTTAGGGTGTCCTTCAGGTACAGCGGTTGCGCGTTTGTCTGAGAAATATACTGGTGTTTCGCTGTTTTTGACAATGAAAGCGGAGTCATTGGTGCTTGCAGCAAAACCTGCGCGCAATAGGTTCATTTTACCTGCAAATACAGCAGAGTCTGCTTTTGACGGGCGGATGTTTACGTCGAACATTTTTACATCGCGGCTAGGGTTGCGCACGAGGTATTTTTTGTCGGCTTTGTGCTCTTCATAGTAAGCTTTTACTTCGGCATCAGATACTTTGATATCGGCGTCAGAAATTTCAGTGTAACGACGAACGACAAAAGAGATGTTTTTCTTTTCGTTGTTAGCTAAATATTGGTCTTGAGCCTCGAGGTCAGTGACAAATACACCTTGCTTCACCAAACCGAAGTATTTTTCAGTTTTGCGACGGTCAGTGTGGTAAGCTTTGAAACCAGTCCATTGCTCTACGCTTTGTGCATCTTTAGACGTCTTTAGTTTATTAAGGGTAGCAGCTAGTTTAGCACGACCCGCTTCAATAGATTGTGGCGATTGCACACCAGTAAGTGAGTCTGTAAAGAATTGGTTGAGGTCAGCTAAAACGCCAAAACCGTCTTTAGCCATCCAGTACGCATCTAACTCGCGGTCAGTAACGCTGATGCCTAATTTTTCGTATTCTTTACTAAGAATGGTGGAGTCAACCATGAAGTTCCAAGCTTTGTCGCTAGAAGCTTCCATGTCTGTTTCTGTGAATTCTTTACCATTTTGCATGGCTTGATTTCTTTCTTGCTCTTGAAATTTAGAGCTAGCAATGCTGTAAGAAGCAGGATCAACTTTGTCTCCGTAGACCAAGCCAATGCCGTAGTCACCTTCACCGATGCCAAATAAACTTTGATAGTCATTGAGGATAAACGCTAATAAAGCGATTCCAATCATTGCGACGAGTAGGCCAGATTTGGCGCGAATTTTACCGATAATTGCCATTTGTATGCGATTTTAAGATTGCGAATATAGGAAGATTTGAGCAGAGCCCCAAGTATTCGCGCACAAAAAAGGAGGTCTATTGACCTCCTCCATTTCCAGATTTATTTTCTGTAGATTTTGGCGCCGGTTTTGGCGCCGTTGGTGCGGGTTTCAGGGTGTCTGATTTCTGAGCTCCAGGCGTATTTTTTGCAGGAGTTGTAGCTGCCGGAGTAGCCGGAGCTGGTTTCGCTTTTGCAGGGCTTGTTGGTTTAGGAGCTGCAGGTTTTGGGGCCGTTGGTTTTGTTGTTGTTGGCTTCCTTTGTTGCCCTTCTGTGCCGTCATTGACGTAAGTTACGTTATAAGTATTGGTGAAGGTTCCGCACTCGTTAGTAACTGTAATTGTTATTTGATTGGCACCTTCAATTAAACCCAATTCAGCAGCTAAACTTCCGTTGACATTGCTATAGCCACTTAAAACTGTTCCGTTAATGGCCAAGATGATATTGGAATTTGGCGTGTAATTCACTACGGTAGCGTAGTAGGTAAAAACCGGATTATTCACCGTACTTCCAGTTGGTATCATGTTGTAGACAACTTGCGGAGGGTCACAAGGAGCAGGTGTGAATGTAATGTTCAATGTTTGACTTGTGCGATCACACTCATTTTTTCCTTGGATCAAAATGGTATTGAGCCCTGGTTTTAAATTCATGGCTGCTGAAACTTGACCATTTTGAAAGCTAAAGAGTTGGCTTGTTACACCATTTAAGCTCAGCGTAATTTGCGTTTGTGTCAAAAAGGCGGTTTGCGCTTTGAGGTTAAGAGCAGACTGATTCACTTGACTGCCATTTGCCGGCGCATTTATAAAACTGATCGTTGGTTTTTTACAGGCCGCGTAATTAATAGTGAATGTTTCAATATCAGAACCGCAGTCGTTGGCGGCAGTGATTGTAAAATTATTGATGCCTTCCAGCAATTGCCCTGAGTATTCAAGCAGCCCAGTTGAAGCATTAAAAGTAAAACTGCTTTGCTCGGTGCCATTCACGACTAATTTGATAAGAGCGCGGTTCGTGACGTGTAAAAGGTTGGCTCTGAGTCTGAGTGCTGAACTTTGAACGGTACTATTTACACTCGGAGAAAGCACACTTATGATCGGCGCCACACAATTCTGATAATTGATGGTAGTGTTCACTTGATCCGTGCCACAGCCATTGGTAAATTTCACCTGAATGGAATTGAGGCCAGGAGCTAATGGAAGGCTTGCAAGGATCAAATTCCCACTCAAAGTAGGCGTTGGCATTAATTGGTTGTTTAAAAAAAGTTGAGCTTGGCCACCTTGGATGGTGCCGTTCACTTTCGCTTGGAAAGCAAGCGTTCCTAAATTAGTTGTAGTCCCGGCTGCACTCGGATTCAAAATGGTCAATTGTGGTCTTTCGCAATTGTTGAGCACAACAGTAATTTGTTCAGCAGTAGTTCCGCAAGCATTGCTTACCTCTATACGAATGATGTTGCTTCCTGGAGAAAGATTGATGAGGCGTTGTAACTGACCATTGATGTTGTTGTAATTAAAGCCAAGTACAGACATGCCGTTGTGAATCATTTGAATTTCATTACTATTGACCTGCCCAATGATATTTGCAGTGAAGTTGTAAGAAGCCTGAGTAACCGTGTTGTTTCCAAAGTTGTTGTTAATTTGAATCACGGGTCTTTGACAATCTTCTCTGTTAATTTGAACGGTTTGTTGGTCCGTCCCGCAATTGGTTGTAGCCACCAAAGTAAAGTTGTTGATTCCCGGAACCAAGTTGACAATTGCCTCTACACGTGCTGAATAGGAATTGTAATTAAATGGCAAAGATTGATTTTGCCCATTATAGAGTTTGATATCTTGTGACGAATTGATAAAATGCACTACAAACTCTAATTTTTGCGTGTTTGTTTGTACGGTTCCTTGCGGTGGGAAAAATGCACTCACCTCAGGGGTCGGGCAATTTTGCACCGGGTTAGGTGGGGTTGGATTGGTATTTGGTGTTGGGTTTGTAGGATTCGGAGTGGGTGTCGGATTGACAGGCACCGGATTTGGTCGTGTTTCAGGTTTTGGTCTTTTTTCGTGGTCTCTAAAATGAATTTGCACAAATGCAGAAGTATAGTGGTACCAGTCATTGCGAAGTCTAACAGATTGATCTTGAAGACCATCAAAATCGTCTGCCATAGTAAAAGTAGTTTTGTGTTCGAGACCAAAACTAACGCGTCCGCGGTGATACGCTAAGCCAAAACCAAGACTTGGCATCCAATTGGCACGCCAATTATAGTTAATCAGGCCATCTAGGCGTGTTTCGTAAATGTTGTCGAGTGTACCCGCGAGTTGCTCACTTACAGGGCCATTGGCTGCCATGGTGTTGTAATTGTAGTAAAGTCCACTTGTATCGGTAAGGTCAGCCCAATTTTGTTGCCATGTGAAGCCAAGACCTCCAAAGATAAAAGGATCAAAACCAGTTCTTTCTCTTAGTTTAGCCGCATGTAAAACCAATTCAAGATCGAGTTCCCTTACATCGGTCCTGAAGTTATGAACATATTGATTGTTTCCTGTTAGATAAGGTTGTAAAGCTAAATTGCTGTTTTGCCCCAATGTGCTGTACTCATTGGCTTGCCCATACCACTGCCCTGCTAAAAAGCGTCCTCGCAAGTCAAAAGAAAGCGAATGACCGTAGTCGTAGTTAAAAGAGCGGCCAAAAGTAAGACCCCAACCATTATAAGAGTTGGATTGAATATCTGTGTTGTGCCAGGTGGCGCCCAAATTCATTCCCCAAAACCATTTGGAACTTTCGTAATTGATTTTTTGAGCTTGAAGCGCAGTTGTAAAAACGATGCAGAGTAAAAGCGTGTAAAGAGTTTTCATAAGCTGTATTTTCGGACCGACAGGCCAATATGATGCCAAAAGTATTTGAAATTAACCGATTAAGAAATATTTAACAAATCCTTATTTGAAATAAGTATACTTGGTGAAGCGTAAAATTTTGAGCTCATTGCTCAGTGCATTCTTTCGAATTACAGCACCTAAATAGCCTGTTTTATAGTCGTAAACAATCTGAATTTCGTCAGGTGCTTGCCCTTTTCTTTGCTGCTTAACTTCAATCAAATTTCCCCATTGATCATAGTTGTAAAAGCAGCTTTCTTGCGCCTCGTTCAGGGTTGAGGTGTATTTTGATTTTTCAATGAGTTCACCTTTTTGACCGTATTTATAAACTTCCTTTTCGGTTTGCTGACTCATCCGAAAGTAGTTTTCCTTTTCAAGGAGATACCCATCATGGTTGTAAAGATGCGTAACGTCCATAAAAGGCAGGTTATACTGATTAAACTGGGTGTAATTATGTTTGTTTTCAGTTGTATAAGTCAGGATTTCCTTTCTCATCATGACAAGAGCAGTACTATTTGAAATAGGACTGCTAAATTGGTCGCGGTAAAAATGGATTTCAATGATTCGGTTTATAGAATCGTAAAGGTAGTATTCGGCAATAGCGCCTCCATAGGCACCATATCGATGAATATGCAGAAGACCACTTGGGTTATAGGCATATTGATGCAGCGTGCTGTCTTTGCGTTTGCCGTTTTGAATAATCTCAAGTTGTTCGATGAGCTGGCCTTTTTCGTTAAAACGATACCTGAACCAATCGGAACTTTCTTTAAAAGTAGAATTTGGCGTTTTGTAAGTGTAAAATCCTTCTATGCTCTGGATTTTGAGTTGCGCCACTGTTGCTTGATTGAAAAATGGAACAGCAGTAAAAGCCTGCCCTGTTTGGTTTTCTATCAATTGAGCTTGGACAGAAAAAGCAAAGCAAAAAACAAAAACGCGCCACATAAATTATTGGAGGCGAAGCGCACTCAGCACACTTTTCCAACTCGCTTTTTTGGCTAATATTTGCTCGAGTTCAGAAAGTGAAACGCGTTGTTGCTCCATGGTATCGCGATCGCGGATGGTCACGGTGTTGTCTTCCAAGGTTTGGTGGTCTACGGTAATAGAGTAAGGCGTACCAATGGCGTCCTGACGTCTGTAACGTTTTCCGATAGAATCTTTCTCGTCGTATTGCAGGCTATATTCTAATTGAAGATCGGCCATGATTTCACGCGCCTTTTCTGGCAAGCCGTCTTTTTTAATGAGCGGCAAAATGGCTGCTTTGTACGGAGCAAGGACGGCAGGAATCTTTAAAACCACGCGCTCAGAGCCATCTGGTAGTTGCTCTTCCTGATAAGCGGCACTGAGAACAGCTAAGAACATGCGGTCTAGACCAACTGAAGTTTCAATGACATAAGGCACATAGCTCTGGTTGAGTTCAGGATCGAAGAATTGTAATTTTTTCCCGGAGTATTGTTCGTGTTGTTTGAGGTCGAAGTCTGTTCGTGAGTGAATCCCTTCTAGTTCTTTGAAGCCCATCGGGAATTTGTATTCGATGTCACAGGCAGCATTGGCATAATGGGCCAATTTGAGGTGGTCGTGAAAACGATATAAATCGGTGCTGAGGCCAAGATTTTGGTGCCATTTAGTTCTGGCGGCTTTCCAGTATTCATACCATTTCATTTCTTCGCCTGGGCGAACAAAGAATTGCATTTCCATTTGTTCGAATTCGCGCATGCGGAAAATAAACTGACGCGCTACAATCTCGTTGCGGAAAGCCTTTCCAATTTGGGCAATCCCAAACGGAATTTTCATGCGTCCTGATTTTTGAACGTTGAGAAAATTGACAAAAATACCCTGAGCCGTTTCTGGGCGAAGGTAAATAGTGCTTGCATCTCCGGCAACTGAACCGAGTTCTGTAGAGAACATCAGGTTGAACTGGCGGACTTCTGTCCAGTTTTTTGAACCTGAAATTGGACAAACGATTTCGAGGTCAATAATGAGTTGTTGAACCGCCTCGAGGTCATTTTGCTCAAGGGCTTCTTTCATGCGAGTTTCAATGCTTTGGATTTTTTCAGCATTGCGCAATACATTAGGGTTCGTGGCACGGAATTGTGCTTCGTCAAAAGATTCACCAAATTTTTTGTGGCCTTTTTCTACTTCTTTTTCAATTTTCTGACGGATCTTTTCGATGTGCTCTTCTAGAAGTACATCGGCGCGGTAGCGTTTTTTGGAATCTTTGTTGTCAATGAGTGGATCATTGAAGGCATCAACGTGGCCTGAAGCTTTCCAAGTAGTCGGATGCATAAAAATAGCTGAATCAAGACCCACGATGTTTTCATGGAGCTGAACCATAGCCTTCCACCAATAAGTTTTGATGTTATTTTTGAGTTCGGCACCAAGCTGTCCGTAGTCATAGGTGGCAGCGAGGCCATCGTAAATTTCTGAGGACGGAAAGATGAATCCGTATTCTTTTGAGTGTGAAATGAGGTCTTTAAGGCGGTCTTTTTGTGCTTCCATAGCCGCAAAGATACGAAAAGCACTATTTTTACTTCATGATTTTTTACCTAGACGACACGCATTTTATTGACACCTCCAATCCGTTAGATTTATCCTTGCCTTTGAGCGCCGATGAATTCAATCCTCGGGCTTGGTATGTCGATGCCCCAAGAATGGAGCCAGTACGCGCCAATGGTTTTGTAGGCAGTGTACTTGAAGGAGGTGCGGTGAATTTTAGAGACATCTTTTTTAATCCGCATGGGCACGGTACCCATACAGAATCGTATGGCCATATTAGCAGAGAAATTTATGCAGTCAATGAAGTCTTTGACAATTACTTTTACAAAGCGACGCTCTGCAGTGTAGTTCCTCGAGTCATGCCAAACGGTGATCACGTAGTTTTTGCAGATCAGCTTGAATCTTTGCTTGCTAGTCAGTCTACTGAAGCTGTTATTATTCGCACCTTGCCAAATCAAACTGAAAAGAAATCGGAGAACTATTCAGGCACAAATCCTTGTTATTTTGATGTCGGACTGGTTGCGTTACTCGATCAATTAGAAACAAAGCACTTTTTAGTTGATACCCCTTCAGTCGATAGGGAAGAAGATGGCGGTGAACTGGTTTTTCATCATGCTTTTTGGAAGTATCCAGTACAACCCAGAAAAGACCGCACTATTACGGAACTCATTTTTGTCGAATCAGACATTGAAGATGGTGAATATATTTTAGAGCTACAAGTGGCCAACTTTAAAAACGATGCTAGCCCAAGCAGACCGCTGTTGTATAAGGTACAAGAAAAAAAGGGCTAACAAGTAGCCCTTTTCCTAGTAGTAGACAAAAATTGTCTGAGTGGTACGTTTGAATTAATAAGGACAGGAACCTCTTGTGTATATTCCTTTCGGACGTTGACAAAAACTATTAAACTCTTATCAAACTAGAAAATGAAACTGCCTCTCCAAGCAGTACGTCAACTGCTACACACAAGAAGTAACCTGTTTCTCTCCTTATTTCAATAATAAACTTAATGCAAAATTCTCTTGACTAAGTGTCAAATGAACATCATCTCGGATTGGCTGAATATTAGCCCAATTTTTGTGAATATTTAAGTTTGCGCCTGAACGCTTATTCAAAAAATAGTCTGCCATTGATCCATTCAGGGTCGAGGGTGGCATGATTGCGGCGGTAGAAATTGAGGGCGGTGTGGTTCCATTCTAAGACTTGCCAATCCATGCGCTTGACACCGCGGTCTTTGGCAATACGCACCACTTCATCAAAGAGTGCCTGCCCAAAACCTTGCTTTCTTTCAGCTTCTAAGACATAAAAATCTTCAAGGTACAAACAGCGTCCTTTCCAGGTAGAATAGGAGGTGTAGAATAAAGCAAAGCCCACAATTTGATCCTGATCATTGCAGGCCACAATTGCCTCGCAAATTTGATCATCAAAAAGGTCTATTGTAAGCTGCTCGGGTGTATTGACAACCTGTTCGGGTGCGCGTTCATAGGTTGCTAATTCTTGAATGAGTGAAAAAATAGCAGGAACATCTTTAGGGGTAGCGGTTCTAACCATCATTTTACTTTAAACCGTTGAGGTCAAAACGAAGCGTTACACCAGTTTTCAGGTTACCAGTAGGATAGCTCAAGGAAACTTTTGGTGTATTGATGAACTGTTCGTAGTAGAAAATAGCGCTGAGGTATTCGTTGAGTTTGTAGTTTGCATCCAATTTGAAGCTAACAGTTTTTTGCCCTGCAGTTGCGACATTACTGTTTTCAACCACTTTGCGAATGACGGTAGCGTTATCTCTGAAAGAGAAGTTAACGTTGATCAGGAGGTCGCTTGCGTCAATCGTTCTGACAAGTTTGAGTTTAGGTACATTGATAACAGTACCAACCACTATCTCTTGACCTAGCGTTTCTGTTACCTGATTGTTATTAAGTGATAGTGTAGCCTGACGATCTTTTTTGTATTCGAAGTTCGTGGTGATGTTCTTGCCTAAAATATTCCAAGTCGCTAACATACCAATGAGCGGAGAGAAGCGCTCAGAGATGGTGATATTTTGAACCTGCATTGGCGCTATAAAGTTGTTATTGAGGTCACGTGTATTTGGCATTCCAGCTGCATCTAGACCCGCATTAAGGTTGGTTTGCATGCCATTCACTGACACTGAAGACGAATAACCGTGATTGAGTTTAAATGATTTCACGACGTCTTTAGTAAAGGCAAACTTAGTAAGGCCTGAGTAGTTGATCGTCCAGTTTGGCAACGGCATGTTGCTGAGTGGATTGATGTTTTTGGCATTAATTGGCGAATTGGTGTAGGCCGTTAAGAAGGAACCAATGACCACTTCTTGTTGGGTAGCTGAATAACCATCATAGAAACCATTCGGCAAAGAACTGGCATTGGCATTACCTGCTCCAATGATTTGTGAAACTTGTTGGCTATTGGCAATCATTTGCTGGAAAATTGGCGAACGGAAAGCGGTGTCCATTTTGGCAAAGGCCGTCCCCCAAGAAATGGTGGTGTAGGTGAGGGTGCTGCTTTCAAAACGGCTTTGGCTTTCAAATAAGGTGTTGGTCGGATTCCAACGGAAAAACTCACCTGCCTGCGTACTGTAATTTCTGGATGCGTTGAGGTTGATGTTGAGGTCTTTGAGTGGCTCAAGTGTTGCTTTTAATTGCAAGTTTGCGGTATGGTTGGTCATGAACTGTTTGTTTAGGTTCTCATTTTGAACCAACCAATTGTTGTCACGGGCAAATTCACCTACGTGATAACCTGTTTCGCGCCCAAAAACATCATAGGCTTGTTGCCCAAAAACAAAAGGTGCTAAACCAAAGGTTTGGGCATTCATTCCGAGTACACTTGATTCTTGGTTGAAACCAGGAAGCATCGTTCCATCGGATAAATTATAGGTTCCTGAAACGTTTCTTACGGTGAGTAACATCCTTACGAGCGTACCAACAATTGGGTTAACAGGTTCCTTTTCTTTTAATTTAAGTTCTTCAATTCTTGCTTGTTTGCGTTCAAAACGCGCTAACTGACGGTCGTATTCTTTGCGCTCTTTATCGGTCATTTCATCGAGCGGTTTTTTAGGCTTGAATTCAGCTTTTTTAGGAGGCGCACCTTTGCCACCTTGAGCACCTTCAGGTCCTTGCTTGGCATTGACGTTGGTTCTATTTCCATTACCGCTGGCTAAAACTCGTTTGAAATATGGGACTTTGTTGTAAAGCGTCACTAAATTCCCCTGAGCAGTCATGTTGATTGATCTGGTATTTTGTATGACATTTCCAAATTCAGCCTGGCCCAACGGAGCGCGTTGCCAATTGTAAGTACCTGAATATTTGATATTCGAAGACAACCAAGAGGTCACAGGAAACTTATCAAAAGGTAGCGTATAACTAATAGAATAGTTGTGGGTGTAGTCCATGGTGCGGCCAAAGGTGCTCATTTGAGAACGAATGGTGTCCATAAATTCCCGGTAGCCATCTGGATTCAATTGACGGTCTACGCCATGATTACCTTCTTCAAAGATGGAGCGGTTGGTCGCTGTGAAGGTCGTTTTTAATGCTTTGGTGACATCATAGCCGACTTGATAGTTGCGGTTCCAATCAAAACGCTTGAGGTAAATTGGATCAAAGTTGTAATCGGGAACAATGATATTACGGACTTGCCTTTCGTTATAAATCCTAGAGTAATCATTGGTGAATGTAATGTTCTTGGGCAAATAATAAAGGTTGAAATCTTTGAGTGATTTTAACCAAGGATTTTTCTGGGCTGGTTGCCATTTCTTGAAGGGCTCCCATGGTTTGCCGGCAAAGGTATAGTTGTAATTGAGGGCACCTGTCCAGGTACGCGTCATGTCTGCTTTGATATTGAAATCGCGCTTCATGTTTTCAGCAAAGGCGTAGGTTGCAGACCAGTTTGAAATGCTCCAGAATTGTGGTTTGGTGCCGGCTTTAGCTTCTTTACGAACATTGGTAAAGTTGTAGCTGCGTCGTTCTGTGAAATCCTGACCTAAGCGCATGCGCTCTTTACGAGTAGCAATGTCATAGTTTGATAACTTCACATCTGGATTGAATGGATCGTATTCAGGATTGATCACACCGATAGAGTAGCCGTAATAGAAAGGTAAAGAAACACGTGCCTGCTTACCGAAGAACTGACCAAGCTGCATGGTGGTGCTGATGTCGGCGCCCATTCTTTGATTGCGTTGACGGTCTTGTACGCGGCTATCTACAGCTCCCCAGTTGATCCCAGAATAGTTGCCCGCTGCTTGGACCGTAGCGAAATCTGCCAACTGCAGCTGCATTTGGCCAACGGCTGCAGAGCCGCCGTCACTTACGAAATCGGTGAGTCGCATTTCATTGATCCAGATATTGGCGCATTCTGCTTCTCCGTTATCAGGGCCCCAAATGTTGTCTGGATCCGATTTCGAAGGATTTCGCACCCCAATCATGATGGTCTTGATGCCCTGAAGATTCGGGCTTCCCTTGACCTTAATGCGATTACTCGGGTTATTCGGGTCAGCTTTTTCGTATTCAACGACACTAGAGACACCCGGAATGCCTTGTTCTAGTTTGTTATTGCGCTCCATCTTGATGTCGAGCAAGCGGTCAAAGACAATTTCAATGTTGTTACCTTCTGGCCAAATCAAATCGGGGTTGGTAGTATTCCAATCCGTGACTTTCATTGGCATTTCGTATTCGTAATAGTTGTCTACGAAATCGGTCCCGAGGCGTACAAATACAGTAAGTTCGTTGTCTTTGAGTTCGTTTTGTACAACAGATTCTGCGTGCACAAACATTTTAAGTTTCTTGTAGGTACGTACGTCAAATTGGACATTGCGGTAGGCGGCACGCGCGTCTCCGTCTTGTAAGTTGCAAACTTCAAGCACCAAAGACTGCTCGTTCATTTGGCGCTGGTACACCTGTGAAGGGTCAATTTCACGTACAATTCCAGGCGGAACTACATAGTTAATTGGTTGACGCTGTGCGTTCTCTTCAATATTGAGTGCTGCAATATTAAAGCTAGTAAGGTTCGGGTCGGTTTGAACACTTAACCCCGGTTGTGTGAGGTCTTGGAAATAACGACGCCATTCACCGCGAACGAGCTCTAAACGCGCAAAGCGCAATACAACAGGTTCGTCAAAGCCTTTCATGAAAATGCGCATGAAACGAATCGATCTGAAATCTTGGATGCCATTGACGCGTTTTTCAAATTCGCGAATCGGCACTTTGAACTGATACCAAGTTTCTGATTTGTTACCGTTTTGATAGACCTGTTTGTTGGTGATGTAGTTGGATCCTACATTCTGAAGATCATTGGGCCTGAGTGAAACACGGTATTGGAAATAAGCCTCAGATTCAGAGAGGTTGTTGTCTTGGTTGATGTCTTCAATGTCCGGGAAATTCGAGGCAATTGTTGGGTAACCATTTGTATTGGCGGTGTCTGACATTTCGACAGTAGGCGAGTTGCCCTGCATACCGTTATAGCGCTTGTATCGCTTTAAGATATCGAGCTGTTGGGTGTCATAGTTGTCGTCGAGGTAATAGTTGTAGTCATCGGTGGATGGGTCGGCAATCATGCGCGCTTTAACAGCAGGAGCAAGCGCTGTGTTGTTTTGCACCCAGCTTACATAAGCACTGTAAGCGGTTTGCTCGGCGCTGTTGTCCCAGCCATCAAGACCGACGTCTTGCCTGATGCGAGCCGATGGATCGTTGTCAAAGGCATTAACGACAACTTGTTGGGTAGAAATACGGCTCCAGAGTGTGGTATCAATGTTGTCCAGTAAAAAGGGGTCATTGTTTGGTGGCAAGCCATGCTCAAAACTTTTGCGAGAATCAGGCAGGATGTCTTCTGAGATATTACCCAAATTAAAGTAGAGGTCTCCACCAGACATAGGTGAGTTTGGATTTTCGTTTTCTGCGTCTTCATTAAACGGGTCAAGCAACCAGAACTGAATAAATTCGATGTTGGCCAATTCGAAATCATTGGTAGTGAGGCCACGCATGACACCACCCCAGCGATCTTCTGGGTTATCAAAACGACCCAAAGAGTCTAGAACAGAAGTTGTGTCGTAGTTATACATCCCTCGCTCGGCTGGGTAGTAGGCAAGGTCAAAGACATTGACATTGGTAATAGATCCGTATTGCAATTGCAAATTCGGGAAGATGTCGGTCAGTTGAATCAAGCGCATGCGGCTGTCATAGAGCATTGTAGGATCCTGCTTGATGTGTGCAGGCGTAAGCTGGCTACTTTGATAAAAGACAGGATCAATGGTATACCAAGCAACTTTAGATCTTTTGTAGCCGGCGCTGAGGTCTTTTTTGGCGCCTTCAGGAAAGAGGTCAGGTTGCCCTTGTGGTACAGACGCTAAGCGCCATGCTGACATCCCTTTGAGGTCAATGGCACTTTGTGACGCTTCGAAATCGTCAATGTAGGAAGTTCCTTCTTTGTTAATAGCTCGTGGCTGTCCTGGCCTAAGTGTAGCCACTTCACCAGACATTGAAAGTGTAGACATGGCGTTGGTCGAAATGACTGGCAAAAGGTCTACTAGTTTGGTGAGGGCAGGAACGTTTGCTCGGAAAGCGAAGTCTGCGCCTAGAACATTGTTTTTGAAAGGTTCAGAACCGAAGTCTACTTTTTGAGTAACTGGGCGTTCCATCATGCGCAACCAAGTAGCGCCCACTTTAAAGTTTTCATTGAGTCTGTATTGGTAGCGTCCACCCATCATGGAGCGCGCTTGGAAACCAAAAACAGAATTGGACTCAATAGAAATTTTGATTGGTGTATTGGACTCTAAGATGCCCGTGTTTAAGATCTTTACGCGGCTAAATGCGTAGTCAACGGTGTAATCAACGCCTTCCACTAAGCGCATCCCACCTGCAGTAACTACCACGGCACCTTGCGGAATATTCATGACGTTTAGCGCAATCTCTGAGGAAATCGAAGACTGGAATTCGCCTTTGAATACAAAGCGATTTTTAGCTGGGATTTGTTGCGCTGCAGTTTTGGTGGAGTCGTAGAGTTCTGTGTAAGATAACTGGTTGACATAAAGCGGAGCCACACCTGCTTCAGTGAGTTTTTCTGCGAGTGTTTTTCCGAAAGGTTCAACTGTGGAAAAGAAGATGCGGCCATTTTTACGGTTAATTGTTCCACCGTTGTCTATTTTATTGCCTACAACATTGAAGGATGCAAAGTCAAAAACACCATCCGAGAAGGGTTGGTTGTTCTGATTGATTTTGTCCATGTCAAGTAAGGTGACAATTTGTTTTTTGTCGATGCCATCAAAAGGCAAGAAAGGCTGCAATACAGAGGTTTCGCGGTTGTTGTAATAGATGTCTATTTTGAAACCAAGCTGATCTACCTGGTAAGCTCCAATCGAATAAACATTCTTCATCATGAGGTCCCAAATTTTGTTTTTTGGGTTCGTGATGGTTGGCTTAATGAGTTTCAAGACAAGCGCCTCTTGACCGTTGGTTCCGTCGGTAGAAAATTCACCAATTTGGTAGGTCTGGCCACGGTACGTGTATTCATAAGCAACGGCTAAAACTTCGTCGTTGTTGAGCGCGGTATTTAATGAGATATAACCTAGAAGCGCATTGTAAGTAAATTCATTTTCATTGAGCTTACGGGCGTTTTCTACTTTTTCGTAATCTACGGCTTGGTTAAAGGGGCCTGGCGAATTGACCTGAGAACTGAGGGCAATTACTGCATTGGAAAAACCTCGAATGAGTGGCTGGTTGGAAGCCCATTCATAGAGGCCGTTGGCTTCGTTGTCAGGAATTTCTTGGGTGGCGTAGTTACCAGGGTTTCCTTGGCAGTTTTCAGGTTTAGATTCACCGAGATCCGAGAAGGCAACAATGTTTCTGGTGTTTTCGGTGATGCTACTTCTGTTGGTTACCCACACTTCAATACGGGTGATGTAAGTAGTTGAATTGACTACAGGCAGGGTTGACATCGCGGTGTCGTAATGCTGCTGGTGGTAAAGGTTTAAAAAGTAGTGGCGGTTGGCTTCGTAGTTATCTGCAGTAATTTCGAACTTCTGAACCTGCGCCTTACCTGTGACATTGATTTCGGTGCGCTTTCCTTTTGATTGCGCCAAAATGAAGTCTACTGTTGAACGACCAAATTTGAGTTGCGTTTTGAAACCAAATAAAGTCTGTGAGCTCGGGATGAGCGTGGTAGGCAGCTCAAGGCTCACTTGCCCAAGGGCAATTTTTTGCAAGATGTCGTCTTCTTTTCCGGTGCGCTCTAGTTTGGATATATTTTCGAAATCGAAGTTAGCACGGGTGTTGTACTTCATGTTCACCTTCATGTTGGTACCAATTTGGCCCGTGATGTCCATGTTGATGTTCTGGTTGAAGTCAAAGCGCGTGATATTTCTTTGGCGCATTGGCAAAATGGGGTTGTCTACCCGCGAATGATTGGCGCCCAAGGATAACTCGAGGTTACCACCTGGGGTGATGGTAATTTGGTCCGAACCAAAAAAGCTTTCGAAAGCCTTTGAGCCAATTTTAATGGGCAATTCAAAGGTTCTGTTTTCAGCAGTTTCCTCAGCTACAATTTCTTTCCAGTCTAAAGAAAAACTCTTTTTTTCTTCATAGGCCAGATATTCTTCAAGGGTCATGGCTTGCGGAGCCCTGAAGTAGGTGTCTTTACCCATAATGTCTCGGAAAACGAAATTTCCGGTTTCAGGGTCATAAACTATGGTTTGATTGAGTTTGGTTGGATCTCCGAGGTCAAAACTTTGAGGTAAGTTCTGAAACGGATTGAGAGGATTTGTTATAGGAAAAGGAAGCGTAGGCGTTTGTGCGTAAATACGGGTAAGACCACTCAGTCCTAAAAACAGAACAAAGCTGAACAGCAGAGTTTGATACCAATTTTTTAATTGCACGGTTATAGTAGTCTTAGCGCTTCTTTAATCAATTCTTCAACGGTTTGGGTTCCGGTATCGGTTTTATCCAATACTTTCTCGGCTGATTTTTTATCAAAACCGAGCGAAACCAGAGCATTTAACGCATCAAATCGATTTCTATTGTTTGAACTGAAAATATTCTCGGTTCCCAGTTCCATTTTGGAGACTTTTCCTTTCAAATCAATGATGACACGCTGGGCTGTTTTCAGACCAATTCCTTTCACTTTTTGAATGCGCGCTACATCTTCAGTGAGGATGGCCTGTGCAATTTCATCGGGTGTCATGGAAGATAGCATGATGATGGCTGTGTTGGGGCCAATGCCTGAAACGCTGATGAGGTGTGTAAACATCTCGCGCTCTTCTTTGGTTGCAAAGCCATAAAGCGTATGCGCATCTTCTCGAATGATCAGTTTGGTATGCAATACAACGGCTTCTTGATCGGATAATACGGAAAAGGTATTGAGTGAAATTTTCACTTCATAACCTACCCCTGAACACTCAATGAGGAGGTCCGTTGGGTTCTTTTCGATGAGTCTGCCGTTGAGTCTTGAAATCATTTTTCTTGTCCTTGTGCGTCGATGACTGCAATTTTGATCATGCTGAGGATTTCGCGAACACTTGCCCCAAGTTGCAACACGTGCAAAGACTTACGCAATCCTAACAAGATAGGGCCAATCGGCTCAAGTTCATTGGTTTGCTGTAGGAGTTTGTAGGCGATATTTCCAGCCGATAAGTTCGGGAAAATGAGTGTGTTTACTTCTTTATTAGCTAAGGTCGAGAACGGGAATTTCTCGTTCATAAGCTCTGGGTTGAGTGCAAAGTTGGCCTGCATTTCACCGTCAACAATAAGGTTGGGTTGGGTTTCGTGCAAGATTTTCACAGCTTTTGACATTTTTTCAGGATCTTGTCCTGGCGAAGAGCCAAAGTTAGAGTAGCTCAAAAGTGCAATACGTGGCGTCACTTTTAAACGACGGATAAACTTGGCAACATTGACTGTGATTTCTGCAATTTGCTCGGCACTTGGGTTTAAATTGACAGTAGTATCAGCCAAGAAAAGCGGGCCTTTTTTGGTGTTCAAGATATACATGCCGGCAATGGTTTGGATATCTTTTTGCAGGCCAATGGTGCTGATAGCAGGGCGAAGTACGGAACGGTAGCTGCGCGTAAGACCCGTTACCATGGCGTCTGCTTCACCTAAGTTGAGCATCATGGCGCCAAAGTAATTGCGTTCGCGCATCAAGGAGATGGCTTCGTATTCGGTAATTCCTTTGCGTTTGCGTTTGTCAAAAAATTCTTTTCCGTACTGAATGCGTCGGGCTTCTTCTTCATCGGATTTACAGTCAATGATTTGAACATCTGGAATCTCGATGCTGTATTCATTCATGAGGTCGAGAATTTTTTGTTTTCGACCGAGTAGAATAGGGAAGGCCACACCTTCGTCATAGGCTTGTTGTGCGGCTTTGAGTATTTTGATGTTGTCACCCTCTGGGAAAACAACCGTTTTCGGGTTGCCTTGCGCTTTGGTGGTGATGTTGCGGTGCAATTTGTTGTCAAGACCCAAACGGCTCTTGAGTTGGTTTTCGTATTCTTCCCAATCAGTGATGGGCTCTTGTGCCACCCCAGACTCCATGGCAGCACGCGCTACGGCAGGCGCTACATAATAAATGAGGCGAGGATCGAGTGGTTTTGGAATGATTTGCTCACGGCCAAAAGAGATGTTTTTTCCGCCGTAGGCTTCAATTACTTCTTCTGGAATGGTTTCTTTGGCCAAAGCGGCAATGGCTTTAACAGCAGCCAATTTCATTTCTTCATTGATGGCAGTTGCTCTTACATCGAGGGCGCCACGGAAAATGAACGGGAAACCAAGCACGTTATTGACCTGATTAGGATGGTCAGAACGGCCCGTTGCCATGATGATGTCTTTGCGAACTGAAGTGGCTTCTTTGTAAGAAATTTCTGGTTCAGGGTTCGCCAAAGCAAAAACAATAGGGTCTTTAGCCATGGCTGCGATCATTTCTTTAGCAACCAAACCTGCACGTGAAAGTCCTAAAAATACATCGGCACCCTTGAAAGCGTCGGCAAAAGCAACATCTTTTTTGTGGACGGCAAATAATTTTTTGGTATCGTCGAGGTCTTGTCTGTTGGCATGAATTAGACCTTTTGAATCAAACATGAAGATATTTTCAAGCTTGACGCCAAGGCGGTTATAAAGTTTGGCACAAGAAAGTGCTGAAGCACCTGCACCTGAAACAACAACTTTAACCTTTTCAATTTTCTTGCCTGCTAGCTCTAGGGCATTCAATAGGGCAGCAGAACTAATGATAGCGGTTCCGTGCTGATCATCGTGCATGATCGGAATATCGAGCTCTTCTTTGAGGCGTCGTTCAATTTCAAAAGCTTCAGGAGCCTTGATATCTTCTAGGTTGATGCCGCCAAAAGTTGGGGCAATAGCCTTTACGGTCTGGATAAAGAGTTCAGGGTCTTTGGCATCTACCTCGATGTCAAAAACGTCGATGTCGGCAAAGATTTTAAAGAGCAAGCCCTTTCCTTCCATGACGGGCTTAGAAGCTTCTGGGCCGATGTCTCCGAGACCAAGTACTGCGGTTCCGTTTGAAATAACCGCTACTAAGTTTTGCTTGGCGGTGTATTTGTAAACATCTGCTTTGTTTTCAGCGATGCGCAAGCAAGGCTCTGCTACCCCTGGGGAGTAGGCCAAAGAGAGGTCTCGTTGGGAAGCATAGGGTTTAGTCGGTACGACTTCGATTTTTCCGGGTCTACCACCAGCGTGGTAGTCGAGTGCATCTTGTTTCCTGATCTTAGACATATATATTTTTCAGAAAGGCAAATATACGAAAAGCAATCTAAAGCTCAGAACGAAAAAAAGCGCCCCGAAGAGCGCTTTTTCTAGTATTTGAATTGGCTTACAAACCAAGCAAGATTTCTAATGGATCTTTCGAACCAAAGATCATGCGCTCAGGGTTTTCAAGCATTTCTTTGACTTTTACCAAGAAGCCCACAGATTCTTTGCCATCAATGATGCGGTGGTCATAAGAAAGGGCCACATACATGATGGGTCTGATTTCTACTTTTCCGTTGATGGCAACTGGTCTTTCAACTACGTTGTGCATTCCTAAAATAGCAGATTGCGGTGGGTTAATAATTGGTGTAGAAAGCATAGAACCAAAGACACCGCCGTTGGTGATAGTAAAGGTACCGCCGGTCATGTCTTCTGGTGTGATTTTTCCGTCACGGGCCTTGATGGCTAAACGTTTGATTTCTCTTTCAATTTCGGCTAAGCTCATTTGCTCTGCATTGCGCACAACCGGAACCATGAGGCCTTTTGGCGAAGAAACGGCAATACCGATATCGGCGTAGTCATGGAAAATCATTTCGTTGCCGTCTATTTGGGCATTGACTGCCGGGAATAGTTTCAAGGCTTCAGTAACTGCTTTGGTAAAGAACGACATAAAGCCAAGATTCACTTCATGGTGCTTTGAAAATGCATCTTTGTATTTGGCGCGTACATCCATGATGGGTTTCATGTCCACTTCATTGAAGGTCGTGAGCATGGCTGTTTCGTTCTTGACAGACACCAAACGCTCGGCAATTTTTCGGCGCAGCATTGACATTTTTTCGCGGCTCTGCTCGCGGGTGCCACCCCAACCTTGCGCAGCTTCTGTAGAGAAACCAGCAGACATAGCGGCAATGACATCTTGTTTGGTGATGCGGCCATCTTTTCCTGTTGCTTTAATGACAGCAGGGTTGATGTTGTTTTCTTTAAGCATTTTGGCTGCTGCTGGTGAGGCACTTCCGGCTGCATAGCTGTCAGATTTTACGGGCTCAGGATTCGGAGCTGGGCTTGCAGGTGCAGCAGCAACGGGCGCCGCAGGCGCCTCAGTTTTTGGCGCCTCGCTTGCAGCAGGCGCAGCGGCAGGCGCGCCCGCAGGGCGCGCTGCACTGGTGTCAATGAGGCAAACCACTTGGCCAACCTTCACGACATCACCTTCTGCAGCTTTGAGTGTGATGATACCACTTTCCTCAGCTGGCAACTCTAAGGTTGCTTTGTCTGAATCAACCTCGGCAATGGCCTGGTCTTTTTCAACGTAATCGCCATCGGCAACGAGCCATGTTGCGATTTCAACTTCTGAGATGGACTCTCCCGGGCTCGGGACTTTCATTTCTAATAGTGACATAAGCTTACTTTTTTAGCCTTACTTCGCGTAGGCAAAGAGGTCGTTAAACAATTTTTTAAGTCTGATTTCATGGAGTTTTTTAGAACCTTCAGCGGCAGCTGCGCTGGCTGGTCTGGTAATTCCAATCAGTGGAATATGACGCAGGTTCATGGCCATGTGCATCCAAGCACCCATGTTGGCAGGTTCTTCTTGTGCCCAAAGAACATTTTTGGCTTTGTACTTGGCAAGAATGGCATCAATTTGCTCGGTTGGCAACGGATAAAGTTGTTCGATGCGCACAAATGCCATGTTTTTCACGCCTAATTCTGCGGCTTTTACTTTCATTTCGTAGTAGAATTTACCACTACATAACACAACGGTATCTACTGATTTTGCAGTTGCAGTTGGGTCATCAAGGACCTCCTGGAAGCGCCCTTTAGCCATTTCGTCAAGGCTTGAGGTGGCGTCTGGGTAGCGCAACAACATTTTTGGTGAAAAGACCACTAATGGTTTGCGGAAATCACGTTTGATCTGACGACGCAACAAGTGGAAATGATTAGCAGGGGTCGATGTATTGACAATTTGCATGTTGAGGTCTGCACATTGCTGTAAGAAACGCTCCATGCGCCCACTAGAGTGCTCAGCGCCCTGACCTTCATAACCATGCGGCAATAACATAACAAGACCAGTTTGGGTTGCCCATTTGTCTTCGCCAGCAGAAATGAATTGATCCACCATAATTTGAGCGCCATTGAAGAAGTCACCAAATTGTGCTTCCCAAATAGTGAGCCCCGATGGATTTGCTAAAGAGTAGCCATATTCAAAACCTAAAACACCGTACTCAGAAAGTAAGGAGTTGTAAATGCTAAAAGTGGCTTGTTTTTCTTGGAGTTGATTGAGTGTCAAGATTTCTTCCTCAGTGTCTTCTGTCTTGACAACAGCGTGTCTGTGAGAGAAGGTTCCGCGTTCTACATCTTGTCCTGAAATGCGTACGGCGTGTCCTTCAGCTAAAAGAGTAGCATAGGCCAGCATTTCAGCACTTCCCCAATCGAGTTTGTCGTTTTCAATAGCTGCCAAGCGGTCTTCGAAAATTTTGGCAATTTTTCTGAAGTACTTTTTACCTTCAGGCAGGGTCGCCAATTTTTTACCAAGCGCCAATAATTCTTTTTTAGCAATACCTGTTTCAGGAGAAACTTTGAAGTCAGCTTCAGTTCCGTGGCGGTAATTCTCCCAGGTTAAACTTAAGAAGTCATAAACGTGTGCTTTGTCACGGCTTCTAGAGTGCTCGTATTCTGCCTCTAAAAAGGCCTGATACTCAAGCTCGAATTTCTTAGCCTCTTCAGCATTTAAAATGCTTTCTCTTTGCAATTGCTCTAAATAGATTTCTCTTGGGTTCGGATGCTTTGCAATGATGTTATAGAGTTTCGGCTGCGTGAATTTTGGCTCATCGCCTTCATTGTGTCCGTATTTGCGGTAGCAAAGAAGGTCAATGAAGATGTCGCGGTGAAACGCCTGGCGGTATTCCATGGCGATTTCAATGGTGGTTACAATGGCTTCGATGTCGTCTCCGTTTACATGGAAAACTGGGCAAAGCGTGGTTTTCGCAACGTCTGTACAATAAGTTGAAGTTCGGCCATCGAGGTAGTTAGTCGTGAAGCCTACTTGGTTGTTGACTACAATATGGATGGTTCCACCTGTGCGGTAGCCATCAAGGCCAGCCATTTGGATGGTTTCATAGACAATTCCTTGACCCGCAACCGCAGCGTCTCCATGTATAAGTACTGGGCAAACTTTTTCTTCAGTTTGAAAGACGTGATCAATTTTTGCGCGGGCAATCCCTTCGACAACCGTATTCACTGCTTCTAAGTGAGACGGGTTCGGCGCAAGTGTAAGGCCAATTTTCTTGCCGTTTTCAAGTTCGATATGTGAGGTAAAACCTTGGTGATACTTGACATCACCATCAAAGGTCATTTCAAATTCAAATTCCTTGCCTTCAAATTCGCGGAAGATATCGCGTGGGCGTTTTTCAAAAATATTGGCGAGTGTGTTGAGGCGGCCGCGGTGAGCCATTCCCATTACAAAATATTCTACACCGAGGTCTGCACCTTTTTGCACCAAAGTATCGAGTGCCGGGATGAGCCCTTCACCACCTTCGATGGAGAAACGCTTTTGCCCAACGAACTTTTTGCCTAGAAAACCTTCAAAACCAGTAGCTTGGTTCAGTTTTTCGTAGATTTTAATTTTGCGTTTTGGATCAAAAACAGGGCGGTTGCTCAGTTCAATTTTATTGCGGAACCAGTCAATTCTTTCTGGGTCACGCATGTACATGTATTCTATACCAATGGATTGGCAGTAAGTCAGTTCAAGGTGCGCGATAATATCAGATAACTTGGCAGCACCAATTCCGATTTGCTCACCCGCCTGAAATACTTCATTGAGGTCAGCTTCGGTCAGGCCGAAATGCTCAATTGCTAAGTCCGGGGTGTGCTTGCGGCGATCGCGAACCGGGTTGGTTCTGGTAAAAAGGTGTCCGCGTGTGCGGTAGCCATTGATGAGGTTAATGACCTTGAATTCTTTGACGAAATTTTCAGGGATTTCACCTGTGGCTTCATAGTTCGTTTGAGCAAACTCAAAACCCTCAAAGAATTTGGCCCAACCAAGGTCCACGCTGGTGGGGTCTTGTTTGTATTGCTTGTAAAGATGGTCGATGGCTGAGACATCGGCATTTCCTACGTAAGAAACTTTATCCATGCTGTTTTTATACTTTTTAACCCTACAAAATTAAAGGTCTTGACGCAAATGTGAACAAATCATGAAGTGAAGATGATTCCCATTTTTAGTGCCTGAACAAAGCGCAAAAGTGCGTGTTTCATTGCTATGTCAAAACGTGTTTTTTTAGTATTCCCACATCAGTTATTTGAGACTGCAACTGCGTTTGCAGGCATAGACGAGTTCTGGCTCATTGAAGACGAACTCTTTTTTCTACAACTGCCTTTTCATCGCAAAAAGTTGGCCTTTCACAGGGCTTCAATGAAATACTACGCAGAAAAACTGCGGAATGAAGGCCAAAGCGTCCATTATTTTGACTACAAGCAAGCATCATTGCCGCAAATTTTTGAAAAACTTGCCCAGGAAAATGCCCAAGTTACTTGTTTTGACCCAACAGATTTTTTACTTGAAAAACGTCTTCATCGTTTGGCAAAAAACCAGGGCTTGTCTTTAGAAATATTTGAAAACCCTTCTTTTTACAATTCGCGTGAGCGCAACCAAAGCCTCGCACCCCAGGGGGCTAAAAAATTCTTCATGGCCGAGTTTTATAAGAAACAACGCCTGCATTTTGACATTTTATTGGCGTCCGATGCACAGCCCATCGGTGGGCGCTGGAGTTTTGACACTGAGAACCGGAAGGCGCTACCTAAAAACCAGGTGCTTCCCGCTTATCCAACTTACCACAGTACTTGGTCAGCAGCTGCAGAACAAGAAATTACCGAACAGTTTGCAGCAAATCCAGGTGATCCGAGTTTGGCATATTATCCGGTTACGCATGCGCAAGCCAAAGAAGCATTGGCATTTTTTATAGCGCAGGGTCTAGAAAATTTCGGCCCATATCAAGACGCGTTTACTACACAAGCACCTTATGTCTATCATTCTAATTTGTCCACGGCCATCAATGTCGGTTTGCTGTGCCCGCAAGAGGTTATTGCTGCTGTTGAGGCAGCCTACCATCAAGGAAAGGTTTCGATAGAGAGTGCTGAAGGATTTATCAGGCAAGTTCTGGGCTGGCGCGAATACATGCGTGCGGTATACGAGCAGGCAGGTGTTCAGCAGCGTACTCGGAACTTCATGCAACACCAACGCAAACTAGATTGGCAAGCATTGCGCCAACTTTCTTTTTTACAAGATGTAGCGGCTAAACTCGATGACTACGCGTATGCCCATCATATTGAGCGCTTGATGTTGCTCGGAAATTTTTTCTTCCTCTCCGAGCTGCATCCTGATAGTATTTATGAGTTTTTCATGTGCAACTTCATGGATGCCTATGATTGGGTCATGGTGCCCAATGTTTATGGCATGAGTCAGTTTGCGGATGGCGGCCTCATGACCACCAAGCCCTATTTCTCAAGTTCAAATTACCTCAAGAAACAAGGTTTCAAGTTCAATGCTGAGGGTGCCGCTTTGTTTGACGCCTTGTTTTGGCATTTTGTCGATAAGCACCAAGACTATTTGCGCAAAAACTTGCGTACGGCTCAAATGGTTGCCAATTGGAACCGACAAGCATCCGAAAAAAAAGCGGCCCATTTAGAACGGGCCGCCTTGTATTTTAAAAACTTAGATTCGTTTACTGCTTGATCAAGCGCTGTGTGCTTTGGTAGCCATTTTGCGTAATACGCACCTGATACATACCAGCATCTAGGTGCTCAATAGCTAAGGTATTGATTCCTGCTTCAATTTTATTTTGAACCAAGATTTGTTTGCCGTTCATATCTAGAAGTTCAATGCTATTGATGCCTTCTAAGTCTTTCAAATCTACAAACAATACTTCGTTGGCAGGATTCGGATAAACCTGAACAACAGCTAACGGATTTTCATCAATACCCACGCCAGAAGTAAGGTTGACGATGTAATCTTCTGTTTCTCCATAGGTTGCTGGCCCACATGGCGTAATAGCACCATCCGGTTGGTAAGAGATACGCACGCGCATTCTCACTTGTCCGAGTGCGGTATTTAGCGGAATCGTGACATTAAATGTATTGACCCAATTTGCCCCAACAAGTACGTAAGCCACTTGCTCACCTGCATCGTTGAAATCGAAGTCGTTATTGAAATCTATCCAGGCTGCAATTTCGTCATTGGTATAAGCAATAGCGGTTGTATTATTAATGATAGCAGGGGTAATGGTTAGGGTATAGCTTGTGCCTTGAGACAAAGTTGTAGTAGTTGTAGTGAAATCAGAATATCCATTGTTGCCACATGTTGAGGTGTTGTTAATGGTGCTGATGTTTACATTATTGATGTATTCGTCACATACGGCACTTGCTGTACATGGCCCAGTTACGGCGGCAACAACAATGTAGTTGTTCTTTGTTTCTACATCTGAACCTTGTGCATTTGTTGCAGTGAGGCTAACGGTGTATTGGCCCACATTATTAAATACGATTTGCGGATTCTGAGTTGTTGCTGAGCTACCTGCAGCAAAACTCCAGCCTGAAGCTGGGCTCACTGACCAAGACCAACTTGTCGGGATACCAGTTGATAAATCTGTGAAGTTAACGGTTGTGCCAGGCGTTACATTTGTTGCCGAAGCAGAGAAATTTGCAATTGGTGCTACCGGAGTAGTTGGCGTACAAGGATCGGCTGAGCCTGCCAAAACCAGCACATTTGAATTGGTAGGGTCTAGCCAAGGTTTGAGTTGCAATGCGTTGGTGGCGCCGTTATTGGCCCAGTGGAAAGCCATTTTCCCGTATTGGTCTGGAGCAGATGGCGACGTACAATAAGAAGCACCTCCTGTGAGTGTACCAATGATATTACCGTTGTTGTCAAAAAGCGGAGAACCTGATGAGCCTCCTTCTGTAACACCGTGGCCATTGCTGTTGGCTGTCCAGACAACTCTCCAGTGCGAGCCAGTTGCGCTTCCCCATTGGGTAGAAACTGTGGTGCCTGTAAACGTAGAAATCTTTTTGATGTCACCAGCTGGGTGGTGGATACTTACACCTCCTGTAGTTGCAGCTGTATTGGCATTCCAGCCATTCCAATAGGCATTGAAGTTGGCCGATTTCAGGTTATTAATGACTGTTGCTTCATTATTGTTGTTACCGAGTTTTACTAATAAGAAATCAGAACCAGTATTGCCCCCTCCATCATTTGCATCGGCAATGCGCAAACAGCCTGTAATGAAGTAGTTTGCCAAGGTGCCAACAGTTGATGGATTTGTACAAGAAGGTGCTTCATATCGGAAATAAAATTTCCATTGGTTCATGTTGGCTGTTGTTGAGGCAACGCCACAGTGCAAAGCAGTTAAAAAGTAGGGTTTGCAGTCTTGGGCAGTATTATTCACTAAAGAACCTGAACACCAACCTGCTTGGTTACCTTCTACCACATAAATACGTGCAACTCCGCGTTTTTCGTCTTGCCATGCATCGCCAACGGGGCTACAATTGACATTGACCTCACAGGGGTCTGACTCATTGATTTTCTCAGCTGAACCGTATCCGGTTGAACGGTAGTTGTACATTACACGGTCAATTAAAATCTCGGAAGGAGTGGTGTAAACTGGCTCGGTAAGCGTTAATATATGCGCTGAACCAGCACAAAGCGCTGCATTGGCCATGCCGTGTGCTTCTACGTCTTTACTTGTTAAGAGCGGATGCACATCTTGTCCTTGAAGGTTTTGAATGCGTAGTGTTGAACCACCGTGCAAATAGAATTTTTCAAAAAGGTAGCTCAGTGCTTCGGCGCCTTCTGTTTTCACGATGACTTGCCACTGACGAGCACCATTAGGAAGGGTTGTCCAGGTTCCGGCATTATTTGTGCTGAGCATACTTGGTAGCGCAATACCAATGCGGTAAAGCACACCTTGCTTCTCTCTGAGTTCGTCTTCAAGTGCAATTTGATTCATGTCAGGTGCTGCTAATTGAAGTACTGGCACATTTTTGCCAATTTCAAAACGCGCAATGCTTGGTAAATTGTTTTGGGCCCAAACACCCAAGTGCAAACTCAATACGAGTAAGGAGTAGCGTAGAAATTTGTTCATAGTTTGAGTAGTTTATTGTAATTTCAACCAAAAATAACACTTTCAGCGCAACTTTCCATGCATAGAATTTGTATTGTTGAAGACGAACAGAGCTTAAGAGACATGATTGGCCTCAATCTAGAATTAGAGGGCTATAGTGTCATGGCACTCGCTGATGGCCAAGCGGCTCAAACGCTTTTTCAGAAGCCTTTTCATTTCGATTTGATCATTCTTGATGTCATGCTGCCGCATGTTTCAGGTTTTGACCTTTGCCGTACGATCAGACAACACAGTCATGTACCTGTCTTGTTCCTTTCGGCTAAAGGCACCACAGCAGATCGGGTAGCAGGGCTTAAATTAGGCGCCAATGATTATTTAGTCAAGCCCTTTGATCTAGAAGAGTTGCTTTTAAAAGTTCAAATTTTGCTCAATGGCTCGGTGCAACAAGAAACAACTGAGGTACTGAAAATCAACGACAAAGCAGTTGATTTCTCAACTTTCGAAGTCCGAGATGCGCAGCAAAAAATCTTGCATACATTTACCAAACGCGAGGTGCAACTTCTAGAGTTATTTCATGAAAAGGAAGGCAAGGTTGTTTCTCGGCAAGAAATCTTGGATCGCCTCTGGGGTGCAGAGCAAATCCCGACGGCGCGCACCATTGATAACTACATCTTGGCCTTCAGAAAATTATTCGAACAAGATCCAAAGAATCCGGTGCATTTTCATTCCATTCGGGGGGTAGGCTATAAGTTTACCAAAAATGCCTAAATGGGTATTTGAAAATACTACCCGAGCAAAATTAAATGCTTTGCTTTTTTTCCTTAAATAATAGCATAAACAACACGGCTACCACGAGCGCGTATCCGGCAAAAAGCAGCCATGCTCCGTGCCAATTGGTACTTTCATCTGAATTGATGAAATAAGCGCCAATGAGTGCACTACTGGCTACTGTTCCAATATAAGCGCCAAAGCCGTTGGTCATCATGATAAATAATCCTTGTGCACTCGATCTGATATTGCTGTCTGTATTTGCTTCCACGAACATTGAGCCTGAAATGAGAAAGAAGTCAAAGGCCATTCCGTAAACGATACAACTCAATACGATCAATGGAAGCCCGAAACTGCTGTCGCCGTAGGCAAAGAAACCGTAGCGCAAAACCCAAGCAAAGAGGGCAAAAAGCATTACGTTTTTGATGCCGAATCTTTTCAGGAAGAAAGGAATTGTTAGGATAAAAATTGTTTCGGATACTTGTGAAATGGAGTAGATAATCGTTGAATATTTCTCGACTAAGGTTCCTTCCGGAAAACTACTCAAATAAGCGTCTCCGTACATATTTGAAAGTTGTAAGGCTGCTCCCAAAAGTATGGAAAAGATGAAAAAGAGGGCCATGCGGTAATCTAGAAAAAGCTTGAAGGCATTGAGCCCAAGTTGAGAAAATAGATTACTTTTTTCATTGGTTTTACCTTGCGGCATACAAGCGGGTAAGGTAAAAGCATAAACCCCTAAGGCAATGGCACCCACCGCAGCAATATAAAACTGCATCGCATTAGCTTTGCTTCCAGAAAGGTTAGTGAGCCACATCGCGGCAATAAAACCAATGGTTCCCCAAACCCGAATTGGTGGAAAGTCTTTTTGAACATCGAGATTATTCATCTTTAAAATGCGATAAGACACCGAATTGGAAAGCGAAATAGAAGGCATATAAGCCAGCATGCCACCGAAGACAATCCAGTACAGGAGCTCGTATTCTTCAATTTTTGCCAAGGAAGGGAAGGCGGTTTGAAGTGCAGCAATATTGGGAATCAAGAGCATGAAAGCGCCATAAACTAAATGCAATATACCGTAGAGTCTTTCAGCACGCAGCCATTTGTCGGCAATAATCCCGACCAAAGATGGCATCAGGATAGAAGACAGCGCAAGCGTTGAAAAGATCGCCCCAAACTGCGGGAAGGTCCAGCCTTTTCCGGCTGTACAATACGTACCAATAGTGGTGAGCCAGGCTCCCCAAACAAAAAATTGAAAAAAACTAAGGACAGTGAGTCGGGTCTTAACTGCGGCGATTGAGTTCATCACGGATTTTAGAGGCTAATTCATAATCTTCGTTGTCCAGGGCCTCCTTGAGTTGTTGTTCTAGCTCTTCTGTAGCATAGATGTCCCACTCATTGGGTGCATTGGCATCTTCTTCAAAGATATCATTTTCCTCTTCAAAACCATAAGCTTCTTCTAAAGCACTTTGTGGCGTGCCACTCACTTCGTCAAGAATGCTGTTCAGTGTAAGCATAGGCGCCTTGAACCTAACCGCTATAGCTATAGCATCTGAAGTGCGTGAATCGAGTTCGGTAATTTGCCCGTCTTGTTCGCAGACTAACTTAGAATAAAAAACGCCTTCACGAAAGCGGTAAATCAGGATTTCTTTGACGGTAACACCAAAAGAAACCGCAAATGCCTTGAATAAATCGTGGGTCAGGGGCCTTGAGGGCACCATGTTTTCGAGCTCAACTGCAATGGCTTGGGCTTCAAAACCACCGATTACGATGGGTAACTTGCGTTCTCCATCCTTCTCTTTGAGCGTAAGGACATACGAGCCAGATTGTGTTTGGCTGTAAGCGATACCCGAAATTTCGAGGCTGATTTTTTGCATCGGGCGTTTTTTAGTAGCGCTCCAACTTAGTGTTGGGCCGCCTTGAATTTTTTAACGGCTTCAGTAAATCTTGGCAAGATTTCAAAGGCGTCACCAACAATTCCGTAGTCGGCGGCCTTAAAGAATGGCGCCTCAGCATCGGTGTTGATCACAACGATGACTTTAGAACCATTGACACCTGCTAAGTGTTGGATTGCACCAGAAATTCCGGCAGCGATATACAAGTTAGGGCGAATAGCTACACCTGTTTGACCCACGTGTTCGTGGTGAGGGCGCCATCCGATATCGGCTACTGGGCGTGAACATGCAGTTGCAGCGCCTAATGCATTGGCAAGGTCTTCTACGATTCCCCAGTTTTCAGGGCCTTTTAAGCCACGACCTGCAGAAACCACTAATTCGGCTTCAGGTAATGGAATAGCACCTTCAGGTTTTTTAGTAGCGAGTACTTTGATGGCACTAGCACCTGCTTGAGCGCTAAATGCTTCAACGGAGCAAGAGCTGGCGTTGTTTTCTGGCTGAATGCTGTTTGGTAACAAAGAAATGATGCGTTGCGCAGATTTCACTTGAACATAACCAAAAGCTTTTCCAGAGAACACATTGACTTTGATATTGCCATTGGCCTCAGGAAGTGCTACCGCACCTGCAACTAGGCCCGCTTTGAGGCGTACAGACAAGCGTGGCGCCACTGCTTTTCCGATGAGGTCATGAGAAAAGATAATGGTTTGGGCACCCACTTTTTGAGCTGCTGCTGCAACAAGCTGAACGAGTTGACCGTGGTCTTGACCATCTAGGGTGTTGTCTTGAAGTACAACTGAAGCACCGTAGTTGCCGAGCGTAGTAAGTGTTGCTGCATCAGCAGCACCGTTGGTTACTACAGCGACATCGCCACCTAATTTTTTTGCGTAGGTAACAGTTTCTAAAGCTGCTTTAGATAAACCGTTGGCTGAATTGATATATACAAGATTCATAGGGCAGAACTTAGATGACTTTTGCTTCGTTGTGGAGTAAAGTAACGAGCTCGTCGAGGTTATTTGGATCGATGAGTTTAACAGATGACTTCGCAGCTGGCATGCTATAGCTTGCGTAGCTAGTGAGTGCATCGATAGCTGCTGGTGCAACTACGTTGAGTGGCTTGGTGCGCGCTGCCATGATACCGCGCATGTTTGGAATGCGCTGCTCAGCCATGCCTTTGGCACAACTAATTACAACAGGCGTAGCTACTTCAACTTCTTGTACACCGCCCACGATTTCGCGCTCGCACTTGACAGTGGAGCCGTTGACATCGAGTTTGGTAGCAATTGAAATATATGGTAACTCAAGTGCTTCGGCAATCATGCCCGCTACTTGTGAGCCGTTGTAGTCAATGGTTTCTTTACCGGTAAGGATGAGGTCAAAGCCTTTGCCTTTGGCATATTCGGCAATTTGCATAGCGGTGTAGTAGGCATCTTGGGCTGTTGCGTCGATGCGCACTGCGTCGTCGGCACCGATGGCTAAGGCCTTGCGGATGACAGCGTCGTCAGAAGCGCTTCCGACCGTAATGATAGTGACGTTTCCACCTTGTGCTTCTTTGAGCTCAAGTGCACGCACGAGGGCGTACCATTCGTCATAGGGGTTGACAATATATTGAACGCCGTTTTCGTCAAATTGGGTATCACCATTGGTGAAGGCAATTTTTGACGTGGTATCTGGCGCTTTAGAAATACAAACAAGGATGTTCATGAGTGTTGATTTAATGCGGTGCAAAGTTAAGTAAAATTGCAAAAAGGATACTTGAAATGAAAGTCAATAATGCGACTTTTTTCAGCTCGGGGTCCAGAGCGGCGGGCTCTGTATTTTGCACTACTTTTTGCAAGTGTAGGGCAAAACCGATAGAAGGAATCAAAGCCAAGAACAACCAATAGTTCATGGCACTAATAGCGAGTAAATAAATGGTAAAAAACCAAGTGGCCATCCCAAAACTGATCAAAAAGACATGATAAAATTTGGCCTTCTGAAAGCCTAACTTCACTACCATGGTGCGTTTTTGCATTTTTGCATCGTTGTGAATGTCGCGCAAATTATTGAGGTTCAAAACCGCTGTACTCCAGAGCCCAATAGTAATGGCCGGAAACAAAACAATCCATTCAAAGGCTTCGCCATAAAGCATGAAAACACCAATAACACTCACGAGGCCGAAAAATACCAAAACCATGATGTCACCTAAACCGCGGTAACCATAAGCGTTCTTGCCAACGGTGTAAGTAATGGCTGCTGCAATACAGGCCAGAGCCAAAACTATATAAAAGTAAATGGCATTGGTAGAAAGATGCGTTACGCTTGTGTAGATCAGGGCGAGTGCACTCAGTAAAGAAATGAGGCCAACTACCCACATGCCTACTTTCATTTGGCCTGCACTGAGCTGTCCGCTCTGAATGGCGCGCGCTGGGCCAACACGTTCGGCGTTGTCGGTACCTTTTTGGCTATCGCCGAGGTCATTAGCAAAATTGGAGAGTACTTGAAAGCCCGTAGTTGTCAAGAGTGCCAAACCAAAAATTGCTCCGTCAAACGCACCGAGCACTGCGGCTAAACCAGTGCCAACAATTATTCCTGAAAGTGAGAGCGGAAGCGTTCTTAAGCGCGCCGCGTGTAACCAAGCTTTGATCATTTTTTAAATATTGGCACCGTACTGCAGGGCTCACCATACATCAGGCTTTTGACATGAGGTTGCAATAAGCGCACTAAATAAGACATCGCAAAGGCAGGGTCTTGGATATCGGCACAGCCTTTAATAATAATGCGTTGGTCTTGCATTTGTTCGAGGTCTATGGAACAAATTTCTTCAGAGATGAGCGCCTTAGCGAGTTCCAATTCTGAACCAACCTGGCTATACACATTTTCTTTTTGTAAGGCCGAACTCACGAGCATAAAGGCCCAGGTCGGGATAATCGCGTCAGAGCTACAATAAATAAAAACAGCTTTGCGTTGGTATTGCGCCCAATTGTGGTCTTTGATCCAGGCGCGGAAGTCTTTTTCTTTCAAGACCAAACCTTGCCAAAGTTGAGGTGCTAAATCAAGGCCAACAAGTGCTAATTTTGGCTTGTAGTCGGCGAGGTCTAATTGGATCAGGCCACTTTCTTTGACTTTATTTTTGATGCTATCCACGCCCTAAAATTACTCGTTCTTTTTGTATTGGTAAACAATAATTGGGGGCTTTTGGTTTTCGTCAATCTGTTTTTGTTCTTCTCTAGTTAGAGAAGCTTCTTGCGCTAGATTCATTTCATATCGCATTCTTTCTGCTTCTTGCTCGGCTTCAATTGCTCTGCGGAGGTCACCTTCGAAATCGGGCGGTTCTATGCCGAGTTCTTTTTCAATTTCATACTGATATTTTGGGCGTTGTGGCCCCTGTTTGCGGTAAATAAAAGCCAGAATTACACCAACAATTAAGCCGGAAAGGTGTCCCTGCCAAGACACACGCGGTTGGGTAGGGAAGACACCCCAAATCAAAGAGCCATATAAAAACACAATAAACAAAGAAAGTGCTTGTAAGGGTAAATATTTACGCAGCACACCCGAAGTAAAAAGAAAACCCGCCAGTGCATAAATAACACCACTCATGCCTATATGAATAGCACCGTTGCTGCCGCCAATAAACCACAACAAAACACCCGTAAACAACCAACTCAAGAGAAACACGCGCCACGCCACTTTTCTGTATGAATAAAATAGTAGGGTCATCAGTAAAAAAG
>JACCDS011916811.1_pt1 | contig 74981 bp, 67 predicted proteins | sample 7446441 | NCBI WGS metagenome assembly JACCDS01 (sample SAMN15323445, study PRJNA562643) | freshwater metagenome | isolation source: river surface water | place: USA:Blue River Watershed | collected 2017-08-17
ACTAACCCAACTTGGATTAACAAAAAAAGATTTTACAGATTGGATTTAGACATTATATGTTTTGATATGTTGGAAGGTTCATTATCTTTGTAAAACCTAAAGAAACTCAATCTAGACAATCAAGCCCTCCTTTTGGCTGCTTGGTTTCTTAGGGGGTTTCCACTGGAAAAACTTGAAGCTAAATCCTTGTTTTATAAAGAGTTGATTGGCAGGTTTGTTCGCCTCTCTCTCCGCCCGATATTGAAAAAAGCCCCTTTGTGTGAAAAAAAGGGGCTTTTTCTTTGGTGTTTTATTACCTAATACCCCACAACAGTTATTGTTCATAAATTTGTGGTTGACGCAACGATTTCCTACCTTGCCTTCATGAATATCGAGTCGTTGATTCATCTAAACGCATCCTACGCAACTACGATTGCTGTTGCTTTGGTCGTTGTGGTGCAATCCTTTTTCGGCGTGGGCGTTTTGTTTTTGGGTACGCCGCTGTTATTGATTCTCGGACTCAATTACATAGAGGTATTCAATGTGCTGTTGCCCGTATCGCTCTGCTTGAGTTTCATTCAAACGATTGTTGGGTGGCGACATGTTCAGTGGACCACCGTAAAGTGGTTTATTTTACTTTCACTCCCCGCTACAGCCTTCGGCACGCTATTGCTCAAATCGATCGTGGGCGCTGCCTATTTTCACATCGCCATTGCCCTTTATTTGGGTGTGGTGTCGTTGGGTTTCTATTTTCAAGTCGCTCCCAAAGTCATTCATTGGGCGTTGAAACGCGATCAGTTTTATATTTTGTTGACAGGCCTGATTCACGGAACAACCAATTTGGGCGGACCATTGCTCTCCACCTATGTGCTGGCAAAATACAACGATAAACAACAAGCCAGGGCAACCATAGCGATATGTTACGGGTTGTTTGTGGTGGTTCAATTGCTTACCCTGTCCATGTCGGGGAATCCTGTCGCCTTGAAATCATCGAATCTCCTGCACATGGGCATTGCGATTCTAGTGTTCGCACTAACCAATGCATTCGTTTTTCATCGTATCAGCAATCAAAAGTTTCGCTTGTTTTTCGGGTGCGTGTTGCTGCTGATGTCGACCCTGCTGTTGTTGAGATAAGCAGAAATTGTAACCAAAAGCACAGAACTCTTCATTTTTTTAGACCATTTTTGCAACATGTTGAAAGGGATGTTGTTCGCCGTTGGGTTGGGATTGGTGGCGGTTGTAGCGGAAAAATTCACGCCACCCGCACTCAATGGGATCCTCATTGCCTTGATTTTGGGAATGCTCCTCGGCAATTTGCTGAAACTCCCTTCAGCCCTGGAATCGGGAATCACTTACACCAGTTCCAAAATGTTGGAACTTTCCATTTTGTTCCTCGCCGTTGGTATCAACTACACCGATATCGCGGCTTTGGGCGTTCAGCCTTTTGTTGGGGTAGCGGTGGTGGTCTTTGCAGTGCTTTTTCTGTCGTTTTTTCTCTCTAAGCGATTCAATTGTCCAGGTAACACCGGCATTTTGGTAGGCTTCGGTACCGCCATTTGTGGATCCAGTGCCATCGCCGCCCTTGCACCATCGCTCCAAAAACAAAACAAAGAAGATGTGGCCATCGCCATGGCGGTTGTCAATCTGTTGGGGACCTTTGGCATGCTCGTTTTGCCATGGGCTTTGCTTCAAATCGATTGGCCCAGCAGCGATGTGGCTTCCTCGGCCATCGGATATTTGGTGGGTGGTTCCCTGCACTCTGTGGGCAATGTGGCCGGCGCCGGCTTTGCCATCGGAAAATCGGCAGGAGATGTGGCCATTACCGTAAAATTGGCCCGCGTAGCACTGCTAACCCCCGGTTTGATTTTCATGACCTACCTCACCCAACGCAGCGCCGAGGGCAACTGGAAACGCTACTTCAAATTGCCCTGGTACTTGATTGGATTCATCATCGTCACGTTTGTTGTGAGTATGGTCGATATGCCCAAATCCGCCCTCAAAGACATTGAATACATGGGAAAAGTCATCCTCACGGTGGCGATGGCTGCGATCGGACTCAAAGTCAGCTTCAAGAAATTGCTGCAAGCTGGCAGTCGTGGTCTCCGCTTTGGCTTAGTGATGTTCGTGCTTCAACTCTCCCTTTTGGGATTGATGCTTGTGCTGATGCGCTGAATGGATTGCGCTTAGGAGAAAGTAATCACCAAATCTTTCTCGATGTCGGGGTGCAAACTGCGTGCAACCGGACAAGTATTGGCTACCCGGATCAAGATTTCTTGGATGTTTTCGGGTAGACCGGAGGGCAATACGATGTTGATGTAACTGCTAATTTTGGAAATTCTGCGTGGGTCCGAGGCCATGTGTTTGGTGGTGTCGGCTGTGATTTCCGTGATTTCAAATCCTTTGGTTTGTGCGTAAATGCCGATGGTGGTAATTACGCAAGTGGTTAAACTCAGCGCGCACAAATCGGTGGGAGAGAAGGCCGATCCCATCCCTTTGTTGTCGGTGGGTGCATCGGTGAAAATCTCTGTGCCACTTTGCAGATGAATGTTGCTACAACGTAATTGTCCGAGGTATTTGGTGCTAGCGGTTGCCATGAAGCGAAATTACGACAAACTTTTGGGCCCCTTGACCGATGTAAAGGATAAATTTGCTGTACAGCACTACCTTTGTGTGGATGCGAAGGATTTCAATCATTCCGCGATGTCCTCAATTGATGGGTGGGCTTCGCTTTTCGGTTTTGATTGTGCTTTTTATTTCCATGTGGACCAATGGTCTGCTAGCGCAAAATGCGTTTTCACTGGGAATACGACCATTGAAAATTCCGAATATGCCCCAATTGCATTCATTTGCGGCGGCCCAATATCAAGGGAAATGGTATTTATTCGGTGGCCGCCGCGACGGGCTCCATCGAAGGCAGCCGTTCCGGGCCTTCGATTCCGCCCACGCCAATCGCTATATCTTTTGTGTTGATCCGGAATCCCAAACCGTAGATTCACTGCCCATCCAAAACCTAAATCCCTCACTCCAATCGCAATTGGCTTCCACCAATATGCTGTTCCACCAAGAAGATAACCTCCTCTACCTCGCGGGCGGATATGGGTTGCCCTGTCGAAAAGACATTTCCCTGTTCTCACCGCCATCGCGTTTCACTGACCCCGAAGCGCATCGCACCTTTCCTTACCTCACAAAGGTGGATTTGGCCAAGCTCAGCAGCGAATTCGCCAAACAAACCGAACCCAATTCGCGCAAAAACCAAATCAACAAGAAACAACCCCCGCTGGCTACGCTTTCATCTGCCTTTGAACAATGGACCGATCCCCAATTTGCACTCACCGGGGGTGCCATGTTCAATCAGATCGACTATTACCCGCACAAACAGCCGATAAACACTTTTTACTTGGTGGGCGGACATCGTTTCGATGGTTTATACAATCCCATGGGACCGCAAAACGGACCTGGTTTCGAACAAGAATACCACCATGGTGTGCGCAGATTTCAGTTGACCAATGTCACTGTCAAATCGCACAAAAAGCGCAAACGCCGCAAAAAATTGGGAACAGTGAAAGAAAATGCGGTTTGGATGGAATCGCTCATCGACAGTCAATTCCGTCGTCGTGATGTGAATGTCATGGAATCGCTGCATCACAGGCTCGCGCAAGTGGGAAGTGGAATTGCTGACCAAATTCTCATCAATGGTGATGACATTGCTGCTTCTCCCTTCCCTCCGGTTCAAAAAGATCTGTTGGTGTTTTCTGGCGTCTTTCAAGAACGCGCCAACATTCCATACACCAACCTGCTGGAGATCAATGCAGATTCCAGTACAATCAAACCAATCCACAGATTTAACCAACTGCTAAACCAATACCACAGCGCCCATACATCGCTCTATTCCTACAAGGTGGATGCACAGTTTTTTCTGTTTTTTGGTGGCATCGCCCAGTATTTTTTCAATGATTCGGGCTTGTTAATCCAGGATCCCGATGTGCCTGTGGTTTCCACGGTATCGCTCATCGAGCGCACGGCAGCCAACGAATACAGCGAATATGCACTGCCCATTCATCTGCCCAAAGGGGTAGGGGCGGGCACCGAGTTCATTCCGGCGAATACGGTTCCGCGCATGGAAGGTACTGATGTGATTGATCTGGAATCCTTGCAAGGCGATTCCCAGCTCCTTGGATACCTCGTGGGAGGATTCTCAACCACGGCGCCCAATGTGTTTTTCGACAATGATGCCGACGAAAGCAAAGCCGAATCGCATGCCTATGCGGTGTATTGGAAACGCAACAACGAATTGCGCGACCCCGCGCAGAAACTAGCGCTCAAGGAAGCGAAAGTGGTCACACAAGGGAACAACGGACAAATCCATTTTCAAGCCTTTACGAATACCGAGAACGGGAAAGTTTATTTCATGATCCAGATGGAGCAGGAAGGTCCTTGCACCCTGACCCTTCGCGATGAATCCAATAAAACTTTATTAAGACACGAATTTCCGGGCGGATTGCCCAAAGGCGAAAGTGTTTTTGCCTTGCCCCTGTACGATCCCAACCGCGCCAAAACCTATCAAGTAGTGTTTGAAGCCGGAGGGGTGGTTCTGCAAGAACAATTGATTATCAATCCGTAACGGCATAAAAAAGCCCCCTCGTTTTCAACAAGGGGGCTTCGTTTGGAGGTCGGAAGCGGATTCGAACCGCTGTAAAGGGTTTTGCAGACCCGTGCCTAGCCACTCGGCCATCCGACCTTTTTTCGGGAGTGCAAATATACGAAAAATTTGGCTCAAACAACAGCGCCGTCTGCCATTTCGATGATGCGATCTGTTTTCTTCGCAAAATCGGGATCATGGGTAACAATCAACAACGAAGTGCCAAGTTCGTGGGTCAACTCCTTAAAAATGTCAAACACAACGCCTGCATTTTTACTATCGAGGTTTCCGGTGGGTTCGTCGCCCATGATAATGGTGGGTTCATTGATCAACGCCCGTGCGATGGCTACCCGCTGCTTCTGTCCCCCTGATATTTGTGTAGCCTTCTTCAATGCTTGGTCTTGAACACCCAACAATGCCAATTTTTTCATCGCATCGTGTTCTACCTCTGCTTTGGACTTGCGCGCCAATTTCAATCCTGGCATCATGACATTCTGCAACACTGTGAACTCGGGTAATAAATAGTGAAACTGAAAAACAAAACCGATGTGTTCATTGCGCACCACGGAAAGTTCAGCGCCATTGAGTCCGGTGAGCAATCGATTGCCCAAGAACAACGCCCCCTCGTAATCGGTATCCATGGTGCTCAAGATATACAACAGGGTGCTTTTTCCGCAGCCCGACTTGCCCATGATCGACACAAATTCACCGCGGTTGACTTCGATGTTGATGTCTTTGAGGACCTGCACTTTTACCGGATCAACAAAATACTTGTTGATGTTCTTGGTGCTCAGGATGGGTGTGTCTAAACTCATGGTAGCGTTGGCGAGGAAACGATGGTTTTATCTATGCGATTATTGGCCACGAATGATTTCTACTGGATCAATTTTGCTTGCCTTTCGCGCCGGCAAATACCCAGCAAAAAAGGTTGTGACGATGGCAAAAACCGCCCCAATCACATAAAACAAGGGTTGAAAGTTCACGGGGAAGGTTTTCACAGTTGGGATGGCTTCCGTTTCAAAAGGGGCTTTACTAATCAAAAAACTCAACAATCCACCCATCGCCAAACCAATCAATCCACCCACCACGCCAATAAACATCGCTTGGTAAATGAAAATGCGTTTTACATCGCTGCCCGAAAACCCTGTAGCCTTTAAAATGGCGATGTCGTTCATTTTTTCGTAAATCACCATATTCAAGATGTTGTAAATGCCGAATCCCGCCACAATCAATAGCGTAATGGATACTGCATAAGTAATGATATTTCTAATGGTTGTGCCTGTTTCGAATTGCGCGTTCGCGGCTTTCACATCGATGCTGTTTACCCCGTAAGTCTGGGCAATTTCATCTGAGAGGCCTTTGGCTTTTTCGATGTCGTGGAGTTTTACACTGATGTCTGTGACGTGGTTGTTCCCCTCCCCAGCGATGCGCTGTGCCGTTTTTACGTTCACATAACTTTGTAATTTGTCGATGTCCGCCAGCCCACTTTGGAAAAAGCCCACCACTTTCAGTCGGTAGGTTGCCCCGGAACTACTGAGCAATTGTACGCGGTCGCCGATGCCAATGCTGAGTTTCTTTGCAACACCAATGCCCAAGACGATGCCGTTGTCGTTGTTGGCAAGGTCGCGGGGCAAACCATTCACCACATACTGTTTAAAATTGTACAATCGATCTTCTTCCAATGGGTCTATCCCGATGGCATTGCCATTGAGCAATACAGATCCCGATTGGTAGAAAATGCGGGCACTCACCTGCGGTGTTACACCCATAACCAATGGGTTTTTCTTGAGGGTTGCCATCAACGGTTGGTTGTTGTATATGCTGGCTTGGTCTTGTTTGGGTTTGATGGAATGCACCATGTGTACGGCCCCTTTAAATTCTGGGCGCAGTTGGATGGGTTGCTTGGCGCTCGGTTGTACCTCGTTGTAAATGCGAATGTGCGGTGTGCGGTTCAGGATTAATCCATCGAGCAGCCCGTTTAAGCCGGTCATGAAACTCACCAAAACAACAAAGGTGCCAATGCCAAAAGTGACCCCTAAACTGGCGATGGCGCTCTGTTTTTTGCGCGTGAGCAAGTGCGTTTTGGCAATCTGAATCAATACCGCGTTGCTCATTCCTTATTTGCCCTTGGGAATCAAAATTTCCGAATTCTCAGTTAGCCCTTGGAGCACCTCTACGTATTCCAGGTTTCTCAATCCCGTTTTCACAGCAATATCACCGTCTTTGGTTTTTACAACATTGTTCTTGTCGATGCTCGATATAGGTATCAACAGCGCTTTCTCTTTTTGTGCGATGACAATATTCACCTCAGCACTCAAACCCGGATACAATTGGGCCGGTTTCTCATCAAAAACCGCTTCAACTTCAAACGACTGCGATTTGGGATTCATGATGGGAATGATGCGGGTTACATGTCCTTTAAAAGATTTTTCCTTGTAGGCATCCAATGCGATGAACACCGTTTGTCCCACCTTGATTTTCGCAATATCAACCTCGTCAATATCCATGTGAATCAGGAAGTCGCTACTATTTCCCAAAATGGCCAATGGTTTTTGGGGCGATACCCATTCTCCTTTTTCTGCCATTAGTTGGAACAACTGTCCGCCTATGTCAGATTTTACATCAAACTCCGATAGGTTCTTGGCCGCATTTCCTTGGTTGTTTTGGGCTTGTTTTTGGTTGAAGGCCAATTGGCTTTGGGCAACAGAGAGCTTGGATTGGAGTGCTTTTACCGCATTTTTGCTTGCAGCGGCAGCCAATTTTTTGGCCTCCAATTGTGTTTGGCTTCCAATGTTTTGTGCCCACAAATTCTGTTGTCGCTTATAGTTTAATGAATCCAGTTGGGCTTGTTCCTTGGCGGTGGCCAATTGGGCTTGTATTTCTTGGAGTTGTTTCACACTGGTCTTGGAAAGCTCAACAGCTTCTCCCGCAGTGTTTGCTGTCAATGCCGCGGCCGTGTTGTCCAAATGGGCGATAATCTGTCCTGCTTGAATCATCTCGCCTTCGGCAACGGTGAAATTGAGGATTCGGCCCGACAGGGCCGGGTAGAGAGTGTATTGTTCCGCTGCTTTGATGGTGGCGCTGGCGTAGACTGATTCTATGATGGGTTGGTAAACGGGTCGAATGGATTGGTTTTTGTCTTTGCAGCCGAGGGCTAAAACGGACAAGGCTACAATGCCCAAATGACTGAATTTCATGGTGCTTCAAAATTACAGAGAAAATCAAGAGCAATCCATGACTTCAATCACCCAAATTGGGAAAAGCAAAAAATATTTTATCGATGGTACACAGACTTTCCGCCAATGTAAGTATGCCAAACCTTCGCTTTGGGAATTTTTTCAGCCGCTACGGTCATCAAATCGGTGTCCATGACAATGAAATCAGCCATTTTCCCTGCTTCCAAAGAGCCTGTGCGCGTTTCGTCAAAATTGGCATAAGCCGCCCACAATGTCATACCCCACATCGCTTGCTTACGCGAGAGGGCTTGCTCTCCAATGAAAGGACGTTCAAGTTTTCCCGCGGCATCCATTCGCTGTGTTGCGGCGTAGAATGTGTTAATCGGCGATATGCCCTCTACTGGGAAGTCTGTACCCAATGCAATGACTTTGGCTTGGGAAAGTAGGTTTTGATATGCGTAACCGCCTTTGGCAACCGTGCTGCACAATCGCTCATCGGCCCAGGGCGCATCCGAAGTGGCGTGGGTGGGCTGAACGCTGGGGATGATGCTGCGTTTGGCAAAAATTTTCTGGTCTTTGGCATTGACAATCTGTGCGTGCTCAATGCGCCAACGGGCATCATAGCCTTCGGGGATGTTTTTTTGGAATGTGCGAAGTGCAATGGCATTGGCGCTATCACCGATGGCATGTACGCAGACTTGAAATCCTTTGTTCAGCAGATACACTTGATACATCTCAAATTTCGCCTCATCAATGATTTGCAATCCTTTGTGTCCGAGTTGGTCGCAATAATCCCCCTTTAATAGGGCTCCGCGAGACCCCAATGCGCCGTCAAGGTACATTTTTACAGATCGCATGGTAAACAAGTCGGTGTAAATCATCCCATTTCGGGAGATGTAACCCAAATTTTCATCGCTCAAGGAAAGCATGCCGTATATGCGCAAATCGAGTTTGCCTTGTTTTTGTAAATCCTTGATCAGGGTGATATCGTCTTGCGAGATACCGGCTTCGGCGATTTGGGTAAGTCCTTGCGCGTGACAGTTTTTCAATCCAGTGGCAAGTCCCTTTTCCCAAGCGCTGAAGGGTGCCTTTGGCAATTGCGATTTCACCAAGTCTGCGGCATTGTCGATGCAAATACCTTGAAATTTACCATTTGATTTCACAAACTCCCCACCTGGGATTGCTGCGTCTGTGTTGAGGTTGAGGGCTTTCACTGCAGCGGAGTTGATCCAAACGGCATGACCATCGATCCTGCTCAAACACACCGGTGTGTTGGGGAATGCTTTGTCGAGCTGTGCCATACTCGGATACGATTTCGACGCCCAATCATTTTGGTCCCAACCCCGTCCAATCAACCACGGCAGTGTGTTTTTTTTGCTGAACTTTTTTGCGCGTTTCACTGCATCGGCCTCGGATTTGCAACCCACGAGGTCTACTTCTGTGAGTCCTTTGGAATAGGCCAAGAAATGACAGTGCGCATCAATGAATCCGGGATAGATGAATTTGCCAGGAAACTCCATCTTGGGGGTGATTGGGTAGAGGGAATCGGCCGTTCTGACATCCCCCGTGTATAAAATGATGCTATTCTCCACAACCATGGCAGTTGCCGTGGTAAAGCCCGTATCGGCCAAGTAAATTTTTTCTGCCGTGTAAATCGCTCTATTTGATTGATTTTGAGCGCTCAAGGTGAACTGACTAAAAAAAACAATCAGAAATATCAAAAAAAATCGCTTCATCTTTTGGGGGTTAGTGGCACATTTGTTGTTACAAAATACGCAACATCTTTACAATTAGTTGCAAAAATCACAAAATCTATGAACAAACGTCGCATTCTCTGGGTAGTATTGGTACTTTTCATCGTTGGTTGCTTGGTCGGTTACAAACTTTGGACTACACCTCCTGAAAATCAATCGGCTGGTGCGCCAGATTTTGAAAAGAACCTGCAAGAATGGGTGAGTTCGCTGGATGCCGACACCGGCGCAGCGAGAACCTTTTCAGCATTCGTTGGTAAGAGCGTGAAATTTTCCGGGGAAGTGGCCGATGTCATGGGCGATAGCAGCCTAACCCTTCAAATCAAAACCGGGGTTGAGGGCTTTAACGTCAACGCCAATTTTCACCAAGATTACAAATCCACTGTGAGTGGGGTTGTCGCTGGCGATGTCGTTACCCTTCAATGTGTTTGTGATGGTTTGATGGTGCCAATGTCTGCGGACGACTTGTTTGCCGAGAAAAAGATTGATATGAGTCGTTGCACAATTCTCAATTTGGAACAACACAAAGCCGATGTCTCAAAATCATTGGATCACGCCGAATCGGAATCGGGCGAACAACCAGACGCAAAGTAACCTATACAAAAACCATTGCTGAAACAACAATAACAACAACCACAATCAAAATAAAACCATGAAAAAATACATTTTCCTTGCCGCCATCGCATTAATGCCTTTGTTTTCCTCAGCCCAAGTTTACAAAACTTCTGCGGGTAAAATCTCTTTCGTGAGCAAAACGGCCATTGAGGAGTTTAGTGCCAACAATGCACAAGTTGAGGCTGCCATTGCACCGGTAAAAAATCAAATTCAGTTCCGTGTTCCGGTAAATGGATTTGTATTCAAATCTGCTTTGATGCAAAAGCATTTTCAAGAGAATTACATGGAAACCTCACGCTTTCAATACAGCAATTTTGTGGGTAAGCTTTCCAACCCAACAGCGGTTAACTTTACCCAAAACGGGGAGTATCCAGTCGAAGCCGTTGGTAAATTGACGATGCATGGTGTAACCAAAGACATCACCGTTCCCGGTAAAGTGGTTGTGAAAGATGGTGCTGTCACCTTGAAAGCCAACTTCCGAATCAAGTGCTCTGATTACCAAATCAAAATTCCTGCTGCCAGTGCGGCTTCGGTTTCTGATGACATTGCCATCGCCGTAGACTGCGCCTTGGCCAAGTAACATTGAACTTTTTGCAACGAACAATCCAACCTCAATAAAATGAAAATCAAACAATTTTTGGTCATCGCGGCTTTCGCTTTCGTCGCTGTGTGGGGGATGCAATCTTGTCAGCATGAACAAATGGGCGATCCCAATGCGGCCATTTGCTTTGAAAGAGATATCCTGCCCATTTTCAATTCCAAATGTGCGATGAGCGGTTGTCACGATGCGGGCACTGCCGCCGAGGGCTACGATTTGTCCAATTACAGCAAGATTGTTGGTGATGGTATCGTAAAAGGAAAACCGGGCAAATCTGAAATCTATGAAGAAATCGAGGATGGTGAAATGCCTCCAAAAGGATATCCCAAATTGTCTGAGACCGAAAAGCAGCTCATTTATGATTGGATTGCCGATGGTGCCAAAAATGGGATCAATTGTGCGGTAAAATGCGATTCCACGATTTCAGGATTCGCCTCGGCTGTTCAACCCATCATGACAAAATACTGTGTGGGATGCCATGCTTACCCCAATGCATCCGCCCAGGTAGATCTCTCCGGATACATCGGTGTGAAAAACGCCATTAACCAAGGATTGTTGAAATCGATTGATCATTCAGGCTATTACCCCATGCCCAAAGGCGGTGCGAAATTGAGCGATTGCGAAATCAATCAAGTACGCAAATGGATTCAGAGAGGAGCACCCAATGACTAAGCGTGTTGGTTTCATGGCCGCAACCGCCATTATACTGGTGGCCTCGGTTTCAATGCAGGGTTGCTATTACGACAACAAAGCCGAAAACTATGGTTCTGCAAGTTGCGATTCGGCGAATCCTACCTACACCAATAACATCGCGCCGTTGATCAACCAAAGTTGTATCGGATGTCATGGTAGCAGTGGTGCTTCGGCAGGGGTATCACTCACAACCTACGATTTGGTCAAAACACAGGCCTTGAAAGGCAGTCTCACAGGAACCATGAAACAGAATGGGTATAGCTTGATGCCTCCCGGTGGAAAATTGAGTAACTGCAAAATCGGACAAGTAGAAAATTGGATTCGCAATGGGTTCCCACAATAATCGCGTCGCAATGAAGAAATTCCTCATCACCTTCGTCGTGGGAGGGCTATCCTTTCTTCCAACGCTCATGGCAGCAATGAATCCAGAAATCGATAGTACGCTGTCGCCCCAAGCCAATATGGCCAATCTGGAAAAGCAGACCACCTATATTCCTCCCGCACTGAGCTTGGAACGCAAGAGTTTGCGCATCATCAACATGCATGGTGCGGCGGGACTGCCAAAAAGGGAATGGGAACTGTTCATCCAACACAGATTCGGAACCTTCGGGAGTGGTGCCTACAATTGGTACGGACTGGATCAAAGTTACATGCGTATTGGTTTGGATGCTGGACTGTCGGAACGACTCACCGTGGGTGTATCGCGCAGCAGCATGAACAAAATCGCGGATGGCTACTTCAAGTATCAGTTCATTGGCAAAGCCACGGCATCGCCCAAGAAAGAAGGTGAAAGCCAATCGGAAGTGACTGCCGCTTGGTACAGCAATGTTTCCATCAACACCCAATCAAGGGCCAATATCTCCCCCGAACCGTTTTATTATACCAACCGCTTTCGATTCGTAAATACGCTGATCATTAGCAAAAATATCAACGATCGATTGTTGATCGCCCTGACGCCCAGTTTGGTGCATGTCAATTTGGTGGATTTGGCCACAGAATCGAACGATATCGCCGTGATGGGTGCCTACGGACGCATGAAATTCTCTGATCGCTATGCGGTGACGGCGGAAATTCAAAAACCGTTTTTGTCAAAAATGCCCTCGCCCAGCGGAGCCATGAAAACCGTGAACATTCCAACAAACCCCTACATGGCTTTGGGATTTGAAATTTACACGGCCAAGCACGTATTCCAGCTGAGTGTAAGCAATGCCCAGTCGATGAATGAGTCGTTCTATATGACCCAAGAAAATGGGTCGTTTCAAATGTCTAACCTCCGTTTCGGATTCAATATTGTAAGAAGATGGTAAAGCGTAAAATCAATGTGAATACTTGGTTGCGCGTTGCAGCCATTGCCCTTGGATCTATTGCCATGAATGTGGTGCAAGCCCAAGACGATACCAGTTTTTCGCTGTTCGATGAGCCATCGGCCCCAGTTGCGGAAAAAGTTCAATATGCTTTTAAAACCACCAAAGTGGTCAATTTGCAGAGCTTGGAACTCATTGATCCCGGTGTGTTTGATTTCAAAATGAGCCACCGATTTGGGGCGATCAATGGTGGAGCTGCGGCCTTCAACAATGAAGATGTGGTGAATGCCTTTGGGTTTGATGTTGCTACCATCCGTTTTGGCGGTGAGTATGGCGTGAAAGAAAACCTCATGGTGGGGTTGGGTCGATACAACGTGAAATCAGAAAAAGGGGTTGATGCCTATGTGAAATATCGTTTGATGCACCAAACAACCGACAACAAAAAGCCGCTGTCGATCCTCTTGCTTGGCGCCGTGGATTATCGGAATACCCGATACAATCGCACTGTTATTGGCATTGCAGGCCCGGTTAATTTGCCTTGGGGAATCTCTGACAAAGAGCGTCTGAATTTTGTGGGACAGGTGATCATCGGCAAAAAGGTGAACGATGATTTTTCATGGATAATTTCCCCGACCATCGTTCGTTCAGGCATGAATGATATGTATCAAGCTTCTTCTGAATCTTTTGTGTCAACCGGTACCCAGAAAACCCAATTTGCCTTGGGGATGGGTTTCCGCAACAAATTGAGTTCTCGCACATCGTTGAACATGGAGTATATCCCCATTTTGAACGGAAACGGTGATTTCTACAACAGTTTCTCGGTGGGATTTGATGTGGAGACAGGCGGACACGTGTTCCAGTTTGATTTTACCAACAGTGTGGGGATGAACGAGTCGATGTTTATCACACGCAATACTGATCGATGGGGTGCTGCTGGTGTGCGGTTGGGCTTCAATTTGCACCGCGTGTTCACGGTGGTTGATCCCTCGCATTTTCAATAGATTTTTACATGTCGCCTTGCGCGAGTGAGATAAAAGCCCTGGGAATTTCTCGGGGCTTTTTTATGGCTGAACGCCGTATAGGTGTGGGTTACCTGAATATTTGCCAATCAAACATTGACTGGCTGAGGTGATTTGGAGGCGTAATTCGGTGTATCGCTCCCAGCCGGGGATATCGGCGAGTTTGATGGCGTGTATGGCGTATTTGAAGCCCGCTTGTTGGTAATCTGCAATTTTGGTACTGCGCCAATCGATCTGTTGGGTACATGCAACGATTTTATCAGGATAGTAATCTTTTTCCGGCTTGCTTGGATTCCAAAGTGATGTTTGGATTTCGCCTTGGGCGTCTGCGACTTTCACCACAATCAGGATGACATCATTGGGTGATGGCTCAAATTCGTAGAGTACTATCGTGCCTGAAAAAAGGGTGGTGTCTGCCGAGTTATGAATGATATTTGCGTTAAGCAGGTGGAAATCGGTTGCGTTGAACGCAGGTTCACGGGGTTCGGCAAGGGTGAGCCATTCGCCACCGATCAGGAATTCGTGGTCGAGGGGGTTCGGTTGGGAGGATTTTTGGTTCTCTTTGTTGTTTGATGTCTCCCTCGCTGAACTGGGGGCAAGATCAGTTTGTGATGCTGATGTGGGCGTTTCTTGGTACCGCGAAGTATGGTTGAAATGCGATTCAATCAATGGTAGGAGCCATGGTTGACTGCCCGATTGAAGTCCCAAAAATACCTGAGCGCCCGGCTTGAGCGATTGGAGTTGCTGTGCGATGAAGGGGAGGGTAGGTCCGGCCGATTCAAAATATACCGTTGGGGGAATCGCCGAAATTTTGTGTTTGTATAAGGTTTGGTCTTTGTGGAATTGGTAGTTGTCGGCCGGGCCGTCGAGCCAAATGTGTAAATCGCTGTTAGTTCCTTTTGTTTGGTGAGATTTCGTTTGGTTTTCTGCGAATTGGAGCGACTGCTCCACGATGCGGTGGTGGGATCCTTTGCGTTCTAGGGTAAGAAATTGTTTTTGGTAAATTGTGTTGTACAGGAGCAGTGCGGGCAGGAGGATGGCCAATGGTTGGGAGTAATGATGGAATTTGTTTTGTCCTTGGCGGGTATGGCCTATCATGGGGTTTATAGTGAAATCAGAGGTGCTTAATTCTTTTCGAGCGAGTGTGATTCCGTTGGCAGCCACCAGGATAATCAGGGGGAAAGAGAAGTAAAGGGCATTGTTTTGAAGGATGGGCGCGCGAACCACGGAATAGATATAACCGAAGGCGAAGACCAGCAGAAAGCCCAATGTGAGCAGGATGGTGGGTTGTTGCAGGATGCGTTTGAGCGATGCCGGTTTGGGTAGGTAGGCGATGCGAAACTGAAATTGAATGGCATAGAGATAGGCACCAACGAACAAGATGAGTATGGGTATTGAGTGTCCTGTAGCGAATTGTAGAAAGTTGTACAGAAATTCAGGTTTGGGTTGATTGAGCCAACCGAGTCCGCCGAGCTGAAACTGGGCGAAGGTGATTGGCAGGTGTGGCAAGTAAAGGAGGACAGCAACTGTTACGGGTAGGAACAGGATGTAGGAGGGGTGGAGGCCTTGGGTATGTTCTGAGGGGTTGGGTTTGATTTTTGGTTGTAGAAGTAGTAGGGCGATGAAGGATGCGCCGGCCGTGAGGCCGGCGAAATAATGGATGTAGGCGGCGCCCGCTAGGGCGCCGCCCAACTTCAACGAAAACAAGCCCATTCGCTCAGGAAGCATCACATCGCCCTGAACATTGCGATGCTTCAAAACGCCCAATACCAAATCCCAAGACCACAATACAAAGGGCAACCCAAATACATAAGGCCTTATCCAAATCGACATTCCCGCTTGCCACCACATCAATCCCATCAAACTAACAGCCCAATAGGCGGTCTCTACATCAAAATGTCGTTTCGCCATGCCGTGTAATTGCCACAAGACACCCATAGAAAACAGTGAGGTAAACAATCTGGGGATAAACACATCCGCGCCATTGGCGCTTATCCAAAACCAAATCAAGGTCTGTAAACCCGCTGGATGTCCGTCAACAGCCACCCCCTGGTGCAAATGCGCGTGCCAATCCTTGGCCTGCATCGCCCTGAAAACCGCACTCAATTCATCGTATCCCCATGCATAGGCCTCAAGATCCCAAAATCGAAGCAGCAGAATGCCCAACGCCACCATCGCCCAGCCCCATTGAAACCATCGGGGTGCCTGTGAAAATGAAGCCCTGAACCGCGAAAAAATCATGGGTTATGTTTTTTGCTTGGCTTTTTGGGCCGATGGAAACAAAATGTTGTTCAAGATCAGTCGGTAACCCGGACTGTTGGGATGCAAATTCAAATCCGTTGGCGGTTCACCCACAAAGTGCTGATAGTCTTCCGGGTCATGTCCGCCGAAAAACGTCCAAGTGCCTTTTCCCAACTCTCCGTGGATGTATCGTGCCTCGTTAAGCAGCGCGTTTTCGCCCATCACCAAGACATCGGAACGAACCAACTGTCCCCTGTAAGCGGTTGTCTGTCCCATGAAGCCTTTGATGGTTCGTGTGTGGTTCTGACACAATATACTTGGAATCAAATCCCATTTGGCCGAATAATCGAACAGTGTGAATAGGTCTTCCTCTTCCCGCACGCGGCGTTGAACAGGGTCTACATCGATGTTGCTGAATTCATAATACATCGGGTCTTCAATCAGTGTGAAATCCTTGAAGGCGATGCATTTCTCATAATCCAATTTTTCTTGGGCCCTGCCATCGGCGGGTGTGCCATCGAACATCGATTCACAAATGTCTGTCTCAGCGGCTGCCATGGCGATATCATACGTATCTGTGGCACTGCACATGGCAAACAAAAATCCACCCCCCAACATGAAGTCACGGATTTTGAAAACCACCGCTCGCTTGAGCTCGCGGGCAGATCCAAAGCCGTGTTTTTTGGCCATGGCTTCGGCTTCTTCCACCTCCGCCACATACCAAGGGGCAGAGTGATAGCTGGAATAGAATTTTCCAAACTGACCCGTGAAATCCTCGTGGTGTAGGTGCAGCCAATCGTATTCGAGCAATTTTCCGCCCAACACTTCGTCATCGAAAACGATATCGTAAGGAATCTCCGCATAAGTCAATACCAACGTAACCGCATCATCCCATGGTTGTTTGGTCTTCGGCGAATACACTGCAATTTTGGGGGCATTCAGCAGTTTTACCACATTCATGTTGGCACTTGGATTCTGAATTTCGGTGATAATTGCGTTGGCAGCCCCGTCTGTGATGGTTTCGTAGGTGATGCCCCGAACCTTACACTCCTTCTCGGCGGCCGCGGAGTAGTTGAACATAAAGCTTCCGCCTTGGTAATTCAGTAGCCATTGAACCTCTTGTTGTTGCTTCAGCAGCCAAAAGGCAAGTCCGTACGATTTTAGATGATTCTTCTGAGATTCGTCCATGGGAATGAGCAATTGCGCTGCCTTTCCGAGATGCACCAAAAAGAAAATGATACAGAAAATCGCTGTCCTTACCATGTCAATAATATCCCAAAGATAAGATATTAAAGCCCTAATTTTGTGCCCATGATCGCCACAATTGCCGCAATTCGTTCTTTGTCGCCCCGCGTCAAGGAATTCGTGTTGCAACTGCCCCAGACTGTTTCTTTTTCTGCAGGACAGTTTGTGGTGATGACCATCAACGTTGGCGGTGATCAAATCCAGCGGAGTTATTCGATAGCCAATGACAGCGCAGGTGAAACCGATCAATTGGTTTTGTGGATTGCCCTCAACGAATCGGGCAGGGTAACGCCCCAACTGTTTCAAATGGTCGAGGGTGCTCAATTGGATGTTTCCGAGCCCCAGGGAGGTTTTATCTTGCGCGATGCATCGTTGCAGCAAGTGGTTGTATTTGTATGCACTGGCACGGGTGTCGCCCCATTTCGTTCGATGATACGCCAGTGTTTGCAACAACAGGATGGAAGCCCTGTGGTTTTGGTGATGGGCAACCGCCATCGAGAGGATGTACTCGGACACACGGAATGGCTGCAATGGGCAGAGTCCACGCCGCGGTTTCATTACCTGACCGTGCTGAGCAGACCCAACGAAGCGGACGTAGATATGCAATCGGGGTATGTACATGCTTACTATCGCGATTGGGTGATCAAGAATCCGCAAGCGCATGTTTATGTCTGTGGTTGGGATGCAATGTGCAAAGAAGCCCGACAACAATTGAAGGACCTTGGATTAACACGCAGGCAGTATTTTTTTGAGCAATACGATGGCTAACACGCTGTTTTGGGGCAAATAATTTTTTTGCTTTGGAAATTTCGCTTATTATTGCGTCATAGTTCGGATTTGCGCTTCAGCAAACCTTGGAATTTTCTCTACTTTATTGCATCAGATTTTTTTGAATACGAATAATTTTTATGGCCGATAGACCGGATTTCTCTAAAATGAGTGTGGGTGATTTGCGTACCCTTGCGGACAACCTTCAGATTGAAAACAGCGCCAAACTGAAAAAGGGCGAATTGATTGCAGCGATTGAAATGAGTGCTGCTACCACCTTGTCTGCGGATAAAGAAGCCCCAGTGGTTTCCGCCAACAACAATGTGGCTGAGCCCAAAGGAACTGCAGAAGAAAATGAGGGAAGCGAGGGCGGTGATCGTCGTGGTCGCAGACCCCGAAAAACTCCCGCAGAGGAAGCCGAGACAACAACTGCGGAGGCATCGCCATCAGTTAGGCCTCAGCCTTTTCAGCGTCACAGAGAAGGTGAAGGTGCAGAGCCGCGAAATCCCCGTCAAGGAAATGAAGGCAACAACGCCCGAAATCCCCGTGAACAAAGGGAGCCTCGTGAACAAAGAGAACCCCGCGGACCAAGAGAGCAGCGCGACCCATCCATTGCACGCGAACCCCGTGAGCAAAGGGAACCCCGTGAGCAGCGTGAGCCAAGAGAAAATCAGCCCCGCGAACAAAGGGAACCACGCGAACAAAGGGAACCACGCGAAAACCGAGAACCACGCGAAAACCGTGAAAACCGAGAGTCCCGTGAAAATAGAGAAGGAGCGGAAACGCGTGAATCGGCCCCAGTCCAAAAAGCCGAGCCGGTGCTAACACCCGACGAAAAACGTCGCAGAGAAGCATTGGCACTCTTTACCGAAATGGAAGGTGTTGTCAGTACCCAAGGTGTATTGGAAACCGTGCCCGATGGATATGGGTTTTTGCGCTCTCCCGATTATAACTATGTAGCGTCTCCCGATGACGTCTATATCCCAGGTTTCATGATCAAACAAAATGGTCTGAAAACCGGAGATACCGTGCGCGGAAGTATTCGTCCGCCCAAAGAAAATGAAAAGTACTTCTGTTTGGTGAAAATTGAAAGTGTCAATGGTAGAACGCCCGAAGAAGTGCGCGATCGGGTAGCCTTTGAGCATTTGACACCCTTGTTTCCCGATGAGAAATTGAATCTTTGTGATAGTGCCTCAAATTACCCCAATCGAATCATCGATTTGATATCACCCATCGGAAAAGGACAGCGTGGTTTGATCGTGGCGCAGCCCAAAACGGGTAAAACTTGGCTGCTGAAAGGCATCGCCAATGCCATTGCCAAGAATCACCCTGAGGTTTATATGATCATTTTGTTGATCGATGAACGTCCGGAAGAAGTAACCGATATGGCCCGCAGCGTGCGCGCTGAAGTGGTTGCATCTACCTTTGATGAACCCGCCGATAAGCACGTTAAATTGACCAATATGGTGCTCGAAAAAGCCAAAAGGTTGGTTGAGTGTGGACATGATGTTGTGATTCTGCTCGATTCGATCACCCGTTTGGCCCGCGCATTCAATACGGTACAACCCGCCTCCGGTAAGATTTTGTCGGGAGGTGTCGATGCCAATGCCCTTCATAAACCCAAGCGTTTCTTCGGTGCGGCCCGTAACATTGAGGGTGGTGGATCTCTGACGATCATCGCAACCGCATTGACCGATACAGGTTCGAAAATGGATGAGGTAATCTTCGAAGAATTCAAAGGAACCGGTAACATGGAATTGCAGTTGGATCGCAAGTTGTCGAACAAACGCATTTTCCCTGCCATCGATATATTGAGTTCAAGCACGCGTAGGGATGATCTGCTGGTCGACAAAGTCACCAACCAAAGAATGTGGGTATTGCGGAATCATTTGGCGGACATGAACCCTGAAGAGGCCATGAATACCTTCTTGAAATACATGCAAAACACCAAAGACAACAACGAGTTTTTGGTTAGTATGAATCGATAATTGTTGGCTCCGAGGCATTTTCTGGAATCATCACCAACCCAAGGCGATTGGTGGGCGGTGTAAAAGTTCACTGAAATAAGCCTTGACCAACCGCGTGTAAGTGGTTTGAAGCGGGTATTTACTACAGAAAGCAAGTGTTAAGTCATTGTTATTTAGTGTTTTAACTTGATTTTTGATGTCCTTTGTTGTTGGGTGTCCTGAAATTGGAAACATGTAGAAAAAAATGTGTAAAACCCATGAACATACTAGGGATTTCTGTTGTTTTTTTGGATAAAATTTTAAGAGATGGACAAGCCAAAAGTTGTCATTGAGTACAGTAAGCTGTCAGCCGAGTTGCTAGACCTATTCGACGAAACCTATCCAACAGGGGTTACGGGTAAAACCGTGCGTTATCCCAATTCGAAAGGGGAGATCGTAACTGCAGTGCGTCTGGAGACCGACGAAACAAGTTACTTGGTGAAGTTGAGCACCCGTGCCAAGGAGATTTTAACGGAGGAAGATTTGGATGCATTGATTCGTACATCCACCAAATCGAAAGGCGTTGACGAGGAAGAAGAGGAGGCTGAAGAAGATGAAGAGGAAGAAGAAGATCCCCGCAAATCATCGATTGAGGACGAAGACTAATGCAGAGAATGATGCTGGTTTCGGAGATTACCCACAACATCAAAGTATCTGTGGAATGCGTTTTCAGTAGCCCTCACAGCCAGCCTCTGAGAAATCAATTTGTCTTTTTTTATCATATTACCATTGAGAATTTGGGTGATTTTTCTGTTCGATTGCTTCGGCGGAAATGGATCATCGTGGATGCCCATGGGTCAGAACGTCAGGTAGAAGGCGAGGGGGTAGTAGGGGTTCAACCGAGTATCCCACCCCAAGAACAGCACGAATATTCAAGCTCGTGTATGTTGAGTACGCCCTTCGGCGTGATGCATGGCAACTACACCTTTGAGCGGTTGATGGATGGGGAACTTTTTGAAGTAACCATCCCCCAATTCAAAATGGAAGTGCCTTATCTATTGAGTTAAGGTTGGGAATGCCCTCCTTGAGGTCGTATCTTTGATTCATGAAGTGTCATGTAGTTGTGACCGGTGCAAGCCGGGGAATTGGCTTTGCTGTAGCGCATCGATTTGCCAAAGAAGGACATCATTTGGCCATTGTTGCCAGGAATGCAGGGGATTTAACGCATGCCAAAGAGCAATTGTTGTCCGCCGGAGCGGCCGCTGTTCACACAGTTGTAGCGGATTTGTCGAGCCCAGAACAAATCGCCCAGTCAGTAACAACAATCCAGTCGATTTTTGGACAGGTCCATGTGTTGGTGAACAATGCAGGTTTGTTTTTGGGTGGCACGATGATGGGGGAGCCGGCCGGACAGTTTCAGCACTTGATGAACACCAATGTTCTCTCGGCTTACGAGATGACCCGCGGACTCTGGACCCAATTACAAAATACCCCACGTGCCCACGTCTTTAACATGTGCAGTATCGCCAGTATTACCGCTTACGCCGCCGGTGGTAGTTATTCAGTGGCCAAATTTGCTTTGATGGGATTTTCCAAGTCTTTGCGATTGGAGGGAATGCCTTTTGGTATCAGGGTCAGTGCCGTTTTGCCAGGTGCTACATTGACCGATAGTTGGGCGGGCGTAGACTTGCCAAAAGAGCGTTTTATGGATCCCAAAGATGTGGCTGAGGCAATCTTTATGGCGTTTCAGATCAATGAGCATACGGTGATGGAAGAAATCTTACTTAGGCCCATGTTGGGCGATATCTAAGCGGATCAGTGGCTCAGGGATTGCCATTTTATTGTCATGGCCGATTTGCATAGGCGATTTGCTCCTTTTTTGTTATATTTGCCATTAAGAGAATTTAACAAGATGAAAAAATCATTACTTTCATTGGTGGCTATGTTGGGATTGACCACAGCCGCTATGGCTCAGGCTCCAGGTTTCGACGTGCCAAAAGAGCAAAAGAACATCAAGGTAAGTAAAACAACTTACATGTTGAAAGACAAGAGTTTGACACCCACACGTCGCGCCGACAGTTACAGTAACTGGTATGAATTTACCAAGGCTTACGAAGAGAACGAATTGTTGGGGCAGACTTTGAGTGGCTTTGTGAACTTCATCCAGCCTGATACCAACTTGTGCATGGTATACAGCGACGGTGCCAAATTGAAGTTGGGTTTCCACATCGTTGGAACCATGTTCGATCCAAAAGATTCAGCATTCTTGAACAAATCTGAAGTGTTGACTCGCTTCAATCCATACACCGTAGATACTTTGGCTTTCACACAGTTTTACATTCGTCAGATTGACCAAGTAAACATCGGTGGAACTATGGTTGAAGTTGTAGATACCGTTTACATTCAGTATTTCAACATCACTGGTATCAAGCCAGGTGGATACACACTTACTTCAAATCCAGGAACAACGTATCGTTATGCTACCCCTGCTACCGATAAATTGTCATACAAATCTTTGTTGAACAGTGCTGCGGTGAAAACCGATACATTGTTGTTGACCAAAGCCTATGCGGACAGTGTAGTATACGAAAATGGTACGCCTAAGTCTTTCTTCGGTCGTACTTTCGCTTCACTTCCCAATGTCACTTCCAAATCTACCAATGGTGCTGATGGTACCACAACATTGTTTGCCTTTAGCGTAGTTTACAAACCAATGGTGAAAGCGGCTTTGGGTGATACCGGTTTGGCTTATGATGGTTCTAAGGTGTTCAAGAAGTACAACATGTATGGCGTGCGTTTGGCCTCTTTGGACGGTCACGACCAGTTGATCACTTCAACCAACAAAATCAACAACATGTTCGTAACCAACTTCCAAGTTCGTTATGGTCAGACTTTGTTTGGTTTCTTGAAGTCTTACTTGCCAGGTACTGTATTTGGTAACACCATTTTCTTCCCAAGCTTCATCCATTTGACCACTCCCAACTTGTCAAACAAGAAAATCGTAGCCGGTTTGTCAGGCGTTCAAGTGTATCCTAACCCAGTAGCCAGCAATTCATCAGCCGATGTAGTTTTCGACTTAACAGCGCCTTCAGCAGTGAAAGCGGTTGTTACAGACTTGAATGGTCGTGTGGTAAGTACCTCTGCTTCTGTAAACTGCATCGCAGGTCAGAATGCATTGTCTGTAAGCACTCAAGGTTTGTCTAAAGGTATCTACATGGTTACCGTTGAGAGCAACCAAGGCCGCATGAGCAGCAAATTGACTGTAAACTAATCGTAGTTTTAAAGATATTGAAAGAGCCGGGCTTGCCCGGCTCTTTTTTTTATCCCTTCAGCAATAGATAAATTAGCACGACATTTGCTAAACTACCTGCGATGAAATACACCTATTCAAAAGTTGCGCTCATTTGTTTTTTGTTTTTCTCGAAAGCAGGGTCCCAAACCCTCAATGGATTACAAAACAGCAACTTTGCCGGCGTTCACAGTGTATACAGTAACCCAGCACTGCTGACATCCATGGCATACAAACGCCATGCAAACGTGTCAACCTTCAGTGCCGAAGTCAATACCAACCTCGTTTCCCTCACAGCGCCATTCACATTGTGGCAAGCCATGAATGCCAATGTGCCTGCAGAATACTTGAACGACAAAGGCAAAGTGGCTTGGAAAAGCGAATTCCTACAAGCATACCCCGTGGGAATGGAGGGTTGGGCCTTTATGGGATTGGAATGGAGAGGTCCTTCTTATGCCAAGAGAGTCGGACAGCGCGCCGTTTGGGCAACACACAGCCGTAGTCGCAGCAATATCTCCGTGAAAAATGTATCTGATGCTACGCTGTCCTTTGCAAGGTTGCTGTTAGACAGTGGAATCAAAAACAAGGGGGGATTGGAATTCTTGCAGTCTGTCGATAAACCGTTTTCATTCCAAGCCAATGCATACCAAGAGCTGGGCGCAAGTGTTGCTTTTGCTTTGGTCGATGCCAAAAAACTAAAAGTATCTGTGGGTGCAACGGCAAAGTATATCATGGGATTGGGTCATGTCTCAATCGCAACATCGGGATTTAAAATAAACAGTTACGTTGGTGATTCACTGGTAATACAGAATAGCAATGTTCAAGTGTCCTATTCTGAATCCCAGGTGTTACAGCGCATGATGCGGGGCGTGATTTTGGGTGGATTGCCGAGTTTTCGGGACATCATCGGTAGCGGAGTGGGGTTTGATTTTGGAATCAGCGTGGAAGGTGGCAAGGGTGGTTCCGTTGTGCAGTTCAAGGAGCGTTGGCTTGGCGATCCTACCGTCAGAAATTATCATTGGCGCTTGGCTGCTTCCTTGTTGGATTGGGGACAAGTGAGCTACAAAAACCAAGTGAAATCCTTCAGTATGAGCAACACAACCCCCGTGACCTTGAAAACGGATGCAGCTTTTCTGGGTGCTTTTGCCCAAGGAAGCGCTGAGGGTTTTGCCTATTTGGAGCAATTTGCACGTGACAACATGAACTATAGCGAAGAAGCCAAAACCCAGCAAATCACTTTGCCCACGCAATTACAGATACAGGGCGATATGCGATTGATGAGCAGGCTTTACGCGTCGTTCCATTGGCAGCAATCGCTGGTGAACGCCAAGGCCATGGGATTTAGACAGCCGTCGTCGCTCATCGTAAGTCCAAGAATTGAAACCAAATGGTTGGAAGTGGCTATGCCCATGGGGCTGACCCAAGATTATCGCAAAGGGAACATTGGTGCATTTGTGCGAGTAGGTCCTGTTTTCTTGGGTTCTGACAACCTTGTCACCAACATGATGTCGAACAACATCAAAGGAATTAACCTCTATTTTGGGGTAAGTACTTCCGTGGGTAAGTTCAAGAAGAAATAGTGGATAGGAGGGAGGGTTCCTTTAATCCACGCGCGTGATTTTTGCGCCCAAAGCGTTAAGTCGCTCTTCAATGCGCTCATAACCACGATCAATTTGTTCGATGTTTTTGATTGTGCTCTTTCCTTTTGCACTCATCGCGGCAATTAGCAATGCCACACCCGCACGAATGTCGGGAGAACTCATGGTAATGCCCTTCAACTGTGTCCTGCGGTCTAATCCGATAACAGTGGCACGATGAGGGTCGCAAAGGATAATTTGGGCGCCCATATCGATGAGGTTGTCAACGAAGAATAAGCGACTTTCAAACATCTTCTGGTGAATCAACACTGTTCCGCGGGCTTGGGTGGCAGTAACCAAGGCGATGGAAATCAAATCTGGCGTAAAACCAGGCCAAATTTGATCAGAGACCGTTAATATAGAGCCATCAATGAATGTGTCGATTTCGTAATGATCCATCGCTGGGATATAGATATCGTCGCCGCGGATTTCCAACTTCACCCCAAGTCGTTGAAACATTTTGGGTATGATCCCAAGCATATCTACCCGACAGCCCTTCAGCGTGATTTCACTCTGTGTGATGGCGGCCATCCCAATAAAACTGCCAATTTCAATCATATCGGGCAAGCAGCGATGTTCGCAGCCCGAGAGTGCTTTTACGCCTTCGATGGTGAGTTGGTTTGATCCGATGCCGGTGATGTTGGCCCCCATGCGATTGAGCATCAAACACAATTGTTGCAAATAGGGTTCGCATGCCGCATTGTAAATGGTGGTTGTGCCTTCTGCCAATACTGCAGCCATCAAAATGTTGGCGGTGCCCGTAACAGAGGCCTCATCGAGAAGCATGTAGCAACCCTTCAATCGATCGCTCGATACCTTGTAGAAATTGTTTTCAGCTTGAAATTCGAATTTTGCACCCAAGTTGATAAAGCCTTCAAAGTGCGTGTCCAAGCGCCTGCGACCAATTTTATCGCCCCCGGGTGATGGAATGTAACCACGGCCGAAACGGGCCAACAAGGGTCCCACAATCATGATTGAGCCGCGCAAAGCCGCCCCTTGTTTTTTGAAGTCTGCGCTATTGAGAAACTCCAAATCAATGTTGTCGGAGACGAAGGTGAAAGAACCTCTTTCGTTGCGTGTAACCTTTACACCCAAACTTTGAAGGAGTTCGATCAACTTCAACACATCGCGGATCTCAGGGATATTGGTAATCGTTACTGGCTCTGGTGTAAGCAATACAGCACAGATGACCTGCAATGCCTCGTTTTTCGCCCCCTGTGGGATGATTTCCCCGCGGAGTTTGTGTCCGCCCTCAATTTCAAATATCGCCATGAGTGTTAGAATCTACGGTAGTTTTTACCGCGGTTTTTGTTGTTCTTGTTGTTTTTATTGTTACGGCCAAATTGCTGTGTTTTTTGTTGGGCGGGCCTGCGAACACTGATTGTAGTATCTGCGCTTACGACCAACTCGGAGCCATCAATGTTCAATTGGCCCTTGGACAACGTCTTCAAATGCTCGGCGATAACTTCGTTGCTTAGGTTCTCGTTGTTCCACGCCTTACAAGAATTGTACATGAATGAGGCAATCATATTGACCAAATCCTGTTTCAATTCACCGTCTTCCATTTCGGCAGCGCGATCAATCATCATTTGCAGATTTCTGCCGTAAAAACGAAAGCGAATGCCGCTGCTGTTGTATCCCAAATGATCCGGACGAACGAATTCTTTTTTGTCTTGTACGATTTCATAAGGACAGTCAACATCCAAGTCGTAATCGGCAATCTGAAAAATATGTCCCCACAAAATTTCTTTGTAGTTCGCTTGTACTTTGATGTCTGGGTTCAATGTAGCCATGATTCCGGCCAAATTGTGCGTCCATGAGGTGCGTTCCTCCTTGCTGGGCAAGGATTTGATGTGGTCGATGTACTCTTGCACATGACGACCGTATTCGGCGATGCCTAAGGGCGTTCTTTGGGTATTGTAATCGTCTTGAAGCGTAATCATGTTTATGCAAAATAACACAGAACCAATCAAATAAAATTCAAAACTTTCCCGCAGTTGTCGTGTTTGTTATACAAGCAAGACACATGAAAAATCAAATCGTATCTGAGTACGTTAAATACTGCCTAAAAAAGGGGCATGCGCCAGTCAATGTATTTCAATTGTGTGAAGAATTATCTGTCACGGAGACCGAATTCTACAGCCATTTTGGTAGTTTGGAAAAGGTGGAGGAAGCGGTTTTGGTAACGCGTTGGCAGTCAGTGGCCGATAAGTTTGCAGATGATGAGCAGTTCGCCGGGTTTGGCTTAACCGAAAAAATGCTCACTTTGCATTTTGCGTTCATTGAAAATTTGCGAGAAATACGGAGTTATTTGCTCTGGAAATACCAAGATTGGAAGAATCCCATGGATCAAGTGAAGGGCTTGATGGCTTTGCGACATGCATTCCAACAAACGGTAACGCCGATGTTGGATATGGCGAGCAACCAAGGAGAAATTCCCGATCGGAAAGTGGTTTCCAAGTTGAATGTTGAGGCATTGGGAATGAACCTCGCCTTTGTGATGCACTTTTGGCTAAAAGACGATTCAACTGATTTTGAGCGTACCGATGCGTGCATAGAAAAATCACTGCAACTCACCATGGATTTCGTGGGAAGAAATGCGGTTGACAAATTGTTTGATTTGGGCAAATTCTTGATTCAAGGATTTCAAAAATGATCGAAACCCAAGACAACATCCCTACCTCCAAGATGGAGCGGGCAATGAAATTGGTGGGTGCCGGTGCCAAAATTGGCGGTAATTACTTGAAATATTATGCCAAAAAGACCCTCAATTCCGATACCACAAAAGAGGAGCTTCATACCGACAATGCCAACGACATTTATCAATCGTTAAGTCAACTCAAGGGCAGTGCATTGAAAGTTGCACAGATGCTAAGTATGGACAAAAATCTGCTACCCAGGGCCTATACCGACAAATTTGCCTTGTCGCAATACTCCGCGCCACCGATGTCCGGTCCCCTCGTGGTAAGAACATTTGAGAAATCTGTTGGGAAATCCCCATTCGCGGTATTTGATCAATTTGAAACCCAATGCACGGCAGCAGCGAGTATCGGACAAGTTCACAAAGCCAAAAAAGATGGCAAAACACTTGCCGTAAAAGTTCAATATCCCGGTATTTCCAATAGCATTCAAAGTGATTTGAGAATGGTTAAGCCCGTGGCCAATGCAATGTTTGGTCTGCCAGAAAAGGAAATGCAGAAATACTTCCAAGAAGTGGAAGAAAAACTGATAGAAGAAACCAATTATACACTTGAATTGCAACGCTCTCAACAAATAGCCGCAGCGTGCAAAGACATCCCCGATGTGTTTTTTCCTGAGTATTATCCCGAATTCAGCAGTCCGAAAGTCCTTGTGATGGATTGGTTAGAAGGGGATCACCTCAAGGAATTTTTGGATAAAAAACCCTCACAGGCCGTCAAGAATCGCGTTGCACAAGCACTCTGGGATTTTTATAATTTCCAATTGCATACAGAGTTGGCCATTCACGCAGATCCACATCCCGGCAACTTCCTGTTGCAAGAAGATGGCAGGGTGGGTGTGATTGATTTTGGCTGTGTGAAGGTGGTGCCTGAAGATTTTTATTGGCATTATTTCCCCTTGCTTGTGCCAGAAATTCGCAGCAACCAAGCGGTAGTGGATCAACTATTGAGCCATATAGAGATCATCTTCCCCCAAGATAGTCCCTCTGTAAAAGTGGAGTTGCAATCGGCCTTTTTGGAGATGACAGCGCTACTGAGCCGTCCGTTTGAATCAGAGAATTTCCAGTTCACGAATGAATTCATCGATGAGATTTATGCAAAAGGTGAGGAGATTTATCAGATTCCGGAGGTGAAACGACCCACACAGCCGCGGGGTAGCAAACATGCACTTTACGTGAATCGAACCTACTTTGGGATTTACAGCATGATGGCAGACCTCAATGCTTCCATTGAAACCAAATCCTACGCTTGGTCAGGGAAATTGGTGGATTACTGGAATGAAAAAATCAAAGGTTGATTCCTACGCTGCACAATACGCTGCGACCGTCTGATGGCATGACTCCCGGACCCGGATAACCCCCTGCTCTGCGGGTGAAATATCTCTCGTTGCTGATGTTGTTCACGCTGAGTTTGATGTTGACGTGTTTGTTGACATGGAAGGTGGTGTTCCAATCCCAAATGCGGTAAGCAGGAATGAGTCCAGTTGTGCCATTGGCCGATGCTGCAACCGTGTTGTTGGCATCTGAGAAACTCGCGGATACCGAGCTCAATTGAATCTGGGTAATCAATTTGCGGTGTGGATTCTTTTGGGAAGACCATTGGTATCCTAAACCAGCGCGTAAAATGTTCTCCGGGGCATTTTCGACTGAATTCCCCTTCAAATTGATGGCATCATACTGTCCTGAGGCGTTTTTTGTGGTAATGATATAATCACCGTAAACCGAACGATTGTGGGCGTAACTGACAAACAATGGCAGGCCCCAACGACTGTTTTTTCTGATTTTCTTTACGATGTCCAAGTCTACAACCGCCTCTATGCCTTGGCTTGTGCTATTGCCGACGTTGGTTTTAACAGCGATGGCTTTCCCTTGATCATCCAAGCGTGTAATTCTGCCAATGCGGTTGTTGTATTGCAACACATAAACACTGGCGTCAAAATACAACCAATTGCCGCTGCGACCGCGAAATCCCAAATCGTTGTTGTAGCCGTTGGCATCCTTCAAGTTGGGGTCGATTTGTTCTGCTCCTGGCGCTGCTTGCATGTCGCTGAACAAGATGGGTCGGTAATTTTGGGTGGCGTTGGCGTAAATTTCAAACCCGTTTTTCAAGTGGTATTCAGCGGAAATGCCGCCCAAAAGGAATCGACGTTCTTGGGGTGTGGCGACAACGGCAATGTCTTCACCCACCAAGTTGATGCCCGTTCTTCCTGAGACTCCCGATTGAATTTGTTCTGCACGCAATCCGGGAATCACGATCAATCTGGGCGATAAACGAATCACCTGTTCCGCGAACCAAGCGATATTTTTGGTATCAAATGTGAGCGCGGTAGGGAACATGGAAGCAGTGAAATTGGCATCGGTACCGGTGCTGCCAAACCCTTTTTGAAAACGATGGGTTCTGCCCTGAAATGCGCGAATGCCGGTACTCAAGGTTTGTTTTTTACCCATCAGCACGTAATGGGTGATAAAGCTGATTTCAGCCCCCAGGTTTTTGTATTTGTCTGTGGCCAAATCACGCGCGCTGTATTGTCCGGTAATTTTGTTTATGGTGTCGGCCACCAAAATGCCCGCGGTATTTCCCACACTGTGCCGTTCCGCATCCATTCCAAAAAACTGTGCTTGGATGCGACTTCTAACCGATAAATTGTATTCGAATTTTAGGTTGGCCGTTTGCCAAGGGGTAGAAAACCAGTTGCGTGCGCGGTGACTATGTACGATGTCGTTCGCAAATTGGGCATCGGTAAGTCCGCCAGGTTGCTGGCTCAACATGTTGTAGCGCATGTAATCGATGCTTATTTGAGCTTTTTTGCCCAAATAATGCGTAGCAGATCCGTAAAAGGTTTCTGTTTGATAGGCGCTGTTTTTTCGGAAACCATCGGCAGATCGCTTGTCGTAAAAGGTGTAGTAATGTCCTTTCTTTCCTTTGCCTCCCAAACCAACATAGGAATTAAGCATCCCAAAACTACCTATGGTCTGCTGGCTCTCGGCCTGAAACGACTTTTGCATGTTGCTGCCATCCCGCATAATGTAGTTGATCAACCCGCCAAACTGTGGACCGTATTGCAATGCACCTGCACCGCGGGTAATCTGAATGCGTTGAATGGCTTGCATGGGCGGATTGTAATAGGCCTCGGGATAGCCATAAGGGTCTGCGGAAATATCGGCGCCGTTCTGACGGATGTTAAATTCCCAACTTCTGTTCGGACTCAAGCCGCGGTTGGCAATCCCGATTTGAATTCCAGAACCATCGCTCTCCCAAATATGAATCCCAGGTACTTTGGCCAAAATCTGTCGCATGGAATTGTTGGCAACAACGGTGTTCAATTGATCCATGACCACCAAGCTATTTTTTTTACCGGCATTGATTTTGGTTCCCACTACTTCTGGAAGCATCATCACATCGCGCTGCTGACCACTACCCACAAGTGAAATTTCAGACAGGTATTCCATGTGCATGGAAGTATCGCGGGTTGCTGTGGTAGTCTGTTGCTGTGAAAACGAAAATTGCGTAAATAGGGTTGCCAATAGGCCGAGGGAAATTCGTTTGGTGCGATGGGCAAATAGCAACATTGTTATTTGTAATGATTCTAAACAGTGCAAATCTAAGGCGAATCCAAAGACTTACAAATATTATTTAGAACAATTTTAAATAATATGACATTTGTCAATATTTACGGCCTTTCCAAACCGTCTTTTGGGGTGATGCGAAGAAAATTGCGGTGTTTGCAGGATCGACCAGATGCTTGTCATGGGAGGACTTCAAAGGTATAACCCCGCGCTGTCATTGCCTCCAAATATTTGGGCAACAACCACATTAATTGATCCTCCGCTTTTTCACTGTCGTGAAACACCACAATGCTTCCGGGTGTTGTCTGCGAAACGAGGGCCGATAAACTCTTCTTAACATTCAAATTGGGGTCGTAATCGCAGCTCAAATTGCTCCATTGAACCACTTCGTAGCCCAATGCTTTTAGGGCGCTTATTTGACTGCGTTTGATTTGGCCATAGGGCGGACGGAACAGTTTTTTCAAGGGACGCGGGCTGATTCCGCGGTGTGGTTCTACTTGCACATCATCATCGCCGACAGGATATATCCGATTGATTTCTAGTTCACAATCTTGGATATCTTTCAAGTAGTCTTGGTTCGATGTTTTCCATCCCTTGATATGGTGCATGGTGTGGTTAGCCAATGCATGTCCTGCAGCCAATGTTGCTTTGCATACCTCGGGAAATTTTCGAATGTTATCGCCCACACAAAAAAATGTGGCCTTGGCATCATGCTTCAACAGTTCTGTCAATACCCATGGCGTGATGCGGGGATGGGGTCCGTCATCGAAAGTGATGTAAATGGTCTTTTGGGATGCCTCCTTTCGCCAAGTACACGACGGAATTAGCCGCTGAATTGTGGAAGGAACAAAGAAAAAGTGCATCGCTGAGCAAAGTTGTGACTTTTGACATGTTTTCACAACCCAACATCGATTAAATTTGTACCCTATGGGAGAAAAAGTAACGCTAGTGGGCGGCGGGTTGGCCGGAAGTTTGATGTCGATCTACCTCGCCAAGCGCGGTTATGATGTATACATTTACGAACGTAGGGATGATATGCGCTCAGGAAATTACGTGGGCGGCAGAAGTATCAACCTGGCACTCTCAACCCGTGGATTGCGCGGATTGGCCAAAGTAGGCTTGGATCAGGAGGTGTTGGACATTTCTATCCCAATGTCGGGCAGAATGATGCACCCTGTTGCCGGTGATTTGAAATACCAGCCATACGGCAAAGAGGGACAGGCAATTTATAGCGTTTCGCGCGGTCAGTTAAACATCAAATTGTTGCAATTGGCCGATCAATATCCCAACATACACATGTTTTTTAACCACAAGTGCATCGCATCGAACCTAGAAACCTGCGAATCTACATTTGTGAACGAAAAGGGTGAAACTGTGGTTGATAAGGCCGATGTTGTGCTTGGAACGGATGGTGCGTTTAGTGCTTTGCGCGATGCCATGCAGCGTACGCCGCGGTTCAATTTCTCTCAAAATTACGAAAATTACGGATACAAAGAATTGGAGATTGTACCCGGTGCCGACGGTGATTTCCAGATGGATAAAAATTGCCTACACATATGGCCACGTCAGAGTTTCATGATGATTGCTCTGCCAAATCCCGGGGGCAATTTTACGTGTACTTTGTTCATGCCGTTCGACGGTAATCCCGGTATTGACGAGTTAAAGACCCCCTCGCAAATACAAGAGTTCTTCAATACCCATTTCCCAGATGCGGTGCCGATGATGCCTGGCTTGGTGGACGATTATCAGCAAAATCCTACGGGGATGTTGACCACGATGCGCTGTTATCCTTGGGTGAAGGGCAACAATGCGTTGATGGGCGATAGTGCGCATGCCATAGTGCCATTTTACGGACAGGGGATGAACTGCTCTTTTGAGGATTGTGTTGTGTTGGATGAATGCATTGAGGAGTTGGGGGGCGATTGGACCAGCGTTTTGGATGCATACCAGAAGTTGCGCAAACCCAATGCCGATGCCATTGCCAATTTGGCCTTGCAGAATTTCGTTGAAATGCGCGATTTGGTGGGCAGTGATGCTTTCTTACACAAGAAGAAGGTAGAACACATGCTGTCGGAAAAACATCCTGATTTGTTTGTTTCTCAATACGAACGTGTGACTTTTTCAACCCGTGATTATGCTGAGGCTTTGGCCTACGGGGAGATGAACGATCGCGTGTTGGAGTCAATCATCCACAATGGCTGGGAGGGGCGTTTGGACGATCGTGCCTTTGTAGAAACCCTGTTTGCCGATAACAAGTAATCTTTTTGGTTTTTTCTTTCTGGGCGACTAGCTTGAATGGGCGGCGTTATTTTGACTGTCGCAGTTTGTATTGCGCTTTGGTTTTCGCTTCGATGCTATCGATGATATCGGGATTGTATTCAGTTTTGTACTTGCCTTTGAGGGTAAACTTGCCTTTACGTTCGCCTCGGGTATCGCGAATGGGTTTTAAAAAGTTAACATAAGCCCAAATGCTGACGGTTGTAATCAGTACAAAAAAGCCAATGGCAACAATCAACTTGTTTCTTTGGTGTTTGTTCATGGATTGAATGGGTGTTTGAGGGCTTCGCCAACTGCGGTGAGGTCTGTGATGACTGCGTCAACCAAAGGAATGCCATGGGTTTGTCGGTAAGCGTATTGTGCCAATTCAGGCTCTCCGGGTACAATTACGGGTTGGTTGGGGTTGAGGGGTGTGGTGGCTTTGAATCGCTGAATCCACAGATCCATGTCGCGCTGAAAATCAGCCAAATCCCTGAAACCCTCTACATCCCAGCAGCCCACAAAATGTCCGAGCCCTTTTCCGGGTTGGTCGGGCCGAGGCTGCAGAAAACTCACGAAAGGCGGAACCCACGGACCGAAATTGGCCCCATTAAGAACGCCTGAGAAAATATCTACCCAAGCGCCTAGTGCGTATCCTTTGTGTGCGCCGTGGTCGGCATCAGAGCCCAGGGGGAGCAACATTCCACCTTGTTTGAGGGCTGATGCATCGGTGGTGTCTTCACCGGTTTTTGTGAGTGCCCAACCTTGGGGGATGGGTTTTTGCACGCGTTCTGCGATTTCCAATTTCCCGTTGGCGGCGGCGGCGGTGGCCATATCGAGGACAAAGGCTGGTTTTTTTCCTGCTGGCACCGCAACACAAATGGGATTGGTGCCCAACATGCGTTCTGCACCGCCTGCAGGGGTTACCAAGGGCGATGCGTTGGTGGTGGAAAATCCGATGTAATTGTGGGGGAGGGCCATCATGGCATGGTATGCTGCGATGCCGAAGTGATTGGAATTTGAGATACCTACCCAGCCGGAACCGCACTCATGGGTCATTTCGATGGCCTTTTGCATGGCAAAAGGCGCTGATACCAGGCCGATGGCACCATCGGCCTCAAGGTGACCGGTGGCCCGCTTGCGCTGGGTGAATTGCAAATTGGGTTTGGGGTTGATTCGACCGGCTTCGATCAGTCTCACATAACCGCTCAGGCGGGCCACGCCGTGACTGTCGATTCCGCGCAAATCTGCCAGCATCAAAACATCTGCAGCCAACTTGGCGTCAACTTCAGAAAAGGACAACCGCAAGAAAACGCCTTCAAGCCAGCTGCGGAGAAATGTAGCAGAGAGGGTTTGTGCCGGGGAATTTTGTGCCATGTCGTTCTTATTTGAGCAAAGTTTGGATGGCACCTGCCTCTTCCCAGAACGCATCGCTCTTGGATGCAAGGGGCAATGAAAATTCGTATTTGTACTCGGGGTATTGGGAGAATGTGCCGTTGCACTCGCGCAACAATCCGCCGCGATTCACCAACAAGGTTATTTCTTTGGGCTCGCCCAACTTCAAAAACAAATCGTCGATATTGTTTTCAATGCGAACGCCGTTAATCGCAATCAACTCGTCGTTCACATTCACGCCCAACTGAAAGCCCGCTGCCATGGGATGGGCGTGAATGCCCTTGACAAGGGTTTTGCCGTTGGACAATTCGCAAGTAAGGCCGAATTTCTTGGATTGACTTTCGGTGAATTTGGTCTCTATACCCACCTCTTTTAACAAGGCGTTGTAATCTGGGATATCGGTGCTATGCAACAATTGTTGTGCAAATTGGTCGAACGACATCTTGGTTACTAGGCCAGGTTTTGCACTGCCTTGACCGTTTACAATCACCGTTTTCACCGCATCGATAAACTCTTTTTCAGTGATGCCTTTTCCTTCTTCGCCCAGGGCTTTGTTCTTGTAATGGGTGCGCCACAAATACTGCATCACATCATCCAAGTGCTTGCTTCCACCGGTTTGTGCCGCGATCCAAGCATCGAACAGAAACCCAACAATCACGCCCTTGCTGTAATAAGAATAGGTGCTGTTTTTGGAGTTTTCGTTGGGACGATATTCCTTGATCCACGCGTCGTGGCTCATCTCACTGATGGTCGCAACCCTTGCGCCCATGCGGTTTTCGTGTGCATTGACATAGCCAGCCATGGTGCTTAATAATTCTTTGCGGGTCACAATGCCAGCCCGCATCAGCGCAATTTCATCGTAGTAACTGGTAATTCCCTCGGCCAACCATAGCAAATCGGTATAGTTCTCTTGGCGATAGTTGAAGGGGCCCAATTCGGCCGGCCGGATCCGTTTCACATTCCACAAATGGAAATATTCGTGGGCCACCAATCCCAAAAAGCCTTTGTATCTCGCCGCATCTGTATAAGCCCAACGACTCATCATCAGTACCGTGCTGTTTTTGTGCTCCAAACCGCCACCACCGGCTTCTACGTTTTGCACGATGAATGTGTAGCGCTTGCAGGGATGATCGTTCACCACTTTGGCCATGGTTCTGCACATCAGCTGCATATCATCACGCAGTTTTTCTAAATCGGCATTGTTGCGACCCACCATGGCTACCTCATGGGGCACGCCGTTTACATCAAACGTGAAGTGGTAAAAATTGCCCAACTGAACGGGTGCATCGACCAAATCATCGAAGTTGGGGTAGGTAAAAGCCTTACGGATTGTTTCCTTGGTTTCACGAAGCCATTCACCGGCCGGGTAATCCACAACGTAATGGTTGCTCTCTCCATCATCGTCCAATGCTGTCGCGTAATTGAACCATCGCACTGGATGATCAATGGCCAAATCGCCGCCCAAATGCTCAGATCCTTTCACGGTCATCAGCACAGAAGCCATGTTTAGCAGAGCCTGGTCTTCGTCGATGAAGCTCGTTCGAACACTCAACTCAAAACAGTATACTTTGTAGCGAAATTCAACGGCCGCCACATTTTTGGGGATGGTTAATCGCCATGTGTTTTTGTCTAATTTGGTATGGGCGATGGGGGTGCCAAAATTCACAGGCTTTTCCGCAAAGACCATTTTTGATTCATCGGAGTTAAGGCCTATCGCACCAACCGACTCAACGTTTTTGGCAAACTCACGCACCAAATAACTGCCGGGCGTCCAAACTGGCATGTAAACATCCACTGTACCGGGCGTCAATTCTTCGAGTCGAAGGGTGACATCCGCGTAGTGACTTTTTGGGTCGGAAATGTTGATGTTGTAATGAACACGGGGAGCAGTGTTCTTTTTGGCGTCTGCAGAATTGGGTAACATGGAAATCAAAGTGAATCCCAAGGCGTATATCGTCCTTAGCATATCACAAAAATCAACAATTTAGAGGATTAATCCTATAACTTTGATTTGAATACGGGCACCGTGGAGCAGGGTTCTCCGTACATGATGCTTTTCGCTACGGGCGTAAGAAGTCGCGTGATTTCTGTGTAGGCAGCTGCAGTAACGGGCAAATCGCCACAGCCTTTGATCACCATTTTTTCACCGCGATACTGTTCCACCGGAATGGTTTCCAACGATTTACGCCACAATACCGCTTCCAATGCTGGCAAATCGCCAAAAACAACCTCCTTGGCAATGCCCGATAATTTGGTGGCCATCAACATGTAGGCCCAGGTGGGAACAATCGCATCCGCAGAACATCCAATGGCTACGTATACATCCTGATAAACCGACCAATCATGTGCTTTCACCCAATCGCGGAAGTCTTTTTCCTTGAGCACCATACCCATAAACAAAACGTCTTTGATGTCGATGAATTTTCTCTCCCCATCGGGAAAGTAATCTTCCAAATTCAACGTAATCAAGCCGCTGTTGGCTACTTTGTTTACAAATACTTCTTCCATGATCGATTCCTCCTACAAATATAACGGCCTTTCGGCCGATGCCCTTACTCTACATGTGTTACTTTGATGGTGTTGGTCCGTTGCTTCTTGTGAATCGGCATACTGGCGCAATTGATCACATATTCTCCTTGCTTCACCATACCCTCTGCTTTGAGCATGTCTACAACGTCCTGGAATGTATCATCGGTACTCACAAATTTGTCGTAGTAAAAACCCCTCACACCCCAAACCAAATTCAATGTGGCGAGCAACTTTTTGTTGTCGGTGAAGATAAATACGTTGGCTTCCGGACGGTAACTGGCCACCCTAAAGCCTGTGAATCCAGATTTGGTCATGGCCACAATGGCCTTTGCATGAAGGTGATCGCTCATCCTCACAGCGGTAAAACAAATTTCATCGCTGGCAAACGAGGGGGATTCAGGACTGGGTTTTACACCCTTGTAATAGGTGCGTCTGTCGGTCTCAATGTCTGTGATGATGCTGCTCATGATTTCAATGACGCGCAAGGGGTGCTTGCCCACACTGGTTTCAGCCGAGAGCATCAAGGCATCGGCACCATCCAATACAGCGTTGGCCACATCGTTGATTTCGGCGCGTGTAGGCATACTATCAACAATCATGCTTTCCATCATTTGGGTTGCGATGATGCAGGGTTTGGCCGCAGCGAGACATTTTTCCACGATGGTTTTTTGAATCAGTGGAACGCGTTGCATGGGAACTTCAACCCCCAAATCGCCTCGGGCAACCATGATGCCATCGGAAACTTTGATGATTTCATCAATGTTTTTTACAGCCTCTGGTTTTTCAATCTTGGCGATGACTTTGGTGTGGGTGCCTTTCTCGGCAATCAATCGCTTCAATTCCACGATATCGTCGGCCGATCGCACGAAACTTAATGCAACCCAATCAACTTCCTGACTCAATCCGTATTCCAAATCGGCCAGATCCTTTTTGGTTAGGCTGGGTACCGTCAGGTTTGAATCTGGGAGGTTAAACCCTTTGTTTGATGAAAGTGGACCACCTGCAACCACACGTGCCCTGAGGGTTGTATCGTTAATTTTCTCTGTAAATTCCAAAGATACCTTGCCATCGTTCAACAAAATGCGCTCACCGGCTTTACAGTCTTGGATGAGTCGTTTGTAGCTCACATAGAGGATTTCTGTGGTAGAAATCTGTTCTTCGGTGGTAACCAAAATGCTATCGCCTTCTTGTAGGATGAACTCGCCGTCAACTTTTCCGATGCGAAGTTTGGGTCCCTGTAAATCTTGTAGCAAAGCCACGTTGCAACCCAAACGCTGGTTGATGTTGCGAACGCGATCGATGACTTCTTGGTGCAGTTCGTATGCGCCGTGAGAGAAGTTGAGCCGACAAACATCTACGCCTGCGTGGATGATTTTTTCGAGCATTTCTTCACTGCTGGTGGCTGGGCCGATTGTGGCCACAATTTTGGTTTTGTTGAATTTTCCTTGGTACATGATGTTTTGCGTCGACTACAGGTGACTCAAAGCATTGATCCAATGAAGTTTGCTGTGTTTGCTGCTAGGGAAGGGGTAGGCCAATTGAACAGATGATATGGAAGTAATTCCTTTCACCCACTCTTCTGAACCACCCATGTCTTCAGCATCGCGCATCAGCAACCAAAAATCAGGTGTAGGTTTTCCGGAATAGAGCAATCCACCGCTTCCTTTGTTCTCCACAATCCACATTTCACAGGCGGTTTCATTGCCTTCCCAGTAGTACTCTACGTGCTTTGATTCTGTATTCTGAGACAAAAATACTGAAATTGAAGGGTCTTGTCGCACAAAACGCGAAGAAAAAGTGTCATCTAGACACCAAGCCATCAAATGTGGCGGAATTTGGGCATGTACAGCGATGATCTCAAGATCAATACTGGCTCCTAAAAGGGTCGATTTGTGGCGTTTGATAGACAAAAGTATTTCCACAAAAATAATTTTAATGTTGGAAGTCATCAAAAAATTGTTTCTTTGCAACTCAAATCAAAAAATAAGATCATGTCAGAAATTGCAGAAAAAGTAAAGGCCATTATCGTAGACAAGCTTGGTGTTGAAGAAAGCGAAGTAGTAACAGATGCTAGCTTCACAAATGACTTGGGTGCCGATTCACTTGACACCGTGGAATTGATTATGGAATTTGAAAAAGAGTTCGATATCAGCATTCCAGACGATCAGGCTGAAAAGATTCAAACTGTTGGAGAAGCAGTTCGTTACATCGAAGAAAACAAGAAGTAAGCCATGCAACTCCGGAGAGTTGTTGTAACTGGACTAGGTGCGCTAACACCCATTGGAAATGATGCTCCATCGTTTTTCCAGGGTTTGCAAGCTGGTACCAGCGGAGCCGGGCTAATTACCCACTTCGATACAGAAAAGTTCAAGGTGAAATTCGCCTGCGAGGTGAAAAACTTCAATGCTGAAGATTTTTTCGACCGCAAAGAGGCGAGAAAAATGGATCCTTTTACCCAGTTCGCGATGGTGGCTGCCGATGAGGCAATCCATCACAGCGGATTGTTGCAACAATCCTATGATCCGGATCGCATTGGTGTGATTTGGGGCGCCGGAATCGGTGGCCTAACCACATTCTTCGCAGAAATTGTAGACTACGCTAAGGGCGATGGAACTCCGCGTTTCTCGCCCTTTTTCATTCCTAAAATGATTGTGGATATTGCCCCTGGGTACATCAGCATCAAACATGGCTTCCGTGGTCCCAATTTCTCTACCGTTTCCGCTTGTGCATCCTCAACCCATGCCCTCATTGATGCGTTTAACTACATCCGATTGGGTAAAGCCGACGCCATTGTGGCCGGTGGGTCCGAGGCTTCAGTGAATGAACCATCCGTCGGTGGTTTCAGTAACATGAAAGCATTGAGCGAGCGAAACGATGACTTCCTCACCGCTAGCAGACCATTCGACAAAGACCGTGATGGATTTGTAATGGGAGAGGGAGCCGCAGCCATGATTCTCGAAGATTATGAGCATGCAAAAGCCCGCGGCGCAAAAATTTATGCCGAAATCGTGGGTGGCGGAATGACCGCTGATGCGTATCACCTTACAGCCCCTCACCCTGAAGGACTGGGTGCATGCAATGTCATGAAAGTGGCCCTGCAAGATGCTGGATTAACCCCTGCCGATATCGATTACATCAACGTGCACGGAACCAGTACGCCATTGGGCGATATCGCGGAAAGCAAAGCCATTCTATCTGTTTTTGGCGAACACGCCTACAATTTGAACATCAGCAGTACAAAGAGCATGACCGGACACCTGTTGGGTGGCGCCGGAGCCATTGAATCTTTGGCTTGTGTGATGGCCGTGAGCGAGGACATCATCCCGCCCACCATCAACCACTTTACCGATGATCCAGAGTTTGATTCCAATTTGAATTTTACCTTTAATGTGGCCCAAAAACGCACTGTGCGCGCCGCATTGAGCAATACTTTCGGGTTTGGTGGTCACAACGCCTCTGTGATTTTCAAGAAGTTTGAAGGTTAATAATCTCATTTTGGTTCAATTGTTTTCTCGCTTTACAGGGAACAACCACCTTGCAAGACAAGTTTATCGCGTGACGGGGGTAAAGCCAGGCAAACTGCGCATTTACCAAGAAGCGTTGAGGCATAGTTCAATGTCCGACCATTCCAATACCGATCAAATTGTGAACAATGAACGCCTTGAATTTTTGGGCGATGCCATTCTAGATGCTGTTGTTGCCGAATTGCTTTTTGCACAATTCCCCAAGAAGAACGAAGGCTTTCTTACCGAGATGCGCACGCGGATCGTCAATCGTGAGCAATTGGCCTATTTGGCCGGCAAGTTGGGGCTGGTTGAAATCATGGATATAAAACGCGATTTGCATCAAAACAGAATCGCCTTGAAAACCATCGGAGGGAATGCGTTGGAAGCCCTGATCGGTGCCATTTACCTCGATAAAGGGTTCGCATCTGCCCGGGATTTTATCGTGAATCGCTTGGTTGGTCAATACCTCGATATCGAAAAACTCATGACCACTGCGGTATCGCACAAAGCCCTGGTCATGAAATGGGCCCAACAACAAAAAAAGGTGTTTCGGTTTCAGCACGATGTTGCACAAGATCGCAAGATTGAGCTGCATGTTGTAACACTATACATCGATGAAGAAGCATGGTTTACGGAAGAAAATCACAGCCGTAAAAAAGCCGAAGAGCTTTGTTGTGAAAAGGCTTGTCGAAAACTTGGCCTCACAACCTAATCGTTATTCTTCCAGCAGGGAATCGCCCTCTTCAGCCTCAGGCAACAGAACAACTTGCTCCGTGGCCTTGGCGAATTTGCACCAATAACATTCGCTTTTGCCACATCCATGCATGAAATCGAGCGTGGTTAATTTGCGATTGGCTTCCAATATCCATTGGCGGATTTTGTCGTTGTCGTTTTCGTCAAAGTGCAACTTGATGATCGGGAAATCTCCACTTTCATCCTTCTCCACACAGTCAATCATCGCCATGTTACAATCCCAACTTTTGCCCGCTTGGTTGTTGGTCATCAGTTGATATACGCCCAGCTGAAACCAATATGGGTTGGGCAATTTGTCGGCTGTACGAGGTCCGGGAGGCATGGCTTTTTTCTTGGAATTGTCGGGTTTGCCAGTTTTGTAATCAATCACCGTGGCGCGGTTGCCATCGAACACAATTTTATCGAGAAAACCCGTGATGGGAATACCCTCAATCACAGCGCTGATGCTCTTTTCCGTTAACACCACTTGGTAGCGCTTAAACTCATCTGATCGCGCAGCATAGTATAGTGGCAATAAATCCTTGCCTTGTTGCATGCGGAGTTTGAATTGTTTTTCGTTAAAACCATATCGCTGCCTGTACATTTCGCGTTCAAATTGCTGAATGACTTCTTGCAGCGAGAGCCATCGCTTCTCTTTGGTCCATGCGTCAACCCAATGTTTCATTGCTGCGTGCATGGCCGTTCCAAAGGCAGCAGCAGGAGAGGGGGCGTCGGGGACACGAACAATGCGTGTGAAATAAAATTTCAGTCCGCATTCCAAAATACTGTAGAGGGTAGACGGGGAAAATTTAAAGTTGTTGATGCGACTTTGGATCCAATCCATCCGGTCGTTATCGAGTTTTGGCTTGGCGGTGCGCTGCAAAAGGGCTTCCTGCACAAACAGCAGGTGCTCAGCGGCCGGACTGATGGCCTTTTCTGGCATTTCGATATTCATATCAAACAAAAAGCTTGAAGGCGCCGAATCAGAGACTTTTGTGGGCGTGATTTTTTTCACATTGTAACTCAGGTGCAGCGTTTTCTTTGCCCGGGTCATCGCCACATAAAACAAGCGTCGGCGTTCTTCAACATCCTCTTCAGCACTCGTTTCATTGGATAGTTTGATGTCCTTTCCTTGCAACAATTTCACGATGCCATAGGGCATTTTTCCCGCTTCACTATCCTCCCATTCTGGTCGATTGCATCGAACAACAAAAACATGTTCAAACTCCAGGCCTTTGCTTGAGTGGGCAGTGATAAACTGAACACCTTCGGCGGTTCCGATGCGTTTCTCCAATGGCACAGCCACTTTGTTGTTTTGCATTTTTTTCACAATGCTGAGGAAGTCCTGAGGCTTCATGAATGGAATCTTTTCACTCATGCGTATGGCAAATTGCATGAATGTCTGCAAAACTTCCAACACCCATTCCTGGTCCTTGGATTTGAGGGCATAGGCCAAATACCCTCCCTCGCTGTACAATCTTTGTATGAGCTCGGGAACGGTAATCCAACTTGCTTCCTTCAGCCAAGATTCAATGTTGTTCCACAACGATCTCAATGCCTCTGTGGGTGGGGTTTCAAAGAGGTCTTTTTGCTCTGGAGCTTGCAGTTTTTCGTGGATGTGCTGTCTCCAGGAGTAGGGGTCGCCACTTCGGTTTGCCGTACCCCGCTGCTGATAAATTTCTACCGATAACTGGTTCACTTCAAAGCTGCTGAGGTCATACAACGGACTCATGAGCAACTTGTAAATGAGGTGTTCCCCACTGTTGGCCAATTCCAATTCCAACGACAAGTATTCAATCCACGTGAGCAAGTGCTGGACGACCGTTTCATTCAGTATATCCGCTGAGCGATGGATTACGAATGGCACCTCCAGCATTTCAAATGCATCTGATAAAGTGAGGGCGTGTTTGTTCAAGGGGTATAAAACCGCTATTTCATTGGGCTTTTCACCTGCTGCAATCAACTGTTGAATTTCAGTACCCACACCCACTGCCTCATGAAATTCGTTGAGGAACAACTTTACACTGGGTTCAACAGGGGGATACTCGAGATTATCGCCACTGGCCAATAAGTGCTTGCTCAAGCCAGGTATTTGGCTGATAAGTCGGAGTTGGTTTTTGTCGATCAGGTTCTTCGAAGCATCCAAAATGGCTTGGGTACTGCGGTAGTTTTGTGTGAGTACGATTGTTTTCAGTGCTGATTGGTATCGCTTGGCAAAATCCAACATGTTACTCACCTTGGCACCTTGGAATGCATAAACACTTTGGTCGTCATCGCCCACGACAAAGCAATTGGGTTCGTCGCCCCAGAAACTGATCAGTTGGTGCAATATGCGATTCTGTAATCCACTGTTGTCCTGGTACTCATCCACCAATACATAGTGGTACTGCTCTTGTTGGTCTAGCAAGATTTCCTCGTCGTTGTCGAACGCATTCGCAACCCAATCAAGCATATCCGAAAATTCATACAGTCCGGCTTTGGCCTTTGCCTCTTTGTAGGTTTCAAAAAGGTCGGCCGCTTCGATGGCCCGTGACCAAGATTTGCTGTACTTTTCGTATTCGTTGGGTTTGATGTCGCCGGCTTTATAATTGCCCCTGCTTACTTTGTAAACTGCATCGGTGAAGGCCAGTTTGAATGCCTCTGGTTCTAACAGTCCGGTAACCCATGTTCGGAAATCATTTGCGGTGATGCCTTCCGATTGCATCAAATCCCACACCTTGGATAAATCGCGGCGTGTGACTTGGGCGTCTTCTTGGTAACTCTTCAGCAGCGATTGGGCTGGCAGGGATTCAATGATTCCTTGTATCAAATCGATTTTATCCAAATCATCCATCACCCGCAATTCCCTGCGAGAGAACTTCTCGGGTCGTTCCTGGATGATTTTATTGCACAATCCGTGAAAAGTAAAAATGGGGATTTTGAAGGCATCGGCACCCATGAACTGACTCAAACGCTTTTGCATGGCCGTAGCACCCGCCTCTGTGTAGGTTAAACAAAGGATGTTTTGCGGCTGGGCATCGGTCTTGGAGAGAATATTCAGAATTCGGGTGGCCAAAATTTGGGTCTTTCCCGTACCCGGTCCGGCAATAACCATCACGGGTCCTTCAATGGCATTGACCGCATCTTGCTGTTGTTGATTGAGTTTGACGTAGAGTTCTTGGAACGACTGCATATTTGCAATATAGCCATTATCTTCGCATTTTTATGAGCCAAACGAAACAAGAATACAATGAGGTTTTGACCGCCTGTAGAGAGGTTTTTTTGAAGAAAAATCAAGATTATGGCACCTCGTGGCGCTTGTTTCGTCCATCCAGTCTCACCGATCAGATTTACATCAAGGCCCAGCGCATCCGCAACATAGAAGAATCGGGGAAAAATGCCGTGGGCGACGACATTCGGGGCGAATTCATGGGGATTGTGAATTATAGCCTCATCGCATTGATTCAAATCCATTACATCCAATTGCAGAAAGATCCCACAGACATTGGGGAAATTGCAGGTGTATATGATCAATGGGCCGAAAAAACGCGGGACTTGATGTTGCTCAAGAATACAGATTACAGTGAGGTTTGGCGGGATATGCGCATCAGTAGTTTTACCGACATGATATTGGTGAAAATTGCCAGGATTAAGCAAATCGAAGACAATATGGGTAAAACCACCGTGAGTGAAGGCGCAGATGCCAATTACCAAGACATCATCAATTACGCCATCTTTGCGTTGATTCGATTGTAAAGGTCACGGATTCCGAATTTTATCGCACAAAGTAGTGCCCTCGAACGATGCATTTTGCATTCCTAAAGTGCTTGCAGTATCTTGCCGAAACGAAAATCGCCCATGAGAATTCCCTATTTAATTGCCAGATTTTTAACCGGTGCATTGTTCGTATTCTCCGGTATCGTAAAGTTGAATGATCCCAGCGGTTTTGGGATCAAGCTCAACGAGTATTTTGATGTGTTTGCCCAGGATTTGGCCACGCCGCAGGATTCGATGCGCTTGGTGGTTTATGGTCAAGGTCAAAAACTCATCGATCAAAAAACGGTATTGTACAGTTTCGACAAAGTGAAAGACATGGTCTTGGAGGCACGAGGGGTAGAAGAGGAGGGCGATTCAGGGACATTGGTAAAAAAGGTCAATCTCCGTTGCTATTGGGGCGGGTCTTCTGTTGCAGAGACAACCATCGATGTTAAAATGCCGCCTGTGGGATCTTTCGATTTTGAATTTATTGCGTTAACGCCAGGGTCGGAATTGCTGCCGCCATCAACCTTACCCAACGAACCCAAAACTGGGGGTCATTTGTCGTTCCCAGCACCAATGCACGGAATGGCAAACGGTGATTCCTCTGTCGTTGGTTGGACTGATATCTCCGTTTCAGAGAGTCATTCAGTGGATGTTTCAGCTTTTGCCAAACCCAATGGCATCCTCTTTGATTTTTTCAAATGGTTCAAGGATTATAGTTTGTATTTGAGTGTGTTTTTCTGTGCCCTTGAGGTGTTACTAGGCTTGGCGATGATCATTGGATGGAATATTCGATGGACCATTGGTATTACGGCCGCGTTGATTGTGTTTTTTACGTTTCTCACAGGGTATAGTGCATACTTCAACAAAGTAACCGATTGTGGTTGTTTTGGCGATTTTATCAAACTCAAGCCTTGGCAATCTTTCTACAAAGATTTGGTGCTGTTGGGATTGGTGGGTGTGATGATCGCGGGCATAAAACACAATGTGCCCTGGTTTTCAAAATCATTTGGCGTTAAATTGATGTGCGTCCTCACCGTGCTAACACTTTGGTTTGGCGTATACTGCTATCGTTACTTGCCAATATGGGATTTCTTGCCCTACAAGGTTGGGAATAACATTTTGAAGGTGATGAACGATGTGCCAAAAGGACAGCGAGCAACCGATAGCATTGAGATATCATGGGTGCTTTATAAACCCAATGCCAACGGTGGGATCGATTCAGTGGTTTGCAGTACAGCGGAATTCTCCAAAAAGATGGAAGAAGGCTATCAATATGATGACAAAAAATCGCAGCGCAGAAAAATGGTGATCGAAGGCTACAAATCGCCCATCCATGATTTCGCCATCAATGATGAAACGAATGGTGCGGACATGAAAGATACCTTCCTGCAGAGCAAAGGTTTTCAGTTGGTTTGGGTGGTTCCTTATTTGGAGTCGGCGAATTTGTCGCAATTGAATGATTTGAAAACCATACTGGAATGGACGAAACACGAGGGCGTTCGCGTATATGGACTGAGTGCGGTCTCTGCTGAGCCGGCGGCGGCCTTCATAAAGGAACATGGTTTGGCGATGAAGTTTTACTCAGCCGACCAAAAAATGTTGATCACCATGGCCCGGTTCAATCCCACGCTTTATTTTTTCAAGGGGCCTGTGGTTTTGGGTAAATGGAGTGGGGTGGATTTGCCATCGACCAAGCGATTGGAAAAATTGAAAAAGAGGGCATTGGGAGAAAAGACGGGTATCGCCAAAATTTTCTCTCGTAAGCAGTCATCATGAAGGCGTTGCTGAAGAAATCGGGATTCCTGTTATCGGTGCTGCTTGGCCTCGTGCTCTTCATCTTTGTATTGTTTCAAGCCCTTCCCAATGCGGAAGAAATGCTGACCACTCAGCGTACAGATGCCAAAACCAAACAAGCCATTGTGGCTGAGTTGGGCCTGGATAAGCCACTGCACAAGCAGGCACTGTATTATTTGAACGATTTATCGCCCATATCTTGTTACGATACATCCTCCGCAAAGCGCGTTCATTTGACGGGACTTTCTATTGCAACCGGCCCGGTAGAATGGTGGTTGAAATTGCCCTACCTGCGCACATCATTTCAGTCGAAGCAGCCTGTTGGCGCGATGTTGTTTCAAGCTTTCGTGGGAACCATGATATTGGCTTTGGCCGCGATGTTGATTGCACTGGCTATTGGCGTCCCCTTGGGGGTGCTGGCCGCAATGCAACAGGGGAAATGGCTTGATCACGGAATTGTGGGTCTTTCTGCGGTTGGGATTTCCATGCCAAGTTTTTTCTCCGCGATGCTGTTTTCTTGGTTGTTTGGTTTTGTATGGCATGAGTATACGCATCTACCCATGACGGGCAGCCTTTGGGAGATTGATGAATTGGGTGAAAATCGCCTTTGGATGTGGAGTAACATGGTTTTGCCCGCATTGGCTTTGGGCATTCGTCCTCTCGCTGTCTTTATACAACTAACACGAAATACCATGGTTGAGATGCTTGCCCAAGATTTTGTACGCACGGCAAAAGCAAAAGGACTTTCACAATGGCAAGCCACAATCAAACATGCGTTGCCCAATGCGTTAAATCCCTTAATAACGAGTGTTGGCGGGTGGTTTAGCAGTTTGCTCGCAGGATCTTTTTTTACAGAATATATTTTTCAATGGCGCGGTTTGGGAAAAGTGACGATCGAAGCGCTTCAACAATCCGATTTTCCGGTGGTAATGGGAGCCGTGTTATTCACAGCATGTGTGTTTTTCATTTTGCATACGATTACCGAATGGTTGTATGTTTGGATAGATCCTCGTGTACGCTATGAATAAACTATACCTTGTTGGTTTGCCCGCCTCTGGAAAAACAACCACTGCGAAGTGGCTTGCCCATAAAATGGAATGGACTTTTCTGGATTTGGATGAATACATCGAATCCAAAATGGGCATGTCGGTTCGAGACATTTTTTCAACCATGGGAGAGGATTCATTTCGGGAATTGGAAGCCAAATGTTTGCGTGAGACATCCAATCTTAGGGATGTAGTCATTGGTTGTGGTGGGGGAACGGCGGCATTTCATGGGAACATGGATTGGATGAAAGCCCACGGTTTAACCGTATTTTTAAATACTTCCTTTGACATTTTGGTGCAGCGAATTGCCAAAAATGATTCAGAAAGACCCCTATTTCAAGGGTGTGACAAGGAAGAAATCATGAAAAAACTCAGTGAAATTGCCGAAAAACGCAGTATTTACTATGGTTCAGCAAAAATTATTTGGAATAAAAGCGAACCAAGTAATTTTCTTTATCGCGCTGTAAATCAATTGGTTAGCATCAATTAATCTGCCGTTTTTTTCAAATTGTTAATTTCTCGTGTAAAAGTTCATGAGGCTAGTGTAATTGCACTACTTGACAAACTAAATCCCTTGTTTACTTTTGGAACACTAACAAAAACTAAATTTATAAACATGAACAAATCAGATTTAATTGGAAGAATCGCTAGCGATGCTGGCATCACCAAAGCTCAAGCTGCTTCTGCATTGAACAGCTTCACCACCGCAACTGCTGAGGCCTTGAAAAAAGGTGACAAAGTAATTTTGGTTGGATTCGGTACTTTCTCAGTAAGTGCACGTAACGCCCGTACAGGACGTAACCCACAGACTGGTGCTGAAATCAAAATTGCAGCTAAGAAAGTGGCTAAATTCAAAGCAGGTGCTGAATTGAACGCTGGTATCTAATCCTACCTTCAAGAAAACCTTGAAAAACCCCGCCTTGGCGGGGTTTTTTTATGTCCATGCATTGTTGTGTACCTTTGCCATATGCACGCTTTCGCCCGTCAAACATTTCTTGAAAATATGGCCCAAACCAGCCCCAACCCACTGGCGCTGCATGTGGTGAGGGCAGAAGGGAATTATTTGTACGATGTGGACGGACGGCAGTATTTGGATTTGATTGCGGGAATCTCCGTATGTAATGTAGGACATCAGCATCCTAAAGTCGTTGCGGCCGTGCAAAAGCAGGCAAGTGAATTCATGCACGTGATGGTCTACGGAGAAACGGTACAAACCCCACAATCTACCTATGCCAAGCAATTGGTTGATTTACTTCCCACACCACTGAATTGCTGTTATTTTGTGAATTCCGGGGCGGAGGCAATTGACGGGGCCATGAAATTGGCGAAAAAGGTTACCCGCAAGACCGACTTCGTTGCGCTGGTTGATGCCTATCACGGGAGTACCCAAGGTCCACTGAGTTTGATGAGCAATGAATACTACAGCCAAGCATTTAGGCCATTGTTGCCATCGGTTCATTTTGTGCATCAAAATGATATCGCTGCGCTTGATGCCATTCCATGGGATCGCGTTGCAGGGGTGATTGTTGAAGTGGTTCAAGCGGAACGCGGAGATCAGTGGTCATCCGCTGAGTTTCTGCAAGCCCTGCGCGCGCATTGCGATGAGCATTGCAGTTTACTCATTTTTGATGAAATCCAAACGGGCTTCGGTAGAACAGGGAAGTTATTCGCATTCGAACATACCGGTATCGTGCCGGATATTTTGGTTTTGGGCAAAGCTTTGGGCGGTGGAATGCCCATGGGCGCTTTTTTGTCGGATAGGCGATTAATGGCCCAACTATCGGATCAACCCATTCTCGGACATATTACCACGTTTGGTGGGCATCCTGTGGTCGCTGCAGCTGGCAATGCCGCTCTGGAGGTACTTGTTGCCTCGAACTGGATCAACGAAGTATCTCACAAGGAATTTATTTTTCGCCAATGCTTGGTGCATCCAGCCATAAAGGCAGTCCATGGCAAAGGACTCATGTTGGCGGTTGAAATGGCCAATTTTGAAACTGTGCAACTTTGCATAGAAAAAATGTTGAACAAAGGGCTGTTTTCCGACTGGTTTTTATTTGCCCCCAACTGTCTGCGATTGTCCCCCCCACTCAGTATCACAGAGGAGGAAATTCATTGGGCTTGTAACCGCATCTTGGAAGCCATCGAAGAAATTTGAGTATTTTTTGGGGGTGATCACCATTATCTTTGTCATTAAGTAGTTGTTTTTGCGAATATTGCAACATATTAAAACAAACATGAAGATTCCGCAACCAAAATTGAGCGTACTTGTGTCGTTGTCAATGCTGTTGCTTTTGTCCATGTCTTCATGTGAGCGCATTAACCACAATTCGGACACCCGAGAAGAAACTGCGGCCGACTTTGCAATGGTGATGACAGAGATTGGTTCTATTATTGAATACGCCGAAGAATCCTGCGATCAAACCAACGGAAAAGGAACACCGCTTTACTTCAAATTGCAAAATTTCAACAAAGACACCCGAATTACTGTCCTTGATTCAACTTTCTATGATGGGGACCCCGTGGAATTCACCATTGATTTTGGTCCGACAACAGCGCCTCTGCAACCTTCTCAAAAGTGCCTTGATGGTCGTTTCCGTGGTGGGGTAATCAAAGTGGTATTGGAATCACACTACATTGAAAATACGGCGAAATCGCACATTCTCATTGAGAAAGGCAGTTCGTTTGTTTTTGGCACAGAATCAAAAGTCTTTACCATCGATCATTTGGAAATGGATGTTGACCGTCAAATGCGTGAGTTGTTGTCGTTCAATATCAAACATCTGGAAATGGATGAAAATCATTTAGAATTGGAGGGCAAATTAACAGCGGAGAAATTGTCGGGGTTGTCGACTCCGGGTGTTTTTGGGGATCACTACCAGCTTCAGGGTGATGGACATTTAGAAATAGATGACGAGGATTTTCAATGGAATATTGGTTCGCCCTTGATCAAGAAACTGGAGCCAGGATGTGGCATGATTCCGGTGAAAGGGTTGTTGAACTTAACGATTGAAAAAACCAACCGCGACATCGTGATGGATTTTGATCCTTTTAACAATGAATCTTGTGACCGAATTCTGCGTATTACCAATGCGGGCAAGATGACAGACATTGTTCTCGACTAACCAACGCCGAACGCACATTCATCGTTTTGCGAAACACGCAGCATCTGGCGGATTGATTAACCGCAAATTCCCGTCAATTTTCTCAAACCAAGCGTGCTCGATTCCATTCGTAATCCACACGAATTTACTGTCTAATTTATTGTTATAAGTGGCGGCTTGTATGAGTGTTTCTTTGGTGATTTTCACTTCTGGCGCTTTGCATTCAATCAAAATCAAGGGCGATGCATTGCTTGCAATTACCACAATATCAAAGCGTTTGCGCATTCCGAAGGCTTGAATTTCTCTTTCAACGGCAATGACGCCTTGTGGAATCTGATAGTGTTGAATTAAATGGGCGATACAGTGTTGTCGAACCCATTCTTCGGGGGTTAGGGGGATAAATTTTTTCCGAACCGGGTCGAAAATGACCTTTTTTTGCTCTTGTTCTTGAATTCGAAACCCGTAATCAGGAAAATGTAATGTTTGCACTGCGGTAAAAATACAACCCATGGCCAAAATGAGCGATACCATATCGAATTATTTGGATTTGCGTCGGAAGATTCAATCCAAACAATATTCTCCGGTGTATTTGCTGCATGGTGAAGAGGTTTATTTTATTGACGCCCTCACGGATTTGCTTGAACAGAGCATTCTTCCAGAATCAGAACGCAGTTTTAATCAAACATTGATTTACGGCAAAGAGGTCAAGGTTCATGACCTTATCTCGATGGCACGCAGGTATCCTATGATGAGCCAATACCAGGTGATCATCGTGAAAGACGCGCAGGACATCAAGGAGTTCGATAAGTTGCTGTCGTATCTGGATAACCCAATGCCTTCAACGGTACTGGTTTGTGCATTCCGTGGTAACAAGATGGATATGCGAACCAAGGTAGGGAAACAAGCCGACCGATTCGGTGGTGCTTATCACGCTGCCAAGCTCCGTGATTATCAGATCAAAGATTGGTTGCCTGAGTATTTCAAACAACAGGGTAGGAGTGTGGATTCAGCGGCCATTCAAATGATTGTGGAACTGTTGGGTGCTGATTTACCCCTGATTCACAATGAATTGGATAAGTTGTTCATCAACGTGAAGGATGAGTTTATTCGCACCACGCACATTGAGGCAAACATTGGTTTTAACCGAGAATACAACGTTTTTGAATTGCAAAGTGCACTCGGGGCAAAGAACTTCAACAAAGCCATCCAAATCGCACATCACATGTCGCAACGCGCTGAAAAAGGCGAAATCTTGCGCATGGTGACCAACCTGCACAATTATTTTGGTAAAATATTGCTTACCCAACAGATGTCGGGCGGAAACAGGGGTGAATTGGCCAGAGCACTGGGGGTAAATCCATTTTTTCTCGAAGAGTATTTGGGCGCGGCTAAATTGTACTCAGCCAATGATTTAGAGCGTGTATTCAACCAAATAAAACTCCTCGATCTCCGTTTGAAGGGCGTTCATCGTGGTTCTGCATCGGACGGAGAATTGCTGATTGAAGCCATCGTAGGAATACTTCGTGCCCCACAGCGGGTTTGATGCTGTTTTTTCCTTTATTTTTCCTTTATTTGTAAATAATAAATTAACCTATGAAAAAACTATACGCTTTAACCATTGCTGCTCTTGCTACTTCATTTGCTTCAGCGCAAGTTGCTGCGTCTTTGGAAGGTGCAACTCAAGGCGCTCCCCAGACGTTGTCAACATCTAAAGTTTTCATCGACCAAGCCGATAACGGCGGATTCGGTGTGGCTCCTACCAAGAAAAAACCACTAAGTGCTCGTGGAGTTGACTACAAGAGCTTCGTGAGAATTGGCTCTACTTATTACGATTTGCAGACCAACTTCGCCATGCCTCACCGCATTGCTTTGCATTCAAATGGCTCAGTATCTGCTACTTGGACAACCGCGAACAGCGATGCTGCAGGTTTCTCTACCCGAGGTTCAGGTTACAACTTCCGCGATGCCTCAGGTAAATGGAATCCTTCCGACAGTTCACGCGTTGAAAACGTGCGTACCGGTTGGGCAAACATTGGTGTTTTGTCAAATGGTTCAGTGTTCACCATCGGTCACGATGCAACCAACGGCGGTTTCTACATGACCAAGAGTGCCTCTGCCACTTCACGTCCTTCGACCACAACCAGCATCTTGCAAGAGCCTCCCTACAAACCCATTTGGGCACGTACTGCCAACAATGGTGATGTTATACACTTGATCTGTTCTTACACGGATTCTGCTTCTCCTGGCGAAGCGCGCGCGCCCAGAAGAAAAGGCATTTTTGCGCCAATGGTTTACAGTCGTTCAAAAGACGGTGGTACAACTTGGGATAAAAAACACATCATGCTGCCTGATTACGACAGCACATTGACCAACAACGGCGGTGCAGACCAATACTCCATCGACGTAAAAGGAAATACTGTTGCCATTGTCAATGCGGATTTGTTGCAGGGTGTTATTGCCTGGAAGAGCACCGACGGTGGTGACAACTGGCAGCGTATCATCGTTGATACCTTCAAATATGCTCCTTGGACTGGTAAGGTAGAAATGTTGGATACCCCTTTCACCAATGATGGTACTGTTGATGTAATCATCGACAACAACAACAAATTGCACGTGTTCTTTGGTTTGGGTCGCGTATTGGATACCGATACCACTGACGAAAGTTATAGCTTCTATCCTGGTACACAGGGAATGATGCATTGGTCAGAAGCCACCGACAAGACAAGCCTAATCGCTTCTGGTAATCAGTTCGACCGCGACGAGGATGGTTTCAATAGTTTGGAGCAAGCAACCTATTCAGGTTTGACCTCTGGCAACGTGCCTTCAGGCATGAGCACCGTAGCGCGTTTGGGTAGTACGTCTGCTTTGCGTCAGCCCTCTACTGCAATGGACGCCAACGGTAATTTGTACTGCTTGTTCAGTGTTCCCATCGAGCAAGATATTTCTGATTTGGGTGCCAACTTCCGTGATATCGGAGTGGTATACTCTACCGATGGTGGAGCCACCTGGAGTTTGCCACAAAACGTGACCCAAGTTTTGGGAAGAGAAGATGACTTCGCTTCAACCTGTCGCGTAGCCAACGGTTTCTTGCACATGACTTGGCAGCAAGATGAAATCGCAGGTACCAACTTGCAAAACAACTCAGGTGCGTTTGGTAACCACCCTGTCGTTTTGAACTTGATCAACTACCAAGCAATCCCTGTAACGGAGATTTTGAATGGTAACATCGGTATGTTGTACGGTGTGAATGTTGAAAAGCCAAATACTGGTGCTGTGATGGTTGTTAACCAGAACTATCCCAACCCATTCAGCAATGAAACCAACGTTATGGTTTACTTGACCAATCCTGGCGATATCAAAATTGAAGTTCGCAACGCGATGGGCGCTTTGGTAAAAACCCAAACCCACAGCAACTTGTACAAAGGCAACCATGAGTTGACCATCTCTGCCAACGGTTTGTCAACCGGTGTTTACACCTACACCCTCATCGCAGGTGGTAGCAGCGTAAGCAAAACCATGATGGTTAAATAATCTTTTTCATCCTTGTGGTGATTTAAAGGGGCCGACAAAACATTGTCGGCCCCTTTTCGTTTATTTTTGTAGTATGTTCAAAACCAATCATTGGTATCATTGGATTTCAGCGCTGGCTTTTTGGTCATTTGCTGTTGTGTTTTACCTTAAAGGTGACTTAGATGTACTGGGCTATGGTTCAAAGCCAATCGTGATATTCTTGGTGATATGGGGTGCTTTTAGGGCGTTGAACGGATACTTGTTGTTTCGAAGAAAAGACGAGAAATCATGAAGCCAATGAACCTAATGTGTTTGGCCTTCTTGCGCAAAGGGAAACGACTATATCTATCCCTTGTGTTTGTTGCTGTGGGTTTGTTCTCTTGCTTGGACATGGAACACAAAGGTGTGCGCAACGACATCCCTACAAAAGGAGAACTGGAAATTGGGATTGACATCAACGATAGCTTAATGTTTAACCAATTGATTGCGCGTTTCCATGAATTGTACCCACAAGCACACATCAAACCCAAATATGTATCACCCATCCAACTGCTTGAAGGGGTGAGGGATAAAAAAATCACAGCGATTTATATCAATTATTTGTTCGATACAACCATGGTAAAATCCTTGGAATCTCGACAGATTAAAGTGAGATCACACATTGTTGGCACTGCCGCAACGGCGTTTTTGGTCAATAAAAACAATCCCAACGAGGGTTTGAGTGCGGATTCCCTTTATGGCATGATGGCAGGGAATGTGAAGGGATGGCGGGGAATGGGCGATGCACCGCTGGTTTGGGCTTTCGTAAAAGGTGATTTGGCGTATAATTACCTAAATGATTGGTACTTGCAGCGAAAAGGTAGCCGACAGAAAACCGGTGCACTACCGCCAAAATTTGTGCAGTTGAATAGCCCTACTGCAGTGTTTCAGTACGTTCAACAAAATCGGGGTGCGATGGGATTTGTTGGGATGAATTGGATTGCTGATAGGGGCGATACATTGGCGCGTCACCTCAGAAAATCGGTGAAAGTACTCGCCGTTCAAAACGATTCTACCAAGGAGTATCATTTGCCCTATCAATCGCAAGTATATGCCAAGCAATATCCATTTGTGGCGCCGGTGATGGGGTATGACTTGCAAGGATATTCAGGATTGGCGCAAGGATTTTTGGCGTTTTGCTGTGATCAGGGCGGACAAATTCTGTTGAAAAAATGCGGACTTTCACCTGCAATTCCCCCAACCCGTACCATCCAATTGTTGAATTAACCATCTTTTGGAACAATTTTTGAAAATCGTAACACATATATAACAATTACATAGTTTTTTTGCACCAAAATGAAAAAGATATCCGTATCACTCCTGCTTAGTTCAGTGCTGTTGATGACCTCTGCTGTGGCTCAGACACTGGCCGATGGACAGCGTTTTTCACGAAATGAAGAATTTGAAAAAGCCGAACAGATTTATGCCAAATTAATTGCTACCAAACCAAAGGTAGGCGATAACTACTATTGGGCTGGTTTGAACTTCCTGGCGAAAGGCGATTCTTTGAGCGCGTTGAACATGTTCAACCAGGGACTGGCCATCGCACCCACAGGTCCTTTGAATTTGATTGGAAAGGGTCACATGGAATTGCGCAAACACAACGTGCAAGGTGCAGAGGCGTTCTTTGTTCAAGCCTCTATGGCCAAAAAGAAGTTGCGTCCGTTGGTGAACAAAGAAATTGCCCGCGCCTATCTCTTGGTGGAGTTTGGTAGCCCCGAACAACTGAAGGCTTACGGTGCGCGTGCCATTGATTATCTAAAAATCAGCAACAACGATTTCGAAGCGAAAATTTTGTTGGGTGATGCGATGATTATCAACAACCCAACCAATTCATCCGATGCGATCCAACAATACATTGTTGCGGGTTATGATGCCACGAATGACCCACGCCCTTTGTTGCGCCAAGCAAAAGTGTATGCCCGTGCAAACGCTGCCACCCTGGCTTTGAGCAAATTGGATGAGGCTTTGGCTTTGGACGTGAATTACGCGCCTGCATACCGACAGAAAGCAGAAGTTTTCTCTCAATTGAAAGAGCGTGATTCTGCGGTTATATACTATGAAGAATACCTCCGTCGAAATGACAACATCACCGCCCGTAAATTCTATGTACAGAATTTGTATTTGAGTGGCGATTTTGATCGTTGTATCAACGAGGGCAAAAAGTTGTTGGAAAAGAAATCCATTCCTGTAATCTATGGCACCATCGCATATGCGATCGCCTCCAAGGAAAAAGCGAAGCGTCGTTTGGCAGATTCGGCCCAAATCGATTCTGGATTGAACTACTTCATGAAGAACTACGAAGAGTTGCATATCAAACCATTGAATCGCGGTTTGTTGCCCAGCGAAAGCTATTTCAAAGGGGTGTTGACCTATCGCTATGGATTGTCTACCACCGATACTTTGGCGCGCAAACTTCGCACCGTAGAAAGCTATAATTTGATGACCATGGCTTTGATGGATACCGCCAAAGCGGGAGTGAATACTTACCAAATGGCGCAAAAAATGTATTTTGATGGCAAAAACTATGAGCAAGCCTATGGAATCATTGATATGAAGCGCAAAAAGCAAAGGGGGAAGTTGAACTCTGTAGATTTGTTCTATGCCGGTCGTTGCTTGGCAAATATCAAACGCCAGAAAGAAGCCTTGACCATTTTCAACGAATTGATCACCCAAGACACCAACTATTTATCAGGTTACTACTTGATCGCCACAACATGGGCCGGGTTGGATCCTACCGATTCTACCGGGAATGTTACCAAGGCGTTTGAACGTTGGATGGGTAAGTTGGATTCTGCACAGCGTATACGATTTGTGCAAGACCGCGAAAATGCCTACCGCAACATGGCCTATTACGCACAGAAAAAGAAAGATTACGAAAGAGCCAGTTACTACTATGGAAAAGTGATTGAATTGGTTCCGGATGATCAAGCAACCATTGATGTGAAAAAGCGTTTCGATGACTATTTGGCCAAAGTGAAGGCCAAGGCCAATAAGCCTAAAGCTGGAACTACTGCTACCGGCGCTGCGGCAACCCCTGCCACAGGAAGTACGGGCACATCAACTACGCCCACCACAACACCAACCACCCCTGCAGCAACCACCACGGGCGGTAAATAAGTAAGATTATTATCCTTTTTTATAGGAATAAAGCCCCGATCTGCGATCGGGGCTTTATTTTTGAATCATACGGTCGGACAAACATGGGTTTCAAACAAGCAATAAGGGTATTGATGATTATCGTGAGTGTTTGCGCAAATGCCGCAGTGTCGAAGTTGTACGCATCGCCCGATTTACCCAAAAACTACCTTGTGCAATGCCGACAGCCCCAATGGCTGAGACAACAACCGTACACCCTGCGCTGCGTGGATCAATCGTTTGGTTTGTATCAAATTGCGGCAACCGACATCCAGATTAACAACCTCAAACATCGCGCAGCAGAAGATAACATCGCCCTGCAAATCCAAGAGGAACACCCCTTACAGCGACGTGCCTGGTTGCCCAACGATCCCTACCTGTCAAGCCAAAAATACCTCGATGTCATTCAGATGGGTAAAGCGTGGGACATGGGACGCAATGCCGTGAACCGGAACCTCGATACCATGGTTGTGGCCGTAATTGATGATGGATTGGATACCTCTCACCCCGATATCAAGCCCATCATTTGGATGAACCGCGGCGAAATTCCTTGGAATGGCCTGGACGACGACGGCAATGGATATACCGATGATTTTTATGGCTGGAACGGCGGAGATTCTTCGGCGGAAGTGTTCAACAGAGAGTCCGTCTTCTATGGTCACGGAACCAGCGTGGCGGGTGTGTTGGGCGCGGCTACCAACAACGGCATTGGCATTGCTGGGGTGGCCTATAACGCCAAAATTATGCCGGTGCTCTGCTACGCCTCGAAAGGTATATCCAGCGACTTGGGTGTGATCCGGTCGATGTTGTATGTGTACCGACAAAAGAAGCTGTGGCTGACCACAAACAAGCAAAAAGGGATCAATGTTGTGGCGCTGAATATGTCGGTAGGACTCGACGCGACATTCCCCAACGAAACGCCCATGTGGTGCGAACTGTTCGATTCGCTCAAAAGTGTAGGGATAATGTCGGTCAGTGCCACCACCAACGCCGATAACAATGTGGAATTGGTGGGCGATATACCGTCTTTATGTCCGTCCGATGCCTTGATAGTGACATCCAGTACGGGGCTCGACAAACAATGGGTAAAGTCAGGTTACGGAACGGTTTCGATTGATTTGGCGGCACCCGGCGATGAAGTCTATACGATATCTCCGGTTCAAATGTTTCCGAATAATCCCTATCGGGGTGAGTCGGGCACGTCTTTCGCTGCACCGATGATCGCGGGGACGATTACTTGGTTGAATTCCGTAGTTTGTAAAACCTACTTGCAATTGATGCAACAGAACCCAGACAGTGCGTTGAAATTGATGCGCGGTTGGATACTGGGTTCGGTTGAAAAAAACAGTTCGCTAACCAACAAAACGGTGACTGGGGGTGTGTTGCAATCCTATGGCGCATGGACAAAAATGGATGCTTGGTGTATGGCCAATGAACCTACCTACACCGGTGATAATATTCAATGGGTTCCTCCGATTTTGCTACCCAATCCATCCTCAGGCGAAGGGTGTGTTTTCATGGGTTCAGTGTCGGAGTTGCTGGAATTGACCTTGCTCGATGCCGCGGGAAGGGTTATTTACAAAGGTCAGTCCAAGACCAATGAGCGGGTGCAGTTTAACGAGCCTCTCGGTGCCGGGGTTTATCACTGGCAGGTAAAAACGGTTCGGGGAGATTTCCAGCGAAGCTGGGTGATTCAGTAATTCTGGGTTGATTGGTAAGTTAAGAATTAGCTCACCGGCTTAAACGCTTCAAACGCATTCAGGCAGTTTTTGCAATAGTGCATGCTTCTGCAGAGCGCAGGGCCGAAGGGGGTATGCATCTCTGTGTTGCGCGAATTGCAATAGGGACATGGGGTATCACTCAGCACATCGAGCTCAATGTAGCCATCGTGTTTGGGTGGGGGAGCCAATCCGTGTTGCTTGAGGGCAGCCAGTCCTTTTTCGGAGATCATGTTGGTGTTCCACTGTTTGTTAAACGTGGTTTTCACTTCGATGTGGGTGTATCCCGATTCGGCGAGTTTGTCGTGCACCATCTGCTCCATGATGCGCAGGGCGGGACAGCCACTAAAGGTGGGGGTTAGTTCGATGATGGCATGGCCGGGTTGGGGCGATGCAATCTCCGTGACGATGCCCAGATCCACGATGGAAATAGTAGGGATTTCTGGATCCATGACGGTTTCCAGGAGGGCTTTGATGGATTCGGGCATCGTAAGGATATCGTTTGTTAAAAGGGTTGCGATTTGATGGGTTTACCAATCAGCACCGGGATCGATGCTAAACACCTCGGTCATTTCATCCAGCAGGGGTTGAAGGTGGGGTGTATGAACACCTTTGCGCCCGCCGAAGGCGGGCTCTACCGCGTCAACCGATGGAACCATGTATCCATAAGAGGTCAACAACGGAACCACTTTATCTAACCAGCGCTGCTGCAATTCGGCTTCGCCGCCAAAAATACCCGCTTCAATCAATTCCGCTTCGTAGGCTCCCGGTTCAAACATCCCCAAAGCCAAACCAAACGTATCGTTGATGGCCTGCTGCATGCGGCCAAAGCTCTCCTCACCACCCGCTGCCAATTTCTGCATGAAAATGTCGGCGTGCATCGTGTGGTACTTGATTTCGCCCTTGAACTTCTTGGCCACCATCGCCAAAGGTTCAAAAACGGTCTCAGTCAACATCTCAAATCGAATCGCTTCGGCATGATCAAAGAAGAAGTGACGAACCATTGAAAAGTCATAGCCACCAATCGGCAATTCCACCAACTGAGAACAATGGAATTGAGGGGCGTTGCGCGTAAAGGCCACTGTATCTGGGTCGCTCTCGCCCAGCTCGTGCAACAACTCAAACAACGCCAACGATTGGCCAATCTTATCTTGCGCCATGCTGCTGAATGCGATATCCTCTTCCAACATCGGACCCAAACCGGTCCATTCGCTGTTGCGGTGACCAATGATCAACAGATCGTCGGCCATTTTATACAGGAGCTCTTTGAGTCCCTCTACGTGTTTTTCTGTGAATTCCATAATCTGTGTTTACGCGTTGTTGTTTCTGGCTTTGAATGCATTGATGCGATCCATCACTTTGTAACTATTGGGATCGCGGTATAGCTTGTCTTCCGTGGTTTCGAAAATGTCGGCGTCTTGGTATTCGGTAACAAAAACATCCGCCGTTTTCACCACCCACAAATTCACCGCAGCACCGCGTCTGCAGTATTGCTCTTTGGCAAACAACATCGCCATTTCCGCGTTGGGTGCATGCACGTTACCCACGTGTTGGTGGTGTGTGCCGCGCTTAACCTGCTGAAACACTTCGTAGGTTTGGAAGTGCTCGTTGCCCGACAGTTCGCCAACTTTTGATTCATCGTCCAATGCCGCACGATCAATTCTGGGGTCCAATGACTTGATAATCATAGTTTCTTATTTTGATTGTGCTCAGGTTAGGCCAATGGCGTTACGTATTCGTCAGATTTGCTCATCAAGGCTTTGCGTACCCAACGACCGTTTTCCTCAGCCATTCTGCGAACCGCCAAGCGTTCTTTGTTGCAAGGTCCGTTTCCGTTGATGACTTGTTTGAAGGTTTCCCAGTTGGGTTCGGTGTATTCCCATTGACCGGTCTCCTCGTTTTTGCGCAAGTTGGGGTCGGGGAGGGTTAATCCCAAATCCCAAATCTTGGGGACGTACATATTCAAGAAGGTCTGACGCATGGAATCGTTGGATCCCATTTTTACTTTCCAGCGCATCAAAATTTCAGAGTGTTGTGAAGCTTTGTCTGGCGGACCAAAGAAGTGCATGATGGGTTCCCACCAGCGGTTCAAGGCTTCTTGAACCATTTGGCGCTGTACGGGCGTTCCTGTTGCCAAGAAAACCACGTTATCGTGTCCGTATTTCAAGTGGAACGACTCCTCCGCGCAGATGCGGTCCAAAGCCCTGCAATACGGACCGTAAGATCCTTTGCTGTTGGCCAACTGATTCACGATAGCCCCTGCATCAATCAACCAAGCAATCACAGCGCTATCGGCCCAAGTAGGAGCGGGGTAGTTGAATACGTTTGAATATTTGCTCTTGCCGTTGATCAGGTCGTTGGTCATGTCTTCCCGACTTTTACCCAAGGTTTCGGCGGCACTATACAACAATTGTGCGTGGCCCACTTCGTCTTGAACTTTGGCCATCAATGCCAATTTACGACGGAAACCAGGTGCGCGGGTAATCCAAGTGCCTTCGGGCAAAGAGCCAATGATCTCAGAATGAGCGTGTTGCTCAATCATGCGAATCAACTGTTTGCGGTATTCTTTGGGCATCCAATCTTTGGGTTCGATTTTGTCACCCGCAGCGATGCGTGCTTCGAATTCAGCCAATTTGATGGGATCTTCGTCGGCCAAAATGCTGTGCACTTTGTTTCCGTCTGTTTCGATGTAAGCGTTTCCGTACATATGAATGTGTTTAGTTTTTTTGTAGTCCTGAAAGAATGAAATGGGTCAATTTTTCTGCAATTTCCTTGGGTTGCATTTCCCCTTGTGGGCGATACCATTCACCGACCCAGTTGAGCGAGGCGAGGATGGTGAGGGTGGCAAATTTGGGGTCAACGTCTTTGAATTCCCCTTCTTCAAATCCGAGTATTACGATGTCGCGAAATTCTTTTTCATACAAATCACGACGTTGAATAAACTGTGCGCGTTTGACGTCTGATAAATGTCGCCACTCATGCACAAACAGGTGCGATGCGTTGAGGTCCTGGGTGAGGGCTTGAATGTGGTTGTGGATGGCCATCGACAATTTCTCTGCGGCGTTGAAGTAGATATCGTTCACTTCTTTGATGCCGATTTCCAAGGTTTCCGCCAAGCCGAAGCAGGTATCGATCAGAATTTCCTCTTTGCCTTTGATGTGGTTATAGAGGCTGGCCGCTTCCATGTTCACCGAGCTGGCAATGTCGCGCATGGAGGTATTCAGATACCCTTTTTTGCGCATCAAGCCCAAGGCGGTTCCCATGATTTCTTGTCGGCGTGTCATTGTAACAAATACAAAACTAACTAACACTTGTTAGTTTTCCAAATGTTTTAACATTTTACCTGAATGGGCGATAGGGATGTTACTTGAATTTGGATTTAGCTCAAAACACAAGGGATTTGCATTTACATTTACATTGAAGGTTTTTATGATAGTATCAAATGATACTATCTGGTTTAAAACGTCAACTCGTATTTCAAACAAATCTCAGCGCCTTCGCTACATCCTCAGGTGTGTCGATGGCAGGGGAGGCCCAGGTGGTTTCTTTTACACCGATGCCCATCCCGTTCTCCAACCACCGCAACTGTTCCAACATCTCCGTTTTTTCCAATGCGCTGGGCGATAGCCTTGACACCTTGATCAATGCATCCCGGCGAAACGCATACATCCCGATGTGACGATAATACGAAATTTCCGAGCTCTGAAATTGTCCGTTTCGATCAAATGGAATCGCCGACCGCGAAAAATACAAAGCCCGATCGTTCACATCACACACCACCTTCACCACATTCGGATTCTGAATTTCTTCCGCCTCCTGAATCGCAATCTTCAACGTGGCGATTTCCGTTATCGGATTCTCAAAGGCCGATACCAACAGCGCAACCTGCTCCGGCTTGATGAATGGCTCATCGCCCTGTAAATTCACCACCACATCGCAGTCCCAACCCAATTTTGTCAATGCTTCCGCACACCGGTCTGTGCCGCTGGGATGCAATTCACTGGTCATGACAACCTTACATTTGGATTGAATGTGCTCTGCAATTCGCACATCGTCGGTGGCCACAGCAACACCCGCATCGGGATTGGCGAACATCGCTGCTTCAACCACGCGCTCAATCATCGTTTTGCCACCCAAATCTTGTAAGGGCTTGCCGGGAAATCGGGTACTCGCATACCGCGCCGGAATAATGATGCCGAAAGATGTGCCGCTCATGTCCGCAAGTTATTTCTTTTCTGCGGGTTGCTCAAGGAATGCTTTGATTTTGTTGAATACCGCTGTGTTTTGATACGCTCCACCAAAGGCCTCAGCGCCCGGACCATAAGCAAAAACGGGCACCGGAATTCCCGTGTGTTCGTGGGTTGAAAAATTTAACACAGGTCGATTTGCCTTTTTATCCCATCCCACCAAACTCAAGCCCCCCGTTTCGTGGTCGGCCGTGATCACAATCAATGTTTCCTTGTTGTCCTTCGCCATCGCCAACACACGCTGAATCGTTACATCCAAATCAGCCAATTCAGCCAACAAGTAGGCGCTGTCGTTGTCATGTCCCGCCCAATCTACCTGCGATCCCTCAATCATGGTAAAACTGCCCAAAGGGTTTTTAAACATCGATTTGAGTATGCTTTCACTGGCATCGGCCAAAAATGGACCCCGACTGTTTCTGGCTTCGTGGGCCTTAGGGGGATAAGCGCTGTCGTTGTAAAAAACAACCCTACGGTCCACGTCCTGCAACTGCTGCATAGCGCCATATCCCGTGCCAACGCGGTATCCATGTTGCGTCAACAGCGCGGTATCGAAGTACATTTTGCCGCCACCAATGGCCACGTCGATACAACCATGTTGTGTTTTCATCAGATCGATACCGCCTGTTCCCTCTGCGTATTGCAACACCCCGAACGGATTGTTTTTCATGCCGTTCACAAAATCGTCTCCGATTTCCTTCATCATTTTTCGCGATGGTTGATGGGCGAAAAAGGCCCCCGGCGTAGCGTGGGTCAACTCGCAAGTGACCGCAATGCCCGTAGATTTTCCCCGCAAATGGGCGATTTCAGAGAGCGACAGTGGCTTAGAACTATCCGCCGCCATGCCCACCATGTAGTTGTTTGCTTTTTGTCCGGTTGACAGGGCCGTCCCACCGGCACCACTATCAGTGATGAATTTGTTGGCACTCGCAGTGAAACTCATCCCCATGACCGGAAAATCACGGAAAACAGAGGCCGCACTGTCCATGCTGTTTTTACCTTTGGTTTTGGCCGCATTGTAGGCGCTCCATTGCGCAAGGCCGGTACCATCGCCGATGATCAGAACGATGTGTTTTGGGGCTTTGGGCTGCTTGGGTTTTGCAAGAACTGGGGTGGGGGCCGTTGAATAAACAAAGGCCAAGGCAATAAAAAGGAGGCGTTTCACACGACAAATTTACATCGCATTTCGGGGTCGTTCGCCAATTAACAGAACCTTAATCACACGAAACTCAGGAATTAGGTCGTATTTTTGCCGCAAATAGCATCATGAACGGAACATTTCATATCCCACAAGCCATCAACGAACCCATCTACGATTACGCTTCAGGCTCTGCCGAGAGAAAGCAGTTGCAAGCCGCTTTGAGCGATGCCCGCAGCAAAGTAGAAGACATACCCATGTACATCGGTGCAGCGGAAGTGAGAACGGGTGATGTTCACGATTTGTTCCCGCCCCATGATCGCCACTATAAAATCGGACAGTATCACAGAGGTAACGGCGGCCACGTGCAACAAGCCATCGATGCCGCCCTCGCCGCCAAGCCCATGTGGGAATCTATGCCCTGGGAGCAGCGCGCCGCGATATTCTTGAAAGCCGCCGAATTGATGGCCACCAAATACCGCTACGTGCTCAACGCATCAACCATGTTGGCCCAAAGCAAGAATGCATTCCAATCTGAGATTGATTCGATTTGCGAAATGGTCGATTTCTTGCGTTTCAACGTGCAATACATGGCTGAAATCTACAACGAGCAGCCGCCAGCCAATGCCAAAGGCATCTGGAATCGTTTGGAATACCGACCGCTCGAAGGATTTATTTTCGCACTAACCCCATTTAACTTTACCGCAATCGCCGGAAACTTGCCTACAGCACCTGCCATGATGGGCAACGTGATAGTTTGGAAACCCGCCGATTCACAGATTTATAGCGCCAACGTGTTGATGCGCATCTTCAAAGAAGCCGGATTGCCCGATGGCGTGGTGAATTTGGTGTATGCAGACGGACCAGAAACGGGCGATGTGGTGTTCAACCACCCCGAATTTTCTGGCATCCATTTTACAGGAAGCACCGGCGTGTTCCGCCACATTTGGCAGACCATCGGTACCAACATCGCCAAGTACCGTAGCTACCCACGCATTGTGGGAGAAACGGGCGGAAAAGATTTCATTTTGGCGCACAGCAGTGCCCAAGTGGATGTTTTGGTAACTGCCATCATCCGCGGAGCCTTTGAATTCCAAGGACAAAAATGCTCTGCCGCGAGCCGTGTGTACATCCCTCAGAGTTTGTGGCCTGCCGTAAAGACCAAATTGCTCTCAGAAATGGCTACGATTAAAGTGGGTCCAACTGAGGATTTTACCAATTTTGTTAACGCCGTAATCGACGAGCGTGCATTCAATAAAATCAAGGGCTACATCGACCAAGCCAAAGCGGATGGGGTAGAAGTGTTGTGGGGTGGAAACTGCGATATGTCGAAAGGATATTTCATCGATCCCACCATTTTGATGGCTCCTTCGGCGCATTATCGCACCATGTGCGAGGAGATTTTTGGTCCTGTCGTAACGATTTGGGTCTATGCCGATGCCGAATGGAGCGATATGTTTGACGTGGTTGATAAGACCAGTGAATACGCGTTAACAGGTGCCGTTTTGGCGCAAGACCGTCAGGCCATCACCGATGCCACTTGGGCATTGAGAAACAGTGCCGGCAACTTCTACATCAACGATAAGCCAACAGGCGCAGTGGTAGGTCAGCAACCTTTTGGTGGTGGAAGAGGCAGTGGAACGAACGACAAAGCCGGTGCGAAGGTGAACTTGCTTCGTTGGGTGAGTCAGCGTACCATCAAGGAGACGTTTGTGCCACCAACCGACTATCGTTATCCTTTCTTGCAGGCGGATTGATTTCCGTCTGCCCGTTGAGCATCGCTTGCCGATTCCATGCTTGCAGGGTTACAGTCCCTTCGTGAGTTGGTCGTACAGGACTTTGGCCACCACATTTTTCAGGACTTTTCCTTGGAAATTTCCGACCCATCGGATGCCGCGCGTGGCTGAGCTGGTGAAAATCTCTTCGGCGGAAGTGAGGTCGATTTCCGACATGGGTCTCTCTTGAACTGAATATCCGTAGGCGTCAGCAAGTTGGATTACCACTTTCCGCATCACTCCATCGATACAGTATTCGGAGACGGGAGGAGTGATAATGAATTCGCCTTTCACGACGAACAAGTTGGAAGCCACAGTTTCGCAGGGCCTGCCGTAATCGTTGAAAATAACCACATCGTCGAGTCCATGTTCTTTTGCGTAAATGCCCGCCAGGGTATAGGTTAGGGCTGAGCAGGTTTTGAGTGTGGAGGTGAAATTGTTGTTTTTTGACAATTCCTTGTAGGTGCCCAATGTGAGTCCTTGCTCATTCCAAGGATAAGGAGAGAGGTTCTGTGTTTCATTAATTTCAGTGACCACAGTGGCTTCCATTTGGTTGGGGGTATACAATCCAGTCGATTCACGGAAAAAAGTGAGTCTGATGCGTGCCGATTTCCATCCCGCCTCACTGCAGGCTTTCAATACCGATGTTTCCCAAGAGATTTCATCCCACCAGCTTGGAAGGTTGATTTTTAACAAAAGGGCTGACTTCTTGATTCGATCAACATGCAAGGGCAATTGTAAAATTCGGCCTTGCCACATCGCACAACTCTCAAAAAAACCATCGCCATAGCGGTAACCGCGACTGTTGGGCGTGAAATGGGGGGCGTCTTCGGAGACGATATTGTTGTTAATCAGATAAATAGGCATCAGTAGTAATGGTTAATTGAGTGAGAAATCAATCCGTTCAGAGGATTATTTCCACCGCGAATAGCGAAAATAGGTATTCCCTTCCTGTATCACCAATGAATCCCCGGAAAAATGTTGAATCCGGAATTTTCTGATGGGGGCTGTGGTTGTGGAACCCTCATCGTAATACAAGGCCAACTGGTAGCCGGTGAAGCAGTAGGGCAAATCACAATCTTCAACACGGGCACGTCCCCATGCTTTTTTGTTGATCGCGCCGATGGTGTAGGTAAATGGGCCGTTTTCAGCAATGCGCATTGTATCCTTGGCTGTGAGTGTCAAAGGAACCTCTTTGCCATTCACGATTTTGCTGGCGGTATAGATGCCACCCGGTCTGTTGCCCAAACCGCGATGAAACGTATCAATGCTCCGATAAATCCATGTCCCAGCCACCTGCTTGCGCGTAATTGTGGGTAGGGTATCTGTCGATGCAGTGGGATTGTTTGATGGACGGTGGTTGATCTTGCATCCGTCGCGATTTTTATCTGGAGAACCCAATGATCCGGGATTCGACCCCGCGATTAAAAATGTGAGTACACTCAATGCAATCACCCATGTCCAAACCGATTTTTGCTGTGGGAATGCCATGGCTTAATGTTATCCGTTTCTGCGCTTGATTTCGTCGCGAATTTTCGCCGCCTTGCCATAGTCTTCATCGTTGATGGCGTCTTCCAACATCTGTTCTAACTCTTCCGTTGAGAGTTTTGCATAGCCCGATGTAACATGGGTATTGGCCTGAGGCTCGATTAGGTCATCGACCAATTGTCCCGGCATTTCGTCATCTTCAAATTCCTCGCTCCGCTCGTCGTTGTAGGCAGCTTCTTCAAGGATTTTTTCAATGCAATATATCGGACAGCGAAACTTAATGCCCATGGCAATGGCATCGCTCGTGCGTGCATCCAAAACCACCAATTTGGAGGTGGCATCATTCACACACAAGCAAGTGATTCCGGCATAGTAAATTCCTTCATCCAATTGTTGGATATTGATTTCGGTGACGGTAATATCGAATTCCCTCAAGGCATTGCTGAACAAATCATGGGTCATGGGACGGGTTGGCTTCATGCCTTCCAGTTCCATGGCGATGGCTTGTGCTTCGAATCCGCCAATAATAATTGGGAGGATGCGATTGCCATTGAGCTCCTTCAGATACAAGGTATATGCTCCGTGAGAATGCGCAGGAACGATGTTCCGAATAACCATTTCTACGCGATTGCTCATTGAATAAACTTTGGTTTCTGTTTGATTAATTTTTGGCCGCCGCGATCAATTGTGGCATGATCTCGAAAGCGTCACCCACGATACCATAGTCCGCCGCTTTGAAGAAAGGCGCTTCTGGGTCTTTGTTGATGGCTACGATTACTTTACTTGAACTTACACCGGCCAAGTGCTGGATGGCACCAGAAATACCCACTGCGATGTATAAATTGGGTTTGATGGTGATTCCCGTTTGTCCAACGTGCTCACTGTGTGGACGCCAATCCATATCGCTAACGGGTTTTGAGCAGGCGGTGGCAGCGCCCAAGGCGTTGGCCAAATCCTCGATCAAATGCCAGTTTTCAGGTCCTTTCAAACCACGACCTCCACTGATAACAACTTCTGCTTCAGTCAAAGGAATTTTGCCCGTTACTTTATTGACTGCATCGATGTGGATGCTGCTTGAACCAATAGAAATACTGCTGCTTTCAATGGTAGCAGTCTCGCCGAAGGCATTGGTCTCAAAGGAGTTTGGTGTGATGGCCAACACTTTGCTGTTGCGGCTTAAGTTTACGTAGGCAAAGGCTTTTCCAGAGAAAACACCGCGCTTTACCGTAAAGCCATTGCTGGTATCGGGCAAACTCACAACGTTGGTGGCCAAAGACGCACCCATTAATTGAGCCACCCGCGGAGCCAATGATTTTCCGGTGTATGTATTACTAATGATGACAACGGTAGCGCTCACTTCGTTCGCGATGGCATTCACCGCCGCCGCATACGCGTCGGCTGTAAAGGCTTCGCCCACAGAAATAGACTTTACCGTATGAGCACCATAATTGCCCAACTCACCCGGATCTGCGCCCTGGCCAATCGCCAAAGCGACTACCTTGCTGCCAATCAGGTCTGCAACCTGACGGCCGTATGAAACAGCTTCGTAAGCCGCCTTCTTGAATTTTCCGTCGCTGATTTCAGCAAAAACTAATACTGACATATTAAATGACTTTGGCTTCGTTTCTTAAAATATCGATGAGTTTTCCAGCCTCGCTGGGATCAATCAATTTCACGCCAGACTTTGCGGCTGGCAATTCAAATGTGGCATATTGGCTGTACCCAGCAGCAGTTTGTGATGGCAACACCTGCAAAGGTTTGGTGCGGGCTGCCATGATTCCACGCATGTTGGGAATTCTGGGCTCACACAATTCCTTTTGAGCACTCGCCACGCATGCGCCAGCAACGGTTACCGTTTCACGACCACCATCAATGTCGCGGTCAAAAGAGAACTTCCCATCCGCGTAATCGATGCGCGTAACAACATTGACTGATGGCAATCCCAACATGGCTCCCAACAGTCCACAAACAGCACCGCCGTTGTAATCGATGCTCTCACGACCTGTCAAAATCAAATCATAACCTCCGGCTATTTTGGAAATCTCCTCGGCAACATGCTGTGCGTCCATGGCTTCCGCATCGATGCGAATCGCCTCGTTTGCTCCCATGCTCAATGCCTTGCGAATCACTGGTTCAGCATCGGCCTTGCCCACGTGAACAATGGTCAAAGTGCCACCGTTGGCCTCCGCAATCTCCAAGCCGCGGGTAACCGCCAATTCGTCGTACGGATTCAAAATGTACTGAACACCCGCAGTGTTGAACTGGGTGTTGTTGTCGGTAAACGTGATTTTTGTAGTGGTATCCGGAACCACACTGATGCAAGCAAGGATTTTCATTCCGGTCTATTAATATTTTACAAAAATAGCAAATTTTCCTCGGCTTTGTTTGATTCCCACTCGCCAAGTTGGTAGTTTCGTTTTTTCAATTCATGAATTATCATTTTATCGCCATCGGCGGGGCCGTAATGCACAATTTGGCCCTCGAACTTCAACACAACCAGCATGTCATCACCGGAAGCGACGATGAAATTTTTGAACCCGCAAAATCGCGATTGGCCAATGCCGGTATTTTACCGTCTGCCCATGGTTGGTTTCCAGAAAAAATCACAGAATCCCTTGACGGTGTAATCGTTGGGATGCATGCCAAACAAGACAATCCAGAGTTGCAGAAAGCCCTTGAATTGGGTATTCCTACCTACAGTTTTCCGGAGTTTATTTACCACCATAGTCGAAACAAAACCCGCCTGGTGATGGCCGGTAGCCATGGAAAAACCACCTGTACAGGCATGCTGATGCATATCCTCAAATCCTACCGCGATTTCGATTACTTGGTAGGTTCACAGTTGCCCGGGTTTGAGCGGATGGTGAAATTGTCCGATGCGCCCCTCATCGTGATTGAAGGGGATGAATACCTCACATCGCCCTTGGATCTTAGGCCAAAATTTGTCCATTACAAGGCCCATGCAGCCATGATTACCGGCATCGCTTGGGACCATGTGAACGTGTTTCCTACAGAAGAAATTTATCACAATCAGTTCTCTTTGCTGATCGATACGTTACAGCCAGGTGGACATTTGTACTATTTCAATGGCGATGCAGCCCTGAAAAACATCGCAGAAAAAAGTGGATTTCCTCAACAAGAAAGTTACGACGCACCCCAATACAAAAACGTAAAAGGCGGTACCGAAGTTACAGTGAACAACCGCGTGTATACGTTGCCCTTTTATGGCCGACACAATCTGCAAAATGCGGCCGGTGTGGTAAAAATGGCATCAACCATTGGGATTACCGAAGAAGAAGCATGGTCGGCTTTGGAAACCTTTCCCGGTACCGCCAAGCGCTTAGAGCCCATCCTTGAAACGGAAAATTTGACTGTAATTCGGGATTTCGCCCACGCACCATCCAAAGTGGAAGCCTCGGTGTTTGCCGTGCGCGAGCAATTTCCCAACCACAAATTCATCGCGGTGTTTGAAGTACATACCTACAGTAGCCTCAACCCCGATTTCATGCAGCGCTACCGGGGTACACTCAATCCCGCCGATGCCGTTTGTGTGCTCTATGATCCCCATGTTTTTGAACTCAAACGCATGGAGGTGCCATCGAAAGAAACCATCGAACAGCGTTTTGGGAAAGGACAGGCCCTGAGTGATTTATCGTCGCTAAAACAATGGCTCAGCGATGCCATGGAAACCCATCAGCCTATGGTGGTGTTGCTGATGAGTAGTGGAAATTTGTGCGGACTCTCTGTGGATTATTTCACCGATTCCAATCGCTCATAGACGGCTTGGAGCAATTCTCCCCGAAATCCTTGTTGTGATATTTTCTTGTTCCATTCGGTGGGGTAGGTGCGATTCGACAAGAACACGAACGTAATGCCGTTGGCGGGATCAGTCCATGCCCATGTACCGGTATAGCCACTGTGTCCGAATAGGGTGGTGGGCGCGCCCTCAAACACATTGGCCTTGTTGCCCTCCTTGCCGTTGGGCTTGTCGAATCCCAGTCCGCGATATCCTTTTTTTGTGGGTCCCGCGTGAATTTTGGAAAACAAATCAACCGTGGTGGGTTTCAGCATAAAACTACCCGTTTTGCTTGAATATCCGCGTTCTTGAAACAAATACATGAGCTTGGCCATGTCCATGGCTGTTGAAAATAACCCCGCATTGCCCGCAACGCCACCCAACATCATGGCGCTAGGGTCGTGCACAATCCCCCGAACCTCACCCCGAGGCCACAGAGAATCAATCAATGTGGGCGCGATCCTGTGGGGTGAAATACCGTGCTCCAAGGGTTTGAAACTGGTGTTGGTCATTCCAATGGACCGATAAAAATCACCATTGATCAACGATTGCCAAAGGGCAGGGTTTCGTTGCTCAACCCACTTTGCCAACAAAATCATGTTGATGTCGCTGTAAACGTAGGATTTATCGGTTGACGGCTGGGTAGACAAGATCCACTTCCACGCCGAATCAGACCATCTCTTCTCCAAACACTGTCCCATCGAAATTTCGAATTGGGTTTGGGAATTGTCGTTCTCTCCAACCACGAGCGAGGGGCTGGTTGTTTTTGCCTCATGCAATTGACATCCCACAGACTTAGCGCCCATTTTTATTGCCCTTTGCTGCATGGGTAGGAAAGGGGGTAAACCACTTTGGTGGGTCAATAACTCGCGGAAAGTGATGGAGGCAAGTGATTTGTTTTGCGACGACAGTACTGGCCATGTTTTACCGATGGGTGCATCAAGGCTTAACCCTTTGGTATTCTCATATTGCTTCATGAAAGCCAAGGTGGTGGCGGCGATTTTGGTGATAGAAGCAACGTCATACACATGGTCCTGGGTGGTTGGTATCTCATTTCCGTATAAATCCTTCACAGTTCCCACATGGATGTTGGCCGCAATCCGACCGTCTTTCAAAACCACCAGTTGCGCAGAGGGAAACAGTTCCCTTGCCAATCCATCGCGCATCATTGAATCCAAAACAGCATGTAATTCGGGATCGTAACCATGAATGTGGCCATGGGCATAGTCGATGTCATCAACATGGGCGTGTTGACCGCTGCTCCAATTTTCTTGCAAATGCGTCAATCCAATGTTGTTTGTGCCGTAATGATGTGATCTGCCAAAGACCATCCGCAATGCGCTATTGACGGTGTATGCGTTGTATTCGTGCGCAATGAAAATGTTGCAGTTGTTGTGCAAACTCAACAAGGGTTGTACCGCGTATTGATGTCCAAAATGGATATAGAAATCGCTGAAGCCAAGGTAGGCGTGCTCAAGGTTTTTCTGGGGGTTATTGGCATGTTGAATGGGACCTTTTGCAAGAACCCGTGTCCACGGTTGGGGGATCGCGCGCGACTTCAATTTCCACGAAGGCCAATCGAGTCCAACAAACAATCGCGTGTTGTTGGCGAGTTTCAATAGTGTGGTATCAATGCGCATACTGTCTGCGTTCCAAGGCAATAAAGTGGATTGAATGCTACCCAATCGAAACTGTTGCAGGTGTATGGGAAGGAGATACGGAATGCTGTCCCCAATAACAATAAGTTGCAACGTGTCTTCTGGTGAACCTGCGTCCAAAAAGGTTGGTTTGAAAGGGCTTTGTTTCACATCACAAGAAAGGTTTGCATGCCGACAATAAATCATGGATTCATCAGCCACTTCTTGGCCATACAAATTGTTGAATTTGACTTTGATTTGTTCCAAATCGCTGAGCAGATTGTTGGGGTTGACGAAACGGTTTTCGAAAAGACCCAAATCATATTTTGTTGCCAATAAGCGAACGACGCGTGACGCGATCTCTGCACTGTCAATCTCCCCCTTGGTTTTTGCCTTTTCCGCGGAATCCAAAAACCCCACAACATCCTCGGGGAAAAGGATTATGTCGTTACCTGCCTTTAACGCCATCAAAGCAACATCTGCAGGACTTCCCATTTTTGCTACACCTTTCATGTTCAAGGCGTCTGTGATAATCAAACCTTGAAATCCAAGTTCTTGACGAAGCCAGTTCTTGACAAAAAACGGGGAAATGGAGCAGGGCAATTTTGAAGTGTCGATGCTGGGTATTCTGAGGTGGGCGACCATCACAGAGGCTACGCCTTGTTTAATTTGTTTGATAAAAGGCGGTAGATCGTTTTGCTCGAAGTCTAATTTGCTTTTGAGCACCACTGGCAAATCCAAATGGGAGTCTGTTTTGGTATCGCCGTGTCCCGGAAAATGTTTGGCCGATGCAAGTACGCCCCCAGTTTGAAGTCCCTCTGTTAATCCACTTCCCAAGGTAGAAACTTCTTCTGCATTGGATCCAAAACTCCTAAATCCAATGATTGGGTTGTTGAGCTCGGTATTGACATCCACGGAGGGCGCGAAATTGATGTGAATTCCCAATCTTTTGCACTGGGCGGCCATGGATAGACCCATTTGATAGGCGAGCTGCCTGTTTCGCGTTGCGCCCAGGGTCAGTTGGAAAGGGAATTTTTCCATTCCCGTCAAACGCATCGCCGGACCCCATTCGCCATCGATGCCAATCAATAGGGGAATCGCAGATTCTTGCTGGTAAAAGTTTGTGAGATACACCTGGTTGAAAGGGTTGCCTTGGAAGAAAATTATGCCCCCAACACCCAACATTCTGATTTGATACAACAATGTTCGCTGAAACTTCGCCGAATCCAA